>Ga0210389_10000934_pt1 | contig 24697 bp, 23 predicted proteins | sample IncBWH28OmetaG_FD_160127 | JGI IMG/M metagenome (GOLD analysis project Ga0210389, IMG submission 160127) | Forest soil microbial communities from Barre Woods Harvard Forest LTER site, Petersham, Massachusetts, United States - Inc-BW-H-28-O ...
AGGATGTAATTGATGGCATCAAACAGGTGTCTTGCCGGGCCATCTTTTAGTAAATATCCGCTTGCTCCGCTGCGAAATATTTCACGAATCAGGTTCTCATCACGGCTGATTGAGAGCACTATCAATTTGGTTTCTGACCGGGCCGTGCGTACGCGTCGGATCACCTCGAGCCCGCTAAGCTTGGGCATATTGAGGTCAAGTACCGCGAAGTCAGGTTTGAGCGCGAGTATCAAATCGACGGCCTCGCTGCCATCGGAAGTCTGTCCGAGGATCTTCAGTTCCGGCCGGGAACTGCAGAACGCAGCTATTCCCTCGCGAACGATCCCGTGATCGTCCGCGAGCACCAGTGTGATTGGTTTTGTGGTTTCCATTATTCCTCTGTCAGCGGAAGCTCCACTATTATCATCGTACCCGTCGGCCCGCTCACGATCCTGCACTCACCATCCAATGTGTCCGCGTGCTCACGCAGCGCCTGTAGCCCGATTCCCCGCCTGTGCGCATCGCCGTGGAATCCGTGTCCATTATCCTCGATGCGCAGCTCCAGCATCGAGCCGCGCCCTTTCAACGCAAGTCTGAAGCTGGTCGCGCCGGAATGTCGCATGATGTTGGAGACGCACTCCTGGGCGCAGCGGTAGAGGGCCACTTTTACGGCATGCGGCGGTTCGACCGGGAAAGCGTCAATGTCGAGTTCCACTGTCATGCGGGATCCGAGGCCTGTCGAGTCGATCAACGTGCGAATAGCAGCTGCGGTGGTCAGATCCTGCCAGGCTGGCGGATGCAGGCTGTGCGACACTGCTCGAACCTGTTCCAGCGCTTGTTCGGCGAGCTTTTGCACGCGCGTCAAAGCCTCCCGGCCTCGTTCGGGCAGTGCTTCAACGCAATCGTCGAGCATCTCCAGGTTCAACTTGATGCCCGCCAACGGTTGTCCTGCGCCGGCGTGCAGCTCTCGGGCGATGCGCGACCTTTCCCGCTCCAACTCACGCAGAATCACTCTTCCCGAACTTCGGGGTCGCGACGCACGCACGACAAAATCGTAAAGTCGACTGTTCTTGCGGCCGATCATCGAAAGCATGTCAGCCCATGCAGTCATATCGGAAGCGTTCCCGTTCTCCTCCGAAAAAGGCGGACCGGAGCGACTTATGTCTCCCGTGCTGTTGCCGGCGAGCATAAGATTCGCCTGTGAAAGGTTTTCAGGCACTTCCTATACGTATACTGGTTTCGATCTGCTAAGTCTACGCCGAATGAGATATTTGCGCGGCTTTCATATCGGACTGGTCCTGGTACTTACTTCAGGATGATAACTAGTACTGGCAACCTTTGTTCCACTCTGAAATAGTTCCTATAATTGCGGCTTGTTCTCAAAGGGTCTGGCAGCGTTTGGCAAGGCAATGCTCGTCACTGTGGCGGCGGGCTTCGGATTGATGCGTGCTTTACGCGACCTTGATGGCAGGACCTTTGACAAGGCGCAAATGGATTTATATAAAGCTCGAATCGATGCTCTGGATCTTGCTGTGGCGCGTCTGCGGGAGCGCGCAGACCACACTGACACGGCGCTTCAGCAATCCCTCACCAGCGAGGATCTCTCCCATACTCTGGATCAGGTCTTCGGCAAACTTGAAAGAGATGTAGACGCACGGTTCGAACGTCAGGCCCGCTCTGTTGAAGCGTTACGGGTGATGGTAGGACAAACGGACGAACTGCTGCAGAAGGTGCTCGATGGGCTGGAATCGATCCGGCATGATCAGGACATGACGGAATCCCGATAAAAGGCATTTAGTGCCGGCTACTGCCGGTGAGAGCCTGCTTCAGAACGCCGTTAAAACTTGAACTGGCTTGCCGGTCGCCGCTCCTGTGGCTGCGGCTGCGATTGTGCCGGCATTCGCTCCACGAAGAATGATCTCGGCGGCTGCCAGACGGGCGCAACCGGAATTTTGCCGGCTGCCGGAGCGTTCTCCACGCTTCCGCCGGGCGTCAGATTCTTCAGTCCATAGAGCGCCAGCTCGAACCGGTCCTTTACACCGAGTTTCTGGAAGAGACGCGACAGGTAGACTTTCACCGTGCCTTCTGAGATGTTCAGTGCGGTTGCGATCTCCTTGTTCTTCAAACCCTGTGAAAGAAGACTCACCAACTGGCCCTCGCGCCGCGTCAAAGAGTATCGCCGAGCCGACATGATGCTGTCGGTCAATGCTTTTTCGAACCACAGTTCGCCTTCGTTAACGCGCATCAGGCAGCGTAGCAGCGTCTCGGTGGGAAGGGTTTTGCGCAGGATACCCCTGACCCCCAGGCTCATCGCCTGAAGCGCGAGTTCGGTCGAAATCGAATGCACCCAGAGCACGATCTTCGCATGAGATGCCGCTTCCTGAAGGCTGCTGAGTACGCCAAAAGTGAAGCCCGCGGTCAGATCGACAAGTAACAGGTCAGGCTGAAGTGCTTCCATCTGAGCCCTGAGCGCGTCCATGCTCGCGCACCAGGAAAGCAGTTCCAGGTTCTCTGCGCCCGAAAGTATTCGGGCAAGACCCTCTGCAAGAATCGGTTCGTTACTGCACAGAAGCACACTTGCCATGGAAAGGAGCTTACCATCTTGTAGATCAAATTTCTAATACTTTTTGGAGATTATTTCGAATATCCCCTGTGGGAACTACCCGCCACTGTCCTCCGATATATGTTTTCCTTGCGGCTCTTATTCGCCTGCTTTTACATCTGTATTTCGAAGACCGGGTCTGTTTCTGCGTAAGTACTGTAAACGACTGTGTTCAGAGGCTCGTTTCACGCCCGCTCGACATATCAAAGCAGCATTTTTTCGGCTCGGCGTAACCATCGATAGCGTCTCCCTACAACCTATTTTCGGTATTGTACCAGGCTAAACGTCGGTAATAAATTCGGACTATACCAATACAAATGGATCGCCGAACCAAGTCCCGAATCGATGTTCAGCTGACATGCAGCGTTGAAGCCGGCAGAGCCCAGCAGGCGATGCCAATTCGCACTCTCACGGAGAATGTCAGCCGTAGCGGAATGCTGATGGTATGGGGTTCAGGCGCGCCTCTTCCAGGACTGAACAAGAAGCTGACGCTGGATGTTCAGCTCCCGGAAAATTCCGAGTTTGGCCCCCGGGTGATGCGGTGCCGCGCTGAAGTAACCCGCATCGTTGCCCGCGAGGCGGGCGATCACCATGTCGCGCTGCGGGTATTGAGCATGCGGTTCATTCAGCCTGGGGTGGCCGGAAAATCTTCCTTTAAGAAAGGTAGCCGCAAGGTCCGCGATCTGGCTTCCATGCCTCTCGCGACAAGTCGGGTGATTTGATGTTGCTCCCAGCCCCCGCCGTGGCCCAGGATGCTCCAGTCGGCCAGAAGACACCGGCTGTTGCTCGCCTGCTCCCATCTCTTACAGATGTAGCATTCCTGATGCCGGCCATGTTTCTCTTTATTAAGCTGGAAGGCGCCCGCTCGCTCCTGTCGGACGGCGACACCGGTTGGCACGTGCGCACCGGTGAGTGGATTCTTGCGCATCATCGGGTCCCTCAGACCGATATGTTCTCTTTTAGCCGCCCCGGCGCTCCATGGTTCGCATGGGAGTGGCTTTGGGACGTAATCTTCGCAATGCTTCATCAACGCTGGGGGATGGCCGCGGTGGTCCTGACTAGTCTCGTCGTACTCTCCCTGACCAACGCCATGCTGTTTCGGCTCATCCGGCGGAAGTGCGACAACGGTTTGGTTGCCATAGCCGTGACCCTATTGGCGACCGGGGGCTGTGCAATTCATTGGTTAGCCCGGCCCCATCTTTTCACCCTCCTCTTCTTTACGCTCACCCTCCACATTACCGATCGGGCCGCGGGGGGACGCACGGGACTGCTCCTTTGGCTGGTCCCCTTGACGCTCGTCTGGACCAACATGCACGGCGGTTTCTTCGTCCTCTTCCTGGTTCTGGGCTGTTACGTCGCTTCGAACCTCGCCAATGCTGCGATAGAACCGGATGCGGCGCGCCGCCTGGAGTTTCTGCGCGCCGTCAAGCCATGGTTTGCCACCGCGCTTGGCTGCTTTGCCGTCACCTTCATAAATCCCTACGGCTGGCGGCTGCATCAGCACATTCTGCAATACATAACCGACCCCTATCAACTGCAGCACATTACGGAATTTCAGTCGATGAACTTCCATTCACCCGTCGTCGTCTACTTCGAGCCCCTGATGATCGCCGCCCTCGTAACGGCCGTATGGGATGCCTGGAATCGCCGCTTTGCCGACGTTTTTCTGGGACTCGGCTGGTTGCATCTGGCGCTGATCGCTCAGCGTAATCTGCCGCTTTTCTCGATCGCGGCGTCACCGCTCGTCGCCCGCGCTCTGATGGCCTCAATCCATTCGGTTCGCACAGCGCCTCTGGCCAGCTACATCCGCCGTGCTGCGGCCTGGGTTGTCAGGTCCAGCGCCGGTTTCGAGGAAATCGACCGGATTCGCCGCGTTCACTTTGCCAGTGTCCTTCCGGTCGCGTTGATTGGCGCACTCCTGCTTGCGCCGCGGCCTGCCGGCGCGAAGTTCACCTCCACTTTCGACTCGAAGTCTTTTCCTGAAGGCGCTCTCAAGATGCTGCGGGGACCCGAAACCCAGCGTATTTTTGCCGAAGACCAGTGGGGCGATTATCTGATCTATCGTCTCTACCCCGCTAAACACGTTTTTATCGACGGCCGCAGCGACTTCTACGGCGACAAATTCGGGCTCGGCTATCTCGATCTGATCGGTGTCAAATATGACTGGCAACAAACGCTCGACAAGTACGGCATCGACACGATACTCATTGCGCCGCGCTTCGCCCTTGCCAGCACTCTCAAGATCTCGCGCGATTGGCGTGTGGTTTACGACGACAGCTTTTCCATCGTATTCCGCCGCAATAACGCGAACCATGTTTCCCCCGTTTCCAGTGACGAGGGAAAGAACCGTGATCGCGTGATCACGAAACTCGCAACCGGCGATCCCAATGGCGTCAAAGCCGGGGTCGCTCCAACCACATAGAGGAGGACGATACACACACCAATGAGAAACATATTTTTGCAGTTTGTAAAAGATGAACAGGGCCAGGATTTGATTGAATATACCCTGCTCATGGCCTTTATCGCGCTTCTCTCGGCGGCCATTTTTGTGAACGCCGGGAAGAGCATCAGTGGAATTTGGGGAGTCGCCAGCAACCAGCTGTCGAATGCCGCGGCATCAGCCAGCTAATTCTGCCGATTTCGGCGCCGGAACGGCGACCGCCGTTCCGGCCTTAACAGCCCCCACCCGGAGGGTGAGTGCAGTAAGAGGAGAAAATATGCGGTCATTCATGCAAAGTTTCTGGCGTGAGGAATCCGGTCAGGATTTGATCGAGTACACCTTGCTGATGGCTTTCGTGGCCCTGGCCTCAGCCTCTCTGTTTATCAGCGCGGGAAACAGTGTCAGCGGCATCTGGGGAGTCGCAAGTAATCAGCTTTCGAACGCTGCCGGGTCAGCCAGCTAGGTCGCGGAGGAAGCTGCCCCGGGGCCGAATACAAGTTTCGTTTGGGGGGCGTACACGAGTGGACGCCCCTTTTTAAGTCTCGTTGATTTGGAAAGAAACCATGAAGAAGCGATTAATCGGGGTCCTCGCCTTTGCTCTGGCCGTCTCGGCCGGCGCGGCATTTGTGCTTTACCAGTTGATCGCGTCCAGGATTACCATCGGCGAAGCCTCCACCAAGAAACCGGCGACGACGAAAGTACTGGTCGCCGCGCGCAATCTGGACCTGGGGGCTCTGATTCAGGAACGGGATGTTATTCCCCAGGACTACCTGACTGTCCCGGCGGGTGCCATTCTCAAAAAGGAAGATATCGTCGGTCGCGGCGTCACTACTGCGGTCCATCAGGACTCCCCGTTCTATGAAGCTTCGCTTGCGCCAAAGGGTGCGGGCGCGGGATTTGCGGCCACCATTCCGGCAGGTATGCGGGCTTTTGCCGTGCATGTGAACGAAGTCGTCGGCGTGGCCGGGTTTGCCGTGGCCGGCATGCACGTTGATGTGTTGGTTGCGGGGAATCCTCCTGGTGCCACTGAAAATGTCGGCACCGTTACCCGCACTCTGATGCAGGACGTCATGGTTCTTTCCGCGGGCCAGAACTATCAGAAAGATGCGGAAGGCAAGCCCGTGCTGGTGCAGGTGGTCAATCTGCTCGTGACCCCGCAGCAGGCGGAAATACTGAACCTCGCGACGCAGCAAACCATTCAGCTTGTTCTGCGCAATCCGGCCGATAGAGCAATCGTGGAAACCTCCGGCGCTGCGACGATCAATCTCTTTGCGGGAGGGAAGTACCGCGCGCCGCGCGTCGATGTGGATCCGCCGGCCCGGATTCCGCCCCCGCCGCCCAGGCTGGACCCCCCGAAACCGGCTACACCCAGGACATTGACCATCGAGGTCTTCCAGGGCGCAAAGCGCGTGGAGGCCACAGTCCGTAACCCCGATGTCGCCGGCTCCGATTCCAGTAGTGAGGTGCGCCAATGAAACTAAAGTTCTCGCGTTGGTTGTTCGATGTCCTTCTGCTCGGCGGTCTGATGGTTTGCGCGAGCGCCCTGCGCGCCGCGCCCGCCGGCGAAGGCCGCGCTCCGGAACACATCCTTGTCGGCTCCGGCAAGACATATCTGCTGGATATGTCCGTCAATATCGAGCGCGTTTCGGTGGCCGCTCCCGAAACGGTTGAAGCCGTTCCGGTCAGCGCGCGCAGCCTCATGGTAAACGGCAGAGCTCCGGGCGAAACCAGCCTTGTGGTCTGGCTCAGCGATGGATCGAGAAGAGAATACGACGTCGATGTCAAAGTTGGCGCGGCTCGCATCCAGGTCGCACAGGATCAGATCAAGCGTGAGTTTGGCGACGACGTTCAGCTGACGGTGGACAATGCAGCCGCTTATATTACCGGGCGCGTGAAAGACATGTATCAGGCTCAGCGCGCGGTCGCTATTGCGATCACAGTGGGCCGGGTTGTGAATCTTTTGAAAGTCGATATTCCGCCTCAGGAACGGCAGATCCTCCTGAAGGTCAAATTCGCCGACATCGATCGGTCCAAAGCCGCGGACTACGGCGTCAATCTGTTTGGCAATCCCGCAGGCTGGGCCGCAACCGCGAAGGTAGGTACATATCCTGCGACCACCGTCAGCGGCATTACTTCCACCGGAAGCGGGAGCGCCACCACATTTTCCATAAACGACGCGCTCAACCTGTTCATGTTCGACCCGCACGCCAATATAGGCGCGACCGTTAAAGACCTTGCGGCCAGGAACATTCTGCAGATCCTCGCCGAGCCCAATCTTCTTGCCATGAACGGCAAAGAAGCAAGTTTCGTGGCCGGCGGCGAATTTCCCTACCCCACTCTGCAGGGCGGCGGTGCGGGCGTCGGTCAGGTCACCATTCAATTCCAGGAATTCGGTATTCGCCTCCATTTCCTGCCGACCGTTACGCCTCGGGGGACCATTCGCCTTCATGTCGTCCCTGAAGTCAGCTCCCTCGATTTCGCCAACTCCCTCACCACCGGTGGCGGCACCGTTCCGGCCTTGACCACGCGGCGCGTCGAAACCGAGATCGAGTTGCAGAGCGGGCAGAGCTTCGCGATAGCCGGTCTCCTGAACAACCAGACAACCGAAGCCCTGAGCAAGATCCCTGGGCTCGCCGACATCCCTGTTCTGGGCAAGCTTTTTCAGACGAGATCGTACAGCAAACAGAATTCGGAACTGCTCGTCGTAGTCACGCCCGAACTGGTCGATCCAATTCCGGCCGACCAGAAGGCGCCCGAACTGAGCATGCCGCAGTCGTTCCTGCAGGGACCAGATGTCCCAACTGAAGCCCCGCGCACTCCGGGTACCGATAAAACCGGTGCATCCGCGCCTCGGCCGAATCGCACGGAGATTTCGGTACAGGAGATGGAGCAGATACAGAAGCTGGACCAGCAGACCTCTGCAGCGGCGCCAGCGGGCGCGGTTCCACTCCCCTCGTTGAACATACCGGGCGTCAATGCGCCACCCGCGACCGGGTCACCGGCCCCAGCCCCTGGAGCACCGCCAAGCCAATGACGATGATGCCGCTGACAGCTGCGTTCATCGTTGGCAACCGGGCTGTCTGGGATCAGGCACAAGCCTGCATCCGCAATCTGCCTGTGCGGATTGTGGTTGAACAAAACGAGCCTGCCGATGCGGATGCGCTGCTGGATCGGATTGAGCGCCATCGCGTCGACGTCGTCCTGGTCGAAACCGGTTTGGTTTCGATGGCGCTGGAAGAATTCATTCGCCGCTTGAAGAATACGTCGACGCAGCCGGCGGTATTCGTGCTTCATCCGGATGCGGCCCCGGAACTCATTCTCGTAGCTCTGCGGGCCGGCGCGAACGAATACCTCTATCCGCCACTCGCCGAGACGCTCCGCGACGCGTTCGAAAGACTTGCCGCAACTCGGACCAGAAACGCAGCCGGCGGGGCAGGTGGACTTGGCAGGATCTTCGGTTTTCTCTCCGCGCGAGGAGGTTGCGGCGCCACCACCATCGTCATCCACACGGCCACCGAACTGGCGCGCCAGATGAAACAGCCGCTGCTCCTGGCGGACTTCGACTTTGATGCCGGTCTTCTGCGCTTCCTCATGAAACCGAAAAACACCTACTCGGTCCGTGACGCCCTCGATAACCTCCACCGGATGGATCTTCGGCTGTGGAAGGGCCTGGTGTCTTCTCACGCCAATAGCATGGATTTCATTCCGTCGCCCGAAGAGCTGGCTGCAAAATGCGTCCCCGGGCGCGAAGAGGTGACGCATCTGATGCGTTTCCTTCGTTCCATCTATCCCGTGACGGTTGTCGACTTCGGGCGCAGCGTCAATATGCCCGCTCTGGATTCGATGCCCGAACTGGACTTGTTGTACGTCGTTACCACTCCGGATCCCGCTGCTCTGGCCCACGCAAGGCGCGCTGTTCGCATGACGGAAGAACGCGGATTCGCCAACGCTCGCGTTAAGGTACTGCTGAATCGCGTGCCCGACAAGGCAGCGGTGGACCTCCATCACATCGAAGACACGCTCGGCTGTTCCTGCGTGGCAACCTTCCGCAACGATTTCATGGCTCTCTACGATGCCTGGTCTGAAGGACATCTCCTCGATCCCGGCACCCCGCTCGGCAAGCAGATGCGCCAGTTGGCTGGTTCGATCAAGGCACGTGTGACCGGCGAGCGCGAAGAGGAAACAGAAGTAAAAGCAGCACGGGCGCTGCCGGAATCCGGCAAGCGATGGTTTTCGTTTTTTCAAAGAGCTCAGGCATAGGGCATAAAGGACAAACACGATGGCGGGAATGGAAACGGTACTCGGGCAGACGCAGGAGGCGGGCTGGGTCACTCGCCTGTCAAATCGCGATAACACCGGCGTCGAGTACCAGGAACTCAAGTTCGCCATCCACCGGAAGCTCCTGGACCGCATCAACCTCGAGGCGCTGTCATCTCTCGCCGGAGAGCGCGCGCGCGGCGAAATCCGGGTCGCCGTGGCAAAGCTGGTGGACGAGGAGCGCACGCCGCTCAGTCTCGCGGAAAAAGAGCGTGTGATCGAGGAGGTTCTGGACGAAGTATTCGGCCTCGGTCCACTCGAGCCTCTCTTGCGCGATCCCACCATCTCTGACATCCTGGTGACCACGCCGAAGCTCGTCTACATTGAGCGGGCCGGCAAACTCCACCGCACCTCCGTCGAGTTCAAAGACAATACCCATCTTCTACGCATCATTGAGAAAGTCGTTGCCCGCGTCGGACGCCGTGTGGACGAATCCTCGCCGCTCGTCGATGCGCGCCTGCCCGACGGTTCGCGCGTCAACGCGGCTATTCCGCCTGTAGCTGTGGATGGTCCGCTGCTCTCCATCCGCCGTTTCGGTAAAGAACTGCTGCAGGGCGAAGACCTGGTCAAAAAGCTGGCTCTCACGGAGGGCATGCTCGAACTGCTCAAGGCCTGCGTGCGCGCGCGGCTCAACGTCCTGATTTCGGGCGGTACGGGCGCCGGCAAAACCACGCTCCTCAACGTACTGTCCAGTTACATCCCCGAAAACGAACGCATCATCACCATTGAGGATGCGGCCGAACTGCGGCTGCGCCAGACGCATGTCGCGCGCATGGAAACGCGGCCCGCCAACATTGAAGGCAACGGCGCTATCAAGATCCGCGATCTCGTGATTAACTCTCTCCGTATGCGCCCCGACCGCATCATCGTCGGTGAGGTCCGCGCCGAGGAAGCCCTGGACATGCTCCAGGCGATGAATACCGGTCACGACGGGTCGTTGACTACGATTCACTCCAATACGCCGCGTGATGCCGTGGCGCGACTCGAGGTCCTGGTTGGCATGGCTAACGCGAACATGGGAGTCCGCTCGATCCGGGCTCAGGTGTCGAGCGCAATTGACGTGATGGTCCAGGCCGCCCGTTTCAGCGACGGCAGCCGCAAAGTCACCTATATCACCGAACTGGTGGGCCTCGAAGGCGAGCAGGTCACGATGCAGGACATCTTCGTTTTCGAAAAGACCGGCGTGGCGGAGAACGGAAAAGTGCTCGGCAGATTCAAAGCCACAGGCGTCAGGCCGAAATTCTTTGAGAAGCTGCGCGCATCCGGCATACAGCTTCCCGCGTCGCTGTTCCAGACCGTTGTGGAGATCGGGCAATCATGAGTACGGTTGTTGCTCTCTGTTTCCTCGTTATTTTCGCGCTGCTGCTCTTCTCCATCAGCTTCGCGCTGCGCTTCTACGAAAACAAGCGCCGCAAGAAGCTGGTTTCGATGCTGCGCACCGTCACCGAGAACGGCGAAGAACGTCATGTCAACCTGCTGATCGACAACGGAGGAATGCGCGGGGATGCCGAGGGTTCGATGGTGGACGGCATTATCGTGCGCTTCACCCGCATCCTCAGCGAATCGGGTCTCGATTGGACTCCGACGAGGCTGGCTGCGACCATGGGCGTCGCTTTTATGATCGGAGCGATCGCGAGCGCGTTCATTCCGGTCGAATCGCCTCCCCTGGCTCTTCGCGCGTTTGCCGCGGGACTCTGCACCGGAGCCGCGCCGCTCTGGTACGTCAATAGAAAACGTGGAAAGCGTATCGATGCCCTGGAGGCACAGTTACCCGACGCACTCGATTTTCTTGCGCGATCCATGCGCGCGGGCCATGCCTTCGCCATCAGCCTCGAAATGGTCGGCGAGGAGATCCATGAACCATTGGGTCAGGAGTTCCGCGCGTTATTCAACGAACAGAATCTCGGCGCCTCGCTCGACCGTTCGCTGGCCAGCTTTGCCCGGCGAGTCCCGATCACGGATGTCCGGTTCTTCAATTCTGCGGTTCTTCTGCAGCGCCAGACGGGCGGCAATTTGAGCGAGATCCTCAATCGGCTGTCGCACATCATCCGCGAACGGTTCCGTCTGAAGGGCCAGGTGCGGGCTGTCAGCGCGCACGGTCGCCTCACGGCCACGATTCTGACCATCCTTCCCCTTGCCACTCTCGGTGGCCTGATGGTGACCTCGCCCAGTTACCTCGATCCCATGTTCCATACGCCCATCGGGCGCAAGCTCCTGATGGCCGGCGCCGTGGCGATGATAATCGGCAATATGGTTATCCGGAAAATTGTCAAGATCAAAGTGTAAGGCGACCTGACCGATGCTCCCTATTCTTCTCGCTTCGTTTCTATTTGTTCTCCTGATGGCGGTGATCTCCGCATACGGCTATCGCGCCTATGTTCGGCCCAGCCGCATTTATGACCGCATCGGAGGCGTTGCGGAAGCTGTCGATTCGGAAGCCGCCCCGACCCGGCCGAAAGACGTCGTGGTTCGCGTCATTGAACAGGTCGGCGAACAGATTCCCCTGAGTCCGGCCGATCAGACCGCAACCAAACGTGAGTTGGTGATGGCCGGCTTCCGCGCCGAAGGGTCCATAAGAATCCTCTATGGGATTAAGGCTCTTCTCTGCCTCGTGATGTTCCTCTTCGCATTAACGATCCATCGCCATCTGACCGACAATCCCGTATTGCGAATCGTCTTCCTGCTTGGGGGTACCGCCCTTGGTTACTTCGCGCCCGGCATGTATCTGGAAAAGCTGGTCAAGAAGCGCCAGACGAAATTGCGACTGTCGCTGCCCGACGCTCTGGACATGATGGTCGTCTCCGTCGAAGCTGGCCTGGGCCTTGATCAGGCATTGCAATATGTTGGCCACGAGATCGAGGAGACTCATCCCGAATTGAGCGAAGAACTGGAAATCGTTGGCCTCGAGATGCGCGCCGGAAAACGGCGAGCCGAGGCGCTGCGCCACCTGGCCGACCGCACTGGTGAAGGCGAATTGCGCAAGCTGGTCGCAATCCTGGTCCAGACCGACCGCTTCGGCACAAGTATGGGGGAGAGTCTGCGCACGCATTCGGATTTCATGCGTATGCGGCGCAAGCAGGAGGCGGAGGAACGGGCCGCGAAAGTAGGCGTCAAGCTGGTCTTTCCAATCTTCTTCTTCATTCTGCCGTCGATGATGATCGTCGCCGGCGGACCCGCGGTCCTGCAAATCTTCCAGTCGTTGCTCCCGTTAGCCCATTCTTTCAGCGCGGGCAAATGAACAGATTAGGTAAGTGAAAGGAGAAAGTATGAATCAAACGGTAATTCAAACAGTCTTATGGGTCGCCACTCTCGCGGTGCTGGTTCTATTCCTGCAGCGTCGCCGCAAGCGCAAGGCGAATTTCTGATTAATAACGGGTATCCAGGTCCCTGGCATGTGGGGCAGCACGCGAGTCTGCCCCGCAACCAGGGGCATGCCTTTATATCGATCCTGGCCGGCGATCGAGCGCAGCCGTTCGCCGGGTTGGTACGAGGAGGCTGGCTTCAGGGCCAGGCTGCGCGCTGAAGATGAACGCAAAATCGGAAAAGGAGATTGACGATGAACGGAACAGTAATGCAGGCGATTCTTTGGATCTTTGCCGGGTTCTTTCTTACCCTTCTGATCATTCGCCGCGGCAAGCGCAAAACTTCATCCAGCAAGTAGCGCTTCGGCCGTGACAGATTGGAAAAACATACAAAACGGCGACGGTGGCTGGGCGTACAACAAAGGTTGCTCGTGGACTGAACCCACGGCTTTCGTGTTGCTCGCCCAGTCTGCTACCGAGGTCGATGGCCGGAGTTTCGCTGCCGGCCTGAAGTTTCTTCGCTCGATGCAACGCTGGGACGGTGGCTGGAGTCCCCAACCCGGCGTCGCCGAGAGCACCTGGGTCACAGCGCTGGCGCTCCTCTTGCCGGAGGACGCTATCGGATCGGTACGGGTCACTCGGGCTTTGCAATGGCTGGAAAACCAGACGGGCAGGGAATCGAGCTGGACGGAGCGGCTGCAGAGACGCCTCGCCGGTAACAAGGATCCCTCTCCCGAAGGCTGGCCATGGTTTCCCGGAGCGGCGGCCTGGGTGATCCCTACGTCGCTCGGAATACTGGCGTTTGAACGTGCCCTCGCGCGGCGCAGAAACAGCGTGCTTCGCGCCCGGGTCGAAGAAGGCCGCAATTTTCTCTTCTACCGCATGTGTGCCGATGGCGGCTGGAATCACGGCGCCAATCGCGCGCTTGGACGCGACGGCGACTCCTACCCCGAGACCACCGGCATTGCGTTGGCTGCATTGCATCGCGCGCCGAAATCGCCTCAGATTGAGCGAGCCAAAGATGCAGCGCGGCGCCACCTGGCCACCTGCCGCACGGCCGAAGGCATCGCCTGGCTGCGGATCGGCTTGCAGGCGCACGGCGAACGCGTCCGCCTCGAATACGAGCCGCAGCCTCGCACCACCCAGGACGCCGCACTGCTCGCGATTGCCTCCGCCCCGAGCAATCCTCTCCTGAGCTGAAACAATGAATCCGACTCGACGAGAACTCCTTGCTGCCGGCGCCGGACTCGCATTGACGCGTTGCACCCGGACGTCGCCGCTTCCCTCAGCGCCGCGAAACTCTCGCGTGTCGATCGTGAAATCCCCCGCCTACACCATGGACGTCTACGACAACGTCTATCGCATGGTGGCCGCCCACAATCTGAATGTCCGTGGCAAGCGGGTTGTTCTGAAACCCAACCTGGTGGAATTCGATCCCGCGACAGCCATCAACACGCACCCCATGGTCGTCCATGCCGCATATGAGACCTTTCGCAGGCTCGGCGCCGCCGAAGTCAAAATCGCCGAAGGACCCGGTCACCGCCGCGCCACCCTCGATCTGGCCGACGCCGCGGGATACTTCCAAACCGTCCCGCACTTTGAAGACGCATTCACCGACCTGAACCTGGACGCCGTCTCGAAGCGCGTGATCTCGCAGCCCGTTTCGCAATTGAAGTCGTTATATCTCCCCCACACGGTGCTCGACTGCGACCTGCTCGTCTCGCTGCCAAAAATGAAAACGCACCACTGGGCCGGAGCGACCCTCGCCATGAAGAACCTCTTCGGACTGGTGCCTGGCGGCGTTTACGGCTGGCCCAAGAATGTCCTGCACTGGGCCGGAATTGCGCCATCCATCGTCGACCTCCATCGCCTCTTCCCGCGCCAGTTCGCCATCGTAGACGGAATCGTCGGCATGGAAGGCAACGGTCCGATTCAGGGCACTCCCAAAAACGCAGGCGTTCTCGTTGCCGGCAGCGACGTCGTCGCCGTGGATGCCACCTGCTGCCGCATCATGGCAATCGATCCGACGAAAATCGAATACCTGACGCTAGCCCGAGGAGCGGAGAACCTGACCGATTCCCATTTCCACCAAATCGGCGAGCGCATCGATTCCGTGCGTTGCCCATTCGAACTAATCGATCCCTGGAGCCAATGGGTTCGAGCCTAGTCTGATATCTCCGTATACGCGACGCAAGTCGTGTTTCGCTGTTCACCGCCGAAACGGCTGGAATCCCACCCCGCGACTGCCCCAATCAAAATTGATTTCGGATCCCCGAGTTCAATGTCGCTCAGACTCCCTTGCCCCAGAAATCGCAGGGCCCGAACCAACAATCGCGCCGCATCATTTAGATCCAGCGCCGCAGCCAGCGTCTGCTTGCTAAGCTTCTCACCCATCTCATTCGTCACCACCGGCACATGAACGTACCGCGGTGTTGGCAGCCCGAGCAGTTTCTGCAAATGCACCTGGCGCGGAGTCGAATCCACCAGATCCGCCCCCCGCACGACATCCGTCACACCCTGATACGCATCATCAACCACCACCGCTAACTGATACGCAAAGATCCCATCCGCCCGCAAAACCGTAAAATCATCCCCCGGAAAACGCACCCGCCACCGCGGGCCGCTCGTACACATGCAAGGCTCGGTCGTCGTCCGCGAGCACGAACACGGATAAACGAACCCGCCGCGTTTCAACTGCGCCAGCGCTTCCCGATACGCCTCAATCCGCGTGCTCTGGTGCAGCACGGGACCATCCCACTCGAATCCGAAACGCTCCAGCGTCCCCAGAATCTCGTCCGCCGCACCCGGCACAACGCGCGGCGTGTCGATGTCTTCGATCCGCACCAGCCATTTCCCGCCGAGCGCCAGCGCATCCAGATAGCTGGCCACCGCCGCCACCAGAGACCCAAAATGCAGCGGACCGCTGGGAGTGGGAGCAAACCGGCCGGTCCGCAGAAAGCCCTCCCTATCAAGCGTCCCCATAAAGCGATGATATGATCACGAATCACCGGATCCGCCTTCCTGATGCAAGCTTCCCAGGCGCCCAAACCCCGGCCCTCGAACGTACGCCATGTCGTGCTCGGCCTGACTGTCGCGGCCTACATGATCACTTACATGGACCGGAACGTTCTGGCGGCGGCGCGCCCCGTGATCCGCGACGAGCTTGGCATCTCGCTCGTGATGATGGGATGGATCACGTCTTCGTTCCGTCTCGCCTACGCGTTGTTCCAGGTTCCAGGAGGCTGGCTGGGCGACCGCTTCGGGGCGCGGCGCGCTCTCACTCTGGTTGTTACCTGGTGGAGCGTCTTCACCGGCCTGACGGCGTTGGCCTGGAACGCCGTCTCCATGCTCGTGATCCAGGTTTTCTTCGGCATGGGCGAGGCTGGCGCGTTCCCCATTGCCACCCGGTCTTTGGCCCGATGGATGCGCCCGACCGAGCGTGGGTTCGCCCAGGGAATTACGCACGCTGGTTCGCGTTTGGGCGGCGCCATGACACCGCCCATTGTCGTGCTCCTCATTGCGAAATTCGGCTGGCGTATTGCTTTTCTGGTTTTTGGGATTCTCGGCGCGCTATGGTCCGTAGTCTGGTTCTCTTACTATCGCGACACCCCCGAAGAACATAAAGGCGTGAATCAGGCCGAGCGCGACTTGATCGGCGCCGGCCGCCAGCGATCCACCGACATCCCATGGCGCAAAATCCTCGCCCATGGCAACCTCTGGATCCTCGCCGTGATGTACTTCTGCTACAACTTCAATCTCAACGTCTATAACGATTGGTTTCCCACCTACCTGCACGATTCCCGTGGTATGAATCTCGCCAAAATGGGCCTCTATGCGAGCCTGCCTCTATTCGCCGGCGTTCTTGGCGATATGGCCGGTGGCTGGTTCTCCGATCGCGTCCTGAAGCGCACCGGAAATGTCAATCTGGCGAGGCGCTGGGTCGCTATTGCCGGATTCGTTCTCTCCGCGGCCGCCACGATTCCGGCGATTTTCGCGCACGATCCCAGGGTTTCGGTGGCCTTCTATTGCGTGGCATTCTTCGGTCTGGAGTGGACGGTAGGCATCTCCTGGGCCGTCCCCCTCGACATCGGCGGCGATTTTGCCGGCTCCGTCTCAGCCGTCATGAACACCCTCGGCAATCTCGGCGGCTCTCTCTCGGCCGTCGTCGTCACTTATGCCGCTACGCTTTACGGCTGGAATTCGCCTTTTCTGCTCACCAGCGCCTTATGTGTTATTGCCGCGCTGCTTTATCTTAAGATCGATTCCAGCAAGCGCATCGTATGAGAATCAAATCCGCCTAAATGCGTGGCATAACGCTAATCTGGCCATGCACACCGGCTGGACAGGCTGCTAGCGCACCGGCAATCCCGACCACCTAACAACCTGGAGGGAAGCGGATGCGTAAAACGACGCGCCGTCGCCCGCTCTCCCCCGCGTTATTTTTGCGTTTATTCTCGCGTCAAACACGTCTCTTTGCGCAGCGGCCGTCAAGACGCAACGCGGGTGCTCGGAGCCGAGGCTGGCGTCGTCAACTCACCCTTGTTGGCCGCTCGAGTCAGTGGATCGTGCGCAGCCCACGCAGTTCCTTCGTGATCCTTTCCGGCTGGCGCAGGCCGGTGAACAGCCTTGGGCGAGTCCGAGTTAGCCGCGGCGCGGCTGGCTTAGGCGGCCAACCTGGCATATCATACGATTCGGAAATCACATGAATCTCACAAGCCTTTTTGAGCGTTTCCGGGGAGACATTCTCACGCGGGAGTCACCCGCTTATGACGCCTCGCGGAAAATCTGGAATGCAATGATCGATCGCAGACCGGCCGCGATTGCCCGCTGTACGGGAGCCGCGGATGTTGTAACAGCCGTTCGCTTCGCTGCTGAACAGGATCTGTATCCCGCGATTCGCGGCGGCGGGCATAATTGCGCGGGTCTATCGCTGGTGGACGACGGCTTGGTTGTGGATCTCTCCCCCATGAAGGGAGTTTTTGTCGATCGGGCCACGCGCACCGCGCGAGTTCAGATGGGCTTGACCTGGGGCGAATTTGATCGAGAAACACAGTTGCACGGGCTTGCGACTACCGGTGGTTTGATTTCGACGACAGGTCTGGCCGGACTCACCCTGGGAGGCGGCATCGGGTGGTTGATGGGCCGGTGCGGCCTGGTTTGCGATAACACCTTGTCGTACGAGATCGTTCTCGCGAACGGCGACCTGATCCAGGCCAGTGCGGACGAACACTCGGATCTGTTCTGGGCGCTGAAAGGTGGCGGCGGAAACTTCGGCGTGGTCACTTCTATTACCTATCGCATGTACCCCGTTACCACGGTGGTTTCTGGAATGGTCCTGCATCCTGTCTCGCAGGCCCGGGATGTCTTGAGGTTCTACCGCGATTTCGTAATGTCCGGATTGCCGGACGAACTGATTGTATATGCGGCTGCCCTGACCGCTCCAGACGGAAATCCCGTGGTCGCGCTGCTTCCCGCATGGTCAGGAGACGATCTCGTCGAAGGAGAGCGAGTGCTGGAGCCGCTCAGGAGATTTGGATCTCCCCTGGCAGACCTGGTGACGAGGATGCCGTACGTGAACATGCAGCAGATGCTGGACGGGGTGGCGCCGTTTGGCCTTCGCAGTTATTGGAAGAGCGGTTTCCTGCGCGATCTGCCCGATGCCGCGATTGATGTTTTTGTCGAGTTTGCGGAACGCTGCACCTCCCCGCGTTCCCTCGCGATTCTGGAACACTCCCATGGAGCCGCGGCCCGCGTCAAACCGGACGCCACAGCCTTCTCAATCCGCGGCGAGGCGATCGATCTGGTCGTGATCAGCGCCTGGACCGACGCGGGAGAAGATGCGCGCCACATCGATTGGGCACGTAGATTCTATTCTGCAATGCAGCCGTGGTCTGCAGGTTCCGTCTATGTCAATACGATGGATCAGGATGACACTGCGCGGATTCCGGAAGCCTACGGTGTGAACTACCCAAGGCTCTCCTCGGTGAAATCGATGTATGATCCCGGCAACCGCTTTCACCAAAACCAAAACATCCGGCCGAACTCGGCGAGTGCCGCGCGTGGCTAGGTGCTTGCCGTTTGCCGGACGCTGATACGGGCGCACCTGGCAGCGGGCCTATAGGAGTGGCCCGCCGGGATGGTCGTACCCGCCCGGGGTGGGTCGAAGTGCGTCCACACTGACTGGCCGTTCTCCCCTTCCTCAATGCGAATCGGCTTGCTTAGACGGAGGTGCCTATACGACAGAGCGGCAGGCCCATAACAGGAAGTGCCCGCGAGCAAGCGAACATCCTGAAAGTGGCCACTGGCGGCGGGTTCCGTCTTTGATAATGATCGGCGTCGGTCCGCATTCAGACAACCTATCGCCCAAAAAACGCCATCCGGTGCGCGGATGTGTTCGATGTCCTCCGGGTCGGATCAACGGGCATTGTGGGCTTTTACCACGCCAAGGTATTGTGGTGCGGCTGTGCGCCCAGCGGAGCATCCAAATGGGTTTCCGATCGCGTTCCTGACTGAACGCCGCCCCCTCAGTCGTCAAGATTCGTTTGCAGCCTACGCGGCGCTGAAAGCGTTTAGAAATCACTTCTTCGGGAGAGCGAACACCACGTACGAATTCTGCGGAGGCGTTGCCGGTGTCGTGGCGCCCGGCAAATTGACGTTTGGCCCATTGCCCTGCGCCGCGCAGACTGCGATGTACTCGCGCCCACCGATCTCATACACAGCGGGCACACCTTCCGCCGCGGCCGGCAAATCGGCCTCCCAGATCACTTTGCCCGTGTCCACGTCCCAAGCGCGGAACTTCTTGTCGTTGGTCGCGGTGAAGATCAGCCCGCCCGCCGTCACCACCGGTCCCCCTCTTTGCGAGGAGATCACCCCAGTATCTGCGTGGCCCCGCGCCGCCAGCGCAGCGACGGTGCCATAGGGCACCTGCCACTTGATAGCGCCGGTGTTCAGATCGTAAGCGGTCATCTGAAACCACGGCGGCGATATGGTGGGCAGACGCGTGCTCGCCGACACAAAACCTTGATTTGGCCCGGCGTAATGCGTGAAAGGACCGCCCTCGGGTTCGCGGCTCCGCGGCGGGATGCGTGCGGCTCCCTTCCTTCCTCTCGACTCCGCACTGATGGTACCGGGCGCACCCTCCGCAAGCGGCGAGTCCGGCGGAACCAGCGTCAGCATCGTCGGCTGGTCGTGGGACACAATGTACAGCGTGCCGTTGGCGGGATCGACTGCTGCCGTGCCCCAGCTCGCGCCCCCGTTGCTTCCCGGAATTTCGACCGTCCCTCTGAACGAGGGCGGTGTGAACAAACCTTCGTTGCGCGCGTTACGAATGCGGTCACGCGTCAGTGCCTGCTCTGCGGCAGGTATATAAGGATTGATGTCCTTCTCCGTGAGCGTCTGCCGCGCAAACGGAGGGGGCTTGGAAGGAAACGGCTGCGTGGGCCACGACTCCTCGCCTGGCACATCGGATTTCGGTACGGGCCGCTCTTCCATCGGCCAGATCGGCCGCCCCGTCACGCGATCCAGCACGTACAGAAATCCCTGTTTGCTGGGCTGAATCACCACATCGACGTTCCTGCCATCATGCCTGATCGTCAGCAGCTTCGGGCCGGCGGGAAGATCGTAATCCCACAGGTCGTGATGCACGGTCTGGAAATGCCAGAGGAGCTTGCCTGAGCGCGCATCCAGCGCGACAACCGAATTAGCGAACAGATTCATTCCCTTGCGATCGGCGCCATAAAAATCCCACTTTCCAGTGCCCGTGGGAATGTAGGCGATGCCGCGCTTTTCGTCGATCGTGAGTTCGCTCCAGTTGATGCCTCCGCCGGAACGCTGCCAGAAATCCTTTGGCCAGGTTTCATAGCCGGGCTCTCCCGGACGTGGCACTGTGTGGAACTGCCATAACAGCTTGCCCGTGCGCACACTATATGCGTGGATGTCGCCGGGCACATACGCATAATCGGCGCCCGAGCGCATCAGAGGCACGATCATGATGTCTTCAAAGATGCGTCCGGGATTGTTGGTGTGGATCGGAGCAATGTTGGTCCAGTCGAAGTCGAGCCCGGGGCGCAGATCGGCGCGGCCGTTGTCGCCGAAGCCCGTGATGGTCTGGCCGGTGCGGGCCTCGATGGCAGTAAGGAATCCAGCGTTGATGGTCAGCAGACGGCGATCGGAACGGTCCTTACTTTCCCAGTAGTTGATCCCGCGCTGCACCACAGGACCTTCGAATGGATGGGTCCACAATTCCTTCCCGGTGAGGGCATCGAGGGCGACCAGGGAATTATTCTTCGCCTGCACATACATGACGCCATCAATCACGACCGGATTGAACAAATAGCTGCCTTCGCCCGTCGGGTAGGTCCACGCGACTTGAAGCTGCTTTACGTTGGATCTGTTGATTTGTGTTAGCGACGAGTATTGTGAGGAGTCGGCCCCGCCCAGATGTTCGTGCCATGTACTGAAGGGTCGCTCGGCGGCCGCAGACATCCAGGCGGCTGCAGCAAGCAGCAGGATTAAGGGCAGGCATCTGTTTGCGGGCATCGGATCAGAACTCCTTTCTTACGGCAGCGCGAAAACGACCAGCGTATTCGTAGCAGTGATGGCTACGTACTGCTTCCCGCTCGTGCCCTGATAGGTCATCGGAATCGCCGCGGCGGTGCGGTCGACCTTGCCGGCCCAGAGTTCTTTGCCAGTCTTCGCGTCGAATGCCCGGAAGCGCGCGTCGGTAGCCGCTCCCATGAACACCAGGCCTCCCGCGGTGGCGATCGGGCCGCCGCTGGCGCTGGCGCCCGTGTTGCGCTTGCCTTCCGGCAGAGTCGGCGTGGTGCCGAGCGGCACCTGCCATGCGATGTCACCCGTGTTCGCGTCGACGGCAATCATTCGGGCCCAAGGCGGCTTCTGGCACGGCCAGTTTCCGATCGTCTTGCCATCCTGATCCTTGACCGCCGCGCTGAGGCTTACACCCGGCGGGGTAAAACGATCGTAGGGAAGATTTGCGTTCTCATAGCGGCGGCCCGGCTGCTTCTTCTCGACCCAGCCGAGCAGCGGCTGATCGTGAGTCTGAAGGAAAACAAGCCCCGACTTCGGATCCGCGGCCATGCCACCCCAGCTGGCTCCGCCCGTCGCCCCGGGGAATGAGACGGTGATCTTCGGTGCCGCGCCTTCCTCGTGGAAGGCCCACGGCGTAAATGGACCTGCGTTGAAGAGTCCGTTTCTGTCCCAGAGCTCCTGGCACGCCTTGGCATGCTCGGGAGTCGTGTCTTCCGCGGTCACCAGATCGTCGCGCGTCATGCTCGTGCGAGTCAGGCCAGTCGGCTTGACGGGGAACGGCTGCGTGGGAGAATACCACTCCCCTGGAACATCGCCTTTGGGAACGGGACGCTCCTCGACGCCGAACACCGGTTTGCCGGTCACCCGGTTCAATAGGAACATCCATCCCGATTTGCCGATCTGCGCCAGCGCGGGAATTTTTTTGCCCTTCACCACGATATCCACGAGAACCGGAGCCGGAGGCAAATCGTAATCCCAGAGATCGTGATGTACAACCTGGAAGTGCCACTTGTATTTCCCGGTTGCGGCATCCACCGCAACCACCGAGTTTCCGAACAGATTGGCTCCCGGCCGATCGCCGCCGTAGTAATTAGCCGCCGGCGCGCCGAAGGTCATGTAAACGATTCCCCGGTCCTCATCCGCGGTCATGTACCATCCCCAGATGTTGGTTCCGGAACGGCCCTTCCATCCGTCATTAAGCCATGTATCATGTCCTGGCTGACCAGGGCCGGGTACCGACTGAAACTCCCATACCTTTGCGCCAGTCCGCGCATCGTACGCGCGAGTATTGCCCGGGGGACCGTCTTCTTTCTCTCCCGTGCTCGCTCCGACCATCACCATGTTCTTGAATATCGTCGGAACGCCGTTGTAAGGAACGACCATATCCAGGATGCCCTCTTTGCCAAACCCAGGATCGAGCTTGCCCGTGCCGGCGTTCAGCGCGATCAGATTTCGTCCGGCGGTAAACAGGATGCGTGGAGGATTCTGACGATCTCCCGGCCACCATGCAACGCCTCGCGGGGAGGCCTGCCCTCCTTCGACTTCATATCGCCAGATCTCTTTCCCGGTCTCCGATTCGAGCGCCATGACTCGGGTCTGCGCGGAGATATACATGACGCTTTTCACGACGATCGGGACCAGTTCAGACGTTCCGCCGGCCGTCGCGAATCGGAACCCGGCCGGTTGCAGCTGGTAAGACCACGCCTGGTTCAGTGTGGCGACATTCGCCGTGTTGATCTGAGTCAGCGGTGAGAAGCGAGTTCCGGCCAGATCGCGATTGAACATTGGCCAGTCGCCCGAGGGCATCCTGGCGTTTTGTCCGTACAGCGCGGGCAGCAGGGCAAGACTGATCGGGATGGTGATCCATCGGAATCTCATGGCGCACCTATTTCGAAGTCTGATACAGGTGGATTTTTGAAACGGTCCAGGTCCTCGGTCACGTTGCCATCCTCGGTGTTTACCACGAGATGAAACATGGCATGCGGATTCACCGCTCCAATACCGTGATCGTTCCATTCAGCGTGACCACTTTGTTCTGATCGAACTCCGCCGCGAAGGAATGATGCACAAACAAGGGGGCGGGGCCCGCAAACAAGCCCAGAGCAAGGATGGCAGAGAGATTTGCTCGCATCATTGAATTTGCATTCTACTGCCAGTGGCTCATGCGGCACGGGCGGCCTCGTCCTGATTCGCGCTCAGACACGTGAGCGGCCATCCCGCGCGCGGTGTTATGACAACATATTCGGAGCATACTCGGGGTTCCTCATGATGCAGATTGTGGGGAGCATCCAGACAGGTGTCAGCCACATCCAATTCCGTCAACAGGAACGACGCTCTTCCCGACGATCCATCAACAAATCGTAACGCGATAAGGCCGGGATCCACGGGGTGTGGCGGCCGTTCAGGAACTGGTCAGCACGTCGAAGCCGTTGTGGAGGTGGCGACGGCGGGGGCCGGCGCGAGGGCGATCAGCGCCATCCCGATGACCACCAGCAACGCCACTCCCGCCAGTTCCACACGCGAAATTATATTGCGAAATGCCTGGAATCCCATGACCACAGCGTGAGCGAGGCTCGACCACGCCGCGAACGCGATCAGCGCGCGATTCTCCCATGGGCTCCGCATTGCCAGTAGCAGAAAAACATCGAGCGTGACGTAAAGGCTGAACATCATCGACAAGGCCGGGTCAGCGCGGATAAACAACACCAGAGGCCACGCCGAAGCGAGGAAGACCAACCCCACAAGGCCCAGCACCACCTTCAACGCTCTCACTTGCTGCAGCCTCTTCTGGTTTCTTCGAAATTGTCGAACAGACGGCCGGCACTGGCTCCGGCCAGCGTTTCCATGCGGTGCGGTTGGCCCTTCTCGACTGTATATTGTGCGACCGTACCTTTTGAACGCAGCCACTCGGCTTCCTTCTTCATCTCGGGATGCCACATGTATTCATCGTTCTCTCCGACGTACATGAAGACGCACATCTTCGAGATTGCCTGGAGCTTTGCTGTGGTTGGCTGCCACATGTAGCCCGGGAAAGCGGTCACGGAGAGGAAGTACTGCGGATTCGCGGCGGCAACGTGGAACGCGGCGATTCCGCCGTTGGATGGTCCGGCGATATGGAACTTGTTGCTTTCGATGTGGTAGTCGGCCAGGATCAGCTTCAGGAACTCGGGGAAGATGCGTTCGCCGCCTTCGAAGAATAACTCGCCCGCGGGCGCTGCCGGCGCGACCACGATGTAGCCCCGTTTTTCGGCCTCGGAGCGCAGGTTGCGACTCAGAACGCTGTCGACCGTGTTCATGGTCTGCGGGCCTCCGCCGAAGGCAAGGATTGCCGGATAGGTTTTCGACGCTTCATATCCGTCAGGCAGAACGACCTTGTAATTGACTGTGACGTTGCCTACCTTTTTGCTTTTCTCCTGCAACTCGGCCTGGGCCGGCTGTCTGGCCAGAATCGCTGTTACCGCGAGCAGGGGCAGCGTCATCCACTTCGGCGATGGGTGTTTCATATATGAA
>Ga0210389_10000936_pt1 | contig 24666 bp, 13 predicted proteins | sample IncBWH28OmetaG_FD_160127 | JGI IMG/M metagenome (GOLD analysis project Ga0210389, IMG submission 160127) | Forest soil microbial communities from Barre Woods Harvard Forest LTER site, Petersham, Massachusetts, United States - Inc-BW-H-28-O ...
ATCCCAATCCGGCAAAAACCTCGCTTAACCTGGATATTTCCCCCGGCTTTAATTCGAATAGCATAGGTGGTGAAATTTCGTCATCTGCTTATCGCGTTCAGATATCAAATATTTTAGGGTCCGTCATTAAACAAACCACTATTAACCAAGCAAACTGGCAAACAGATGTAAGTGCTTTAATGCCGGGGACCTATGTTATCCAGGTTGTAAACAAAAACGACAACAGCATAGTCGGCCAAAGTACCTTTATAAAATTGTAGACCTACACGATTTTAAATTAACAGTAACTTTATTTCTTCTATTTGCCTGCAATTTTTTTACATCTCAATTTATTTATATAACTGCTAATTTATTGCGCAGCCCATCTCAATGTTAACATGTTGATAATAACTAACCCGTCAACTTGACGATTCTTAGTTATTTAGAGCATTCCTGATAGTGGCAGATAGCAATATCGTACCCTGCCTTGTGCAATTTATTGATTCAAAATACTGATCGTCAGTCACTTAGGGATATTTGATAGATTATTGTTATAACAAACCTGTTTTTACTGGAAAGTAGCGACATGGATTCATTTTGCGAATTAGCCGCTGCGAAGTCCATTGAGGGATAACAGGTTAAAAAATATTTGATAAATGATCAGCACTAAAATGACCCGGTTTGTACTTAAATTTTGCACCACGCTTTTTGTTATTTTACTTTTTTCGTTCCCGGCGCTCGCTAACAGGGTAAGAGTGACGGGAATTTCCGTTGGGTCTCAGTCATCAACGCCGATCTATGGTTCAGGCGGAAACGTTACGTATACGGTTACATTAACCACCACCAATATTGCAGGCGGCGTACAGGCAAATGACGATTTACTTTTAAGCTGGGGTACCACGCCAGCCGGCGTTACGGTCACCTTTACGCCCAATGCCGGCACCTACACGGCAGGAACAGGCGCGTACAACCCGGCCGTTACGAGTTCATTTACTTTGAAGATTACTTATACATCTTCAACTGTCGCCGGAAGCTACCCTTTTACCTTAACGAACACTGAACATAATGGCGGATCAACTGCTACGGCCACCGGCACGTTTGTTGTGAATCCTGCTACCCCTACCGTAAGCGGGGGGGGAACTGCCTGCCAGGGATCAATCACCCTCACCGCTTCGGGCGGGCTTCCGGCAGGGGGTACTTATAACTGGTATAATGTTTCTTCAGGAGGCACTGCACTTGCAACAGGTTCTACCTATGTGCCAACAGCTGCGGGTACCTATTATGCCTCATACACTTATTCAACAATAGAAGGCTCAAGAAGCACAGGCACAGCGGTAACCTTTAGTTCGGAGGCGGTCATTTCAACCGCCCCGACAAGCCCGACCAGCGGTTTATATCTTTCGTATCCGTTTTCGGGTAATGCCAATGATGCGTCCGGCAACGGCAACAATGGAACGGCACAAGGTGGTGCCTCCCTCACAACCGACAGGTACAACGTTTCAAACAGCGCCTACAGCTTTAACGGAACCAGCCAATATATTTCAACCACCACAGCCTCGGCATCACCCGGCCCGCAAAATTTTTCAATCAGCGTTTGGTTTAAAACAAGTTCGGCGGGGGGCATGCTCGTAGGTTACGGCTCATCACAAACCGGTACAAGCGGTATGTACGACCGTCATATTTATATGAATGACGCAGGTCAAATTTATTACGGTCTTTACCCGGGCGCAGTTCAAACCATTAACACCACCACTACTTATGACGATGGTAACTGGCACCACGTTGTCGCAACCACTTCGACAACAAACGGATCGAATTTATATGTCGACGGGGCGTTACAGGCTACCGACGCCACGATGACCACGTCGCAGGTATATGGCGTAAACGGTTACTGGCGTGTGGCTTATGATAATTTATCAGCCTGGACAAGCGCGCCTACCGACTCTTATTTTACCGGTTCACTGGATGACATAGCCGTTTACAATACAGCTATCAGCGCTTCGCAGGTAGCCATTTTATATGGCGCCGGGGTTACAACGCCGATTTGCGCGGGCAGCACTTTATCCCTGTCCGTTAATACCGTTGCAGGGGCCACCTATTCATGGTCGGGGCCGGGCAGCTATTCTTCCAGTTCGCAAAATCCCACGGTTTCAAGCAGTGCAACAACAGCCATGGCCGGCACTTATACGTGTACAGTTACGCCGTCCAGCGGCTGCCCTTCTACAATAACTGTTACTGCAGTTGTTAACGCTTCGCCGACGTCGGCGTTTACAGCAACTTCGTCTGTTTCCATCGGCGCCAACGCAACCATTACTTATTCGGGCACCTATTCGGCAACCTCAACTTATATCTGGGACTTTAACGGGGGGACCATAGCATCAGGTTCAGGTGTGGGCCCGTATACCGTCAACTGGTCATCGGCCGGTTCAAAAACAGTGAGCTTAACCGTCGCCAATTCCAGCGGCTGCTCATCAACGTCAACCCAAACCGTAACTGTAGGTTCTTACGGCAACTATGCTTTCAGCGATCCTATCACCCTAAATACCACATCGCTTGGGATCACATCAAATTTGACCAATTTCCCGGCATTGCTCAGCATCCAGGACAATAACCTCATCATTTCAGGGGTTTGTGCCGATAAAGTATATTATCCAAACGGGCCCAACTATGATTTTGCCTTCTATGACCTCGCAACAGGCAGCGAATGCTATTACCAGGTCGAAAGTTATAATCAAACAACCGGCACTTTGCTGGTTTGGGTGCAAATACCTACGCTGACTTATGCGTCGAACAAAACGATTGAGTTTTATTATGGCTCGAAAACGCCGCCAACTACCCACAATACAGCTTTTTATGAAAGCACCTGGGCGAGCGACTACAAGGGTGTTTTCCATTTTAATGAATCGAGTTATACCGGATCGGTTACCGATGGAACGGCTGCCGGAAATACCGGCGCCGCAAGCAACATGAACGCTGCAAACCTGGTAACCGGGAAAATTGGCAATGCGTATTCATTTAATGGATCTTCTACCAAAATAACTTTCAGCCCGATAACAATCACTGGCACTTTTACCATTTCAGCCTGGGTTAAATTATCGGCAACCGGCGTCGACCAAAAGGTGATGACCAACCAGGGTGCGGCAGGTGGCAGCACGGGGGGCTACAAGCTTGGCGTATTTAGCACGAACATACCTGAAAGTGAATCGGGGCTCGCCTACGACAGAAGTTCAACTCCTGTAGCGCCGACGTTGGCGACAGGCGCCTGGCATTATTTGCAGGGCGTTTATTCCGGATCGACGTTAAGCACCTACGTGGATGGGTCCCAATACGGCATATTAAGCACCACAACCAACCCTTCATCAACTACGGCGTATTATATTGGTGTTGGCGAAGGCGGCAATCAGTATTATTTTAATGGAATCATTGATGAGGCCCGTGTATCAAACGTTGCAAAAAGTGCGAACTGGATCAAGGCCGAATATGTTGATCAAAACAGTCCTACATCCTTCACTTCGGTTGGGTCGACTTCGGTAAACAGCGCTAACGCTGCAGCAATATCCGGTGCGTTAACCTATACCTGGACAGGCGCAACCAGTGCCGATCCAACCATAGCCTCCAACTGGGATAATACCACGGCCGGTATTTCCAGCCAGTTGCCTGCATTTGACGGGAGTGCGTACCTGGTCATCCCATCCGGGTTAACCAACTATCCCTCGTTAACCACGGATGAAAGTCTATACGGGTTAACTATTGGCAGCGGCGCTTCCTTAAATTTGAACGGGCATACGCTCAGCGTTGGCTGTAATATTTACAATAGCTCGACCGGTCAGATCCTTTATGGATCCAGCACCAGTTCTGGAATTACCTGGAACGGTTCGGCCTCAACCCAAACCTATACCGGCTCGAGCGCCAGCAACACCGCTCAATTGGGCAACATGATTATTAACAACTCCGCCGGCGGCACGGTTACCATTAGCGGGGGGCCTGTAGATATTTATAATACGCTAACCATTACCAAAGGTAACCTGGTGGTGGGTTCGTCGCCGGCCGCGCTGACGTTAAAAAGTACAGCAACGCAAACGGCCGGCGTTGCAGCTATCCCGGGCAGCTACTCGATAACCGGGACGGTAACGTGTGAACGGTATATTACAGGCGGAAGCGGTTATCGCACCTACAGGCTTATCTCGTCGCCGGTAGATACTGCAACAGTTAGCTCAAATAAAATTTACAGTATTAACAACCTGCGATCAGGTATGTACCTTACCGGTTCGGGCGGCGGTTTTGATAAGACGGGGAACCCTACCTTATACCTGTATCGCGAAGACCAGGTTCCATCAAATTCCACCTTTACCAGCGGAAACTATTGGGGCATCAGCGCTATCAACAACTCACCGGCCTATAACTATTATTTAAACGGGGGAGCAACCAGCTACAATATTCCGGTTGGAAACGGCATGATGCTTTTCTTTAGAGGTAACCGCGCCTCGGCATCGCTTGCAACTGAGACGCTAACTACTTATACTACACCCGTAGCGGCTACCCTAAGCATGTCGGGAACGCTTAACCAGGGCCAGGTTGTTGTGCATGACTGGTATACGCCGTCATCGGCCACAATCGGGTATACCGGCTCAGGTACCGGTTCAACAACTAATTACGCTGTTCGCGGATTTAATTTGGTAGGTAACCCTTATCCCAGTTCAATCGACTGGAGTACCTTCAGCAATAGCGTTTCAACAGCGCCTATTTACGGTTTAAATGTTGGCCCAACCATTTGGACGTTTGACCCGGGAACGAAAAACTTCGCAACTTATAATGCAACTACCAATATAGCTACCGGAAACGGCGGGAAAATAATAGCCAGTGGCCAGGGTTTTTTCGTACTGGCAACAGCCGCGTCGCCATCCCTAACCTTCCAGGAATCGGCCAAAACAAGCACGCAGGTTACCGGAAGCCATTTATTAATGGATAAGCGCACGGCGTTAAATGACTTGTCTCAAGCTGCTTATAATAGCTATATGCGGGTAAGGCTGGTTACCGACTCGGTAAATTATAATGATATGGTGATCGGCTTCAACCAGGGCTCAACAACTAAATTCAATGCTGCCGAAGATTCAAAGTTCGTTCAGGGCATTGGTAACCTTGAATCGATATCGGCAATAAGCAGCGATAGCATAAAGACAGCAGCTAAATGGGTGCCGCTGCCCAAAAGCAATGCCAGCCAGGTTATCCCCCTGCATGTAAGTGCTGCGTCTACAGGTCAATACACCATGCAGCGGACCGATTTGAAGGAGATCCCGGCGCTTTATGAAATATGGCTGATGGACAGGTATAAAAAAGATTCGCTCGATATTAAAAATAACGCCACTTACATCTTCGATGTAAATATGTCAGATTCGGCAAGCTTCGGCGATAACCGTTTTCAAATTGTGGTGCGCCAGGATCCCGCTTTAATGATGCATTTGCTGAATTTTACGGCAACAAAAGCTACCGGCGGAGCGCAGGTAATATGGGTAACCGAAAATGAAGCCGATTACACCAATTTTACCCTGCAACGAAGCACCGACGGCGGCACTAACTATAACATGATCGACGGGCTTGCCTCAAGCGGACAGGGAACGTATAGTTTTTTGGATAAGAATCCGGGGAACGGCGCCAATAGGTATCGCTTGCGGATCACTGACTTAAACGGAAATATTTCTTACTCCAACGTGGTTACCATAATGTATGGTAACGCCCTGCCCGGCTTAGTTAAAACAGGCATTGTGGTTTATCCTAATCCCGCAAATAGCATATTGAATTTAACTATAGCGCCGGGCTTTAACACAAATTCGAGCGTTTTGGCGGCAAACCCCGAAAATGGCGCATCATTCGAAATCCGGATTGCAGATATATTGGGTACGGTGATAAAAGAAGCGACTATTACTCAGCAAAACTGGCAAACCGATGTGAGTGGCTTTATGCCGGGCACCTATGTTATACAAGTGGTTAATAAAAATAACAACACCCAGGTGGGCGAGAGCACCTTCATTAAGCTGTAATAGCAAAAGGAAAGTTTCACTCCTAAATCAAAGTTGGAAGTTTATCGCTACCTTCAGATACGCGCTTTCTCCGCGGAAATTCCAATCAGCACTGCTTTCATTAATATGCATTGGGCTATTACCTTAAGCCGGTACCGGTTATTATGGTTGTTATTTAGGGCAACTATAATAATTAATAAGCAAAATAAATGAGTAGAAGGTGGCCAGCACAATATATGTGGTAACTTTTATATTTTTTATTTCGTACAAGGGGGCTGAAATTAATAAATGAACCGGGTTTTCTGACAGTTTTGAATGCAAGAAGACGGTTATCATTAGTATTATTTTTTAAAAAACTAATTTATTTATCAGCGACAGGCCGTATTATTTTTTGAACCAATACAGTAGCTAAAAAAATAATATTATCTGGATCCAAAGAAGATAAAACGTATATGAATATTCAAATTACTCCTGCTTGTCTATTTCATTCAGACGTTTCTATGATATCAGGAAAAAGTTCCAATCCAAAAAGACAGGAAAAGAAAGGGCATATCTCCCTGGTTCTTTTCAAATCAGAACGGTCTAAACCATGTTTGGCATTATGAAAAGAAATCTACTTATCTGTTTCATTGGGTTTATACTGTTATTGTTATCCGCAAAGACAATGGCGGCTAATGCCAATTTGAACAGCCTCACCGTAAGCGCCGGCACATTTTCGCCAACTTTTACAAGCGGTACTTATAGCTATACGATTTCGGAAAGCAGCGCCACCGCCTCCATTACTTTTACACCAACACAGTCGCTTACCAGCTCAACAATAACTATTAATGGCACCGCAGTCGCCACGGGCACTGCATCAGGGGCTATCGCGTTAAGTGCTGGATTAAATACGATTACGATCGTTGTCTCAAAATCTTTCAATACAACTGAAACTTACACCATAACCGTTACCCGGCAAAATATCAGCTATGCAGGTTCTCCATTCACCTATTACGTGGGCGGAACTATAACTTCGCTAACGCCGACAGCAACAGGAAGCCCTACCGGTTATTCGGTAAGCCCAACGTTGCCCGCCGGTTTGTCGATCAACGGTTCGGGGGTAATTTCAGGAACACCAGGTGCTGCCTCGTCGGCCACTACGTACACAATCACGGCAACTTATTCGGGCGGCATTACGGCAACCACAACTATAAACATAACAGTATTGGCAGCCGGAATCAGTTATGCGGGTTCGCCATTCACCTATTACGCAGGTACGGCGATAACAGCGCTGACCCCGACCGTAAACGGCACTTCGCCGTTGCTTTATTCGGGTACGCTACCTGCAGGGCTAACACTCAATGTGCTAACAGGGCAAATAACCGGCACCCCCACCGCGACTTCTTCAGCCACATCCTATACCATTACAGCAACTTATTTACTCGGCGGACCCGCTACGGCCAGTATCACTATTACCGTACTGCCGCAAACTATTAGTTATACCGGTTCACCTTTTACCTATTACGCTGGTATAGCTATTTCATCGCTAACACCCACGGTAACCAATAGTCCGGCGAGTTATGGCATAAGCCCTGGGCTGCCAACCGGCTTATCATTCAGCACCAGCACAGGTGTAATATCAGGAACGGCTACCGTTACATCATCAGCCGCAACGTACACCGTTACGGCCAACTATGGAAGCGGCGTAACAGCTGTTACTACCATAAACATTACCGTATTGGCGCCCACCATAAGTTATACCGGTTCGCCGTTCACCTATGTCTCTTATACCGCCATTTCTTCGTTAACACCAACGGTAACCGGTAGCCCCGGCGGTTATTCGGTAAGTCCGGCATTGCCGGCCGGTTTATCTATCAGTGCCACTACCGGTATAATATCCGGTACGCCAACAACGGTGACCGCAACGGCGTCCTACACAATTACCGCAAGCTATACCGGCGGCGTTACTGCAATTACCGCCATAACTATAACCGTTAATTTAGGCGCCCCCGTAATCAGCTATAGCCCTTCAACAAATATTTATACTGTTGGCACCGCTATCACCTCATTAACACCAACTAACACCGCCGGTACGGCAGCGGGTTACTCAATAAACACAGCTTTACCAGCTGGTTTAACCTTTAATACTGCTACGGGCGTTATTTCCGGAACGCCGACTGCAGTATCAGCAACAACCATCTATACTATTACTGCCACTAATACCGGCGGCAGCGGCAGTACTACAGTGACATTGACAGTTAACCCGGCGCCACCCGCAATCAGTTACAGCCCCGCAATTGATTTATATACGATCAGCGTAGCCATTTCACCATTAACACCAACCAATACCGGCGGCGCCGCAACAAGCTACTCAATAAGCGCCGCGCTGCCTGCCGGTTTGGCTTTCAGCACAACTACCGGGGTAATTTCGGGGACGCCAACTGTAACGTCAGCAATAACCACATATACAATTACTGCTACCAACGCTGCTGGTTCAGCAAGCGCAACGGTAACCATAACTGTCGCACCGCCAAAACCGGTGATCAGTTATTCGCCTTCGACCAATGTTTTCACCGTTGGTACTGCGTATACACTAACGCCAACTAATACAGGCGGTGCAGATACTATTTATTCAATAGGTCCCTCTCTGCCGGCTGGTTTATCATTTAATACCTATACAGGTGTAATTTCAGGTACGCCCACTGCTGTTTCGGCAGTTACCACTTATATCATCTCCGGTGACAATGACGGCGGTACCAGTACTACCACAGTAACATTGTCCTGTGTACTTCCCGCTCCACCGGCAATAAGTTATTCGCCGTCTACCAATACCTACACCGTTGGTACCTCTATTTCATCATTAACGCCAACAAACACAGGCGGCGCAGCTACTACTTACTCCATCGGCACCACATTGCCTGCAGGCTTGTCATTTTCGACAACTACCGGGGTAATTTCAGGCACTCCTACAGCTGTAACTTCTACTGCAACTTATACCGTCACCGCAACAAACTCCGCGGGCAGCGGAACGGCGACCGTCACCATTACGGTAAAAGATAAAGTTCCGGTAATTAGTTACAGCCCATCCACAAATACGTATACTGTCGGAACTCCCATTAGTTCGTTGACGCCGGCCAACACAGGCGGGACACCTACCAGTTACTCCATCAGCACTGCATTGCCGGCTGGTTTATCATTTTCGACAACCACCGGGGTAATTTCGGGCACGCCCACAGCGACTTCATCATCAACCACGTATACAATAACTGCTACAAACGCTACGGGCAGCGGAACCACTACTGTAACCATAGCGGTTAATCATACAGCTCCTGCAATAACTTACTCGCCCGGCACGGTAATCTACCCCGTGGGGACTACTATTACACCGGCAACGCCGGTTAACACCGGCGGGGCAGTAGCCAGCTATTCAATAAATATAACATTGCCGACCGGCTTGTCTTTTAATACCTCAACAGGGGTAATTTCGGGTACTCCAACAGTAGTATATCCAACAACCACTTTTACTATAACAGCCACAAATACTGCCGGGTCAAGCAACACAAACTTAATCATAACCGTTAGTCCCGCAGCACCTATAATCAGCTACACGCCTTCAACAAATGTGTATACTGTGGGCGCCACAATAACTACGCTGACACCCGCTAATACCGGTGGCTCCGTTGTGGGTTATTCCTATGCCTCAACCGGCACAACGCTTACCGGGGCAACGTTAAGCGGACCGAGTTTGATGACCATTGACGCCTCTGGCAATATCTATGTAGCTAACTGGAACAACAAAACGGTTAGCAGGTGGAATGCGAGCCATACCTATTTAGGCACATTTGGTACAGGCATTACCATGAGCAATCCTGAAGGAATAGTTTTTGATTCATCCGGGAATGCTTATGTGGAAGATACAGGGAGCGGCGCCGTATATAAATTTAATTCGGCGGGAGTTTACCAGTCAACCATTATAACCGGCTTAAGTCACCCGCTCGGTATAAGTATTGATGCATCAAATAATCTATACATTGCTACTTACGTTTATACTTCACCCTATACCAGTTCGGTAACAAAATATACGACGTCAGGAACACTGGAACAAACGCTGCCAAACACGAACATGAATGAATCTGACGGTGTAGCGGTTGACCAGGCTTCGGGCAATATATACGTTTTGAACCGCGCAAATAACCTGACGGGAAGTAACCAGGGCTATGTAACCTACTACAACTCGGCAGGCACTTACCTGGGTACATTCAGCAGTGGCTATAGCGATCCTTTAGCGATTTCGGTTGACCCTTCGGGAAACGTATTTGTTGCCGACTCGCATAATGACGAGGTGAAGATTTATAGTAATACAGGCGTGTTGCTCAATACCATACCCGGGTTTACCGATGTTGAGGGCTTTGTCGCTGACGCGAGCGGTAATTTATACGTATCGGATTTTACAGATAATACCGTTAAAGAATATCTTTCTTTGGGCGGTTATCACATCAGCGCGCCTTTGCCACCCGGTTTAAGTTTTAGCACTACTACCGGCCAGATCAGCGGCACCCCTACTACCACATTTCCGGCAACTACTTATACTATCACAGCCTATAATATTACCGGCAGCGGCACCACTACGGTTACGCTTTCATGCATTGACGGTTATGATTGGATTGGCGTTACCAGTACGGACTGGAATACTGCTTCAAACTGGGTCAGCAATATTGTACCGACGAGTTCGGGCCAGGCCCTTATTGGAGTTAACCGTACATTTAACTATTTTCCAAACGTGACTACCGCAGATGGCACAGTCAATGTTGGCTCAATTGCGTTTGGCAACCTGGGCAGCCAGGCCCCTGGTGTTGTGGTCAACAGCAGCGCAACTTTAAATGTATCAGGAGCGATAACCTACCAAAGTGACGCAAGCGCCGGCTTGGGTTATACCTGCACACTTTCCGGGGCTGGTATTTTGAATGCGGACAGTATACTTGTCAAGGCAAATACTGCCTTGAGCAGTTCTTATACTGGCACAATGGCTTCTTCGGTTACTAATTTAAATGTATCCGGCAATATCTCGCTAACTTCATCCAACAGCGGGTCAAACCTATACAACGCGGCATTCAACGTCACAGGCGGAACTACCAATCTTACCGGGATAGTTGAAACGTCCAATACATCCACCAGCACATCAACTTTTGCAATTGTGCCTGCTTCAACAGCAACGCTGCAATTAGGGGCCACAAGTGCGTTATCGGGTTTGTCGTCAACCGGTACCAACGTTGTAACATTTAATAATTCAGGGGCCACTGTTAACTATTCCGGTACCGCGCAAACCATTTATACTGACAAGAGTATTACCGGTTTATCGTCCGGGGTCAGTTATCAAAGTATCGCTTTTTCGGGTACCGGTATTGCTACAGCAGAGTCAGGAAACTTAAATATAGCCGGTAATTTTACAAACACCATAGTAAATGATGGATCGGATTATCTTAGTTTGTCTAACCCGACAGTAAATTTTAACGGAACTACACAAGCGCTGGCGGGCGGGTCAGGCAACGGAACTAAATTGTACAAAGTTACATTTAGCGGAGCGGGCACAAAAACGATGAGCAGTGGCAAGTTTTCCGTAGCCGCCAATGGTACATTAACCATGATCGGGAATAACGCGCTCACTATATTAAATGCAGGAGGCGCACTGACACTGCTTTCAACCAGCACAAGTTCAGCTACTGTAGCGGCTATACCAGCGGGCCCGACTATTACAGGCAATGTAAACGTTCAGCGCTATGTTACCGGCGGCGCCGGCTATCGTGGTTACAGGCTGGCGTCTTCGCCGGTTTATGCAGCTACGGTAGGCTCAAACAATGTTTATAGTATCAACTACCTCCAAAACAGCATATACCTGACGGGAAGCGGCGGAGGATTTGATAAGATCGGGAACCCGACTATCTATCTCTTTCGGGAAGACCAAACGCCGTCAAATGCTACATTCACCAGCGGAAATTTCTGGGGCATCAGCGCTATAAATAATTCGCCCGCTTATAATTATTATTTGAATGGTGGTTCAACAGCTTACAATCTCCCTGCGGGAAATGGATTTATGTACTTCTTTAGGGGCAACAGAGCTTCGGCATCGCTGACAACGGAAACCCAAACAACCTACACAACCCCCGTAACGGTAACGATGGCCGCTACCGGCACGCTTAACCAGGGCCAGGTTACGGTTAGCAACTGGTACACCCCCACGTCTTCTAATTTGGGCTATACGGGCACCGGCACCGGCACCAACTACGCGGTACGCGGTTTCAACCTGGTTGGTAACCCCTATGCGAGCTCAGTTGACTGGGAATCATATAACACAACTTCGACATCAACAGGTATTTATGCCAGCAATGTGGGTATAACAGTTTATGAGCTTAATCCGGTTACAAACAATTATGATATTTACCAAAAAGGTGGTATTTATACCAATCATGGTAAAAGAACGATCGTTAGCGGCGAGGGGTTTTTCGTGCTCGCAAATAGCTCGAATGCGCAGCTCATCTTTAATGAGTCGGCAAAAACCAGCACACAGCTATCGGGACTAAACCTGTTTATGGACACCCGGCAGGCTTTAAGTATTGTTAACAGTGCTGCTAACACAAACCCGCATCTGCGTTTACAGCTGGCCAAAGACACGGTAAATACCGATGATATTTATATCGGATTTGATTCGCAGGCTTCCGCAAAATTTGTACCGGATGAAGACGCGCCTTATAAGATCGGGAGCGGCCAGGTGAGTATACGGAGCTATTCGGCGGACAGTATTATGCTGGCGATCAATAAATTGCCATTGCCGGGTTTAACTCAAACAACCATACCGTTATTTGCCGGCGCAAAAGCGTACGGTACCTATAGCTTAAACCTGACCGAATTAGAGGCAATTCCTGAAATTTACCAGGTTTGGCTGATGGATAAATTCAACAAGGATTCACTGGATATCAGGCATAATCCTACTTACACCTTTGATATCACCACGGATACCGGCAGTTACGGTGGCAAACGCTTCCAACTGGTGATCCGCCAGGACCCCGCATTGGCAGTCCACTTGCTAAGCTTTAGCGGTCAAAAAATGCAGAATTGGTCGCAAATTGTCTGGGTTACCGAAAATGAACAGAATTATACCAATTTTACTGTTGAACGAAGCACTGATGGCGGCGCCACCTGGAACGTGCTTGGCGGGGTTCCGTCGGCAGGCGAAGGTACTTATAGTTTTTCAGACAAGGCACCGGTCGCCGGCGCTGATTCATATCGCTTGCAGATCACTGACCTGAACGGAACGGTCACCTATTCAAATGTCGTTACCATAATGTACGGAAACTCGAACAGTTTGGTTAAAACCGGGATAACTGTTTACCCGAACCCGGCAAAGAGCATGCTGAACTTATCGATAGCAACAGGCTTCAGTCCGGGCAGCGCAACGCTATCTATAAACAACACATCCCGCGGAACTATACCCGGAACTTCATATGATATTCAAATCGCGAATATTCTGGGGGCCGTAATCAAAAAAGCAACAATAAACCAGCAAAACTGGCAAACCGATGTGAGCGGTCTGACTCCGGGTACTTACGTAATACAAGTGACTAATAAATCCACTGCAAGCGTCGTAGGGCAGGGAACATTTGTTAAACTATAGCAGCGATAAATGTTTAGTAACAACTGCGATACGACACCCGATTGCAGGAAAGGTTACAAGGGGTGCAATTCAAATTGTCGCTTCGCTAACCAAGCGTTCCGATGGAACGCTAAAACCAATATTTAATTTATCTACCCACCAACCGTCCCTATGGGACGAGGATTGCAGAAGTTTCGCCCCATCGGGGCGTCTGGTAGGTAGAAAGTAAAAAAATATTCTTTACCTTCCGTGGGAACGTTTGGTGGCCATGCGACAATTTGAATTGCCCCGGTTACAAGCAGTGTTGTATCAAATATCTTAAATAAACATTATCTTTGTTAAATTGAATTTATAAATTTATCGGGAAATGCGCTTTAAGATATTTTTTGGTACGTTATTTTTGCTTGTTCTCAACACTATAACGCTGTACGCGCAGCCAGGCGAGCCCTGTGCGGGAACAGATCCCGATGCCATGTGCCCGCTGGATAGCTGGGTGATTGTCTTAGCCGCTGCAGCCTTCGTTTTCGCCACCGTGCATTTATACCGCAAGCGTTCCCCGCAAAAAACTAAGTTTTCCCGGTAATATTCGCTACAGACAAAATCTTGTCTTTTTGTATTTATTTGACGATTGCATTATTAATGCATAAGTTTAGTCCATTACAATTAATTTGTAGTGATAGCGCAGCCCAATCAAACTATAGCACCGTGGTCGTTGTTTAAAAAACTGGCGTTTTGCTTTTTCTTCATTTTTTTTCTCCTCTACATATTCTTAAATCCCAATGATATTATTCCCTACACCTACTTCTTACACAATGTTTATGCAGGGGCTTGCAACACCTTCATCACCTGGCTGGCCAGGGATGTTTTTCACATCGTTAATCCCGCCATCAAGTTTTACAATGGCTCAATCGATACCATTTTTGGATATGTAACTGTACTTTTCATTTTTATCGCCTCGCTTTTCGGCTCGGTCATTTGGGTGGCAGTTGGCAGAAAAACAAATAGCTACCCCAAACTATACAAGGCCCTCATTTGGATTTTAAGGTACTACCTTGCCGTCAGCTGGATAGCTTATGGCTCGATAAAGATTGCACGACTCCAGTTCCCGCCGCTTTCGCCTGACGTGCTGCTGCAAACTTATGGCAACTCATCACCAAAAGAACTTGCCTGGGCATTTATGGGCTATTCGGCTGGGTACAATTACTTTCTCGGCTTTACAGAATGTATGGTGGGCTTACTGTTATTTTTCAGGCGAACAAGCAGCCTGGGTAATGTTATCGCACTGGGCATATTAGCGAATGTATTGGCATTTGATTACAGTTTTGATGTGAATGTGAAGCTGATCGCAACCCTATTAATGGCGATGACGCTGTTTCTTTTAACAAAAGATATTGGCAGGCTGATCAATTTCTTTCTCCTTAACAAAACAGTTACGCCGGCCAATGATGAGCCATTTTCTTTTGAAAATAAGTGGAAGAATACAATCCTTCGGATAGCAAAGTACGCTTTCATTCTTTTTATCGTCGTATTTGACTTACGCGGTTATTTTGCCAGGGCCAGGCAGTTTGACGGAAATCGTAAAAAGCCGGCCCTGTTTGGAGTTTATAAGATAGAAAGCATTAACACTCATAAAACCATCCTGGAAGAGTTGCCGCCGGGTAGTGTATTTCAATGGACTGAATTGGCCATATCGGTACCGGAGGGGAATGCCTGCGTAGTGATGAATAACAATAGCCTGAAATATTTTGTATTGAAACTGGATACGGTTAAAAAGAAAATGGAGCTTTACGATAAAACGGACACTGCCGATCGTTATACTTTTTTTTATGCTCCCCCCAAAGACAGCACACTAATACTCCAGGAAAAATGGCCCGGCGATTCATTGACCATAGATCTCAGGGTACTTGATATAAACAAGCTTCCGTTGCTCAATCGCAAATTCCGTTGGATAATCGATCATAATGCGGGCTTCAAAAATTAAAAGAGCCCGTTCTAAATAAAGAACAGGCTTTTTATTACGGTGTAATATCTTTTAGGGCTTATTCAATAGCATTTTAGGACCTTCTCATCGACCCAGCCGACACAGGCAACTGGTCAAGTATCCCGTCAACCACCTTTGGCAAATCTTCAACATCCTTTTCCGGGTTGTGATGTACCTCGCCAACGCCAAATCCTCTCCACACGATCTTCCGGGTGCGCGGGTCCACCAGGTCGATAATAAGCGTGCCTTCTTTATAATGTCCCTTATCTGCATAAGTTACGTCGCCATAGTAGCCGAATGGAGCGCCCCAGGCATACCAGGGCCGATACCAGCCCCAACCCCAGCCCCAGCCAAGTCCCCAGCCGCCATAATATGGTGTATAATAAGTGGTGTACGAACCAGTGCCTACTACGCGGGTATAATTTACAACCAAATCCGGGTGTTGCTGGTTAATTTGCAGCCCCTTTGCTACAAGCGCATTTGTCGTTGCTTCTTTAACCTTCATATCGGCCATATTGCCCATGTTCTTATTTGAGGATTTCGACGGCGGCATCCAGGCAAAGGTATGGTAGCCGCTCATATTGGTTTTGTTGATGCCGGCCTGGTAATAATTATAACTTGTACAGGCTGACAGGCCCGACAGCAGAAACGCTGCCAAAGCCATGTAAATTAATTTTTTCATGGTATAATCCCTCGAGTTATTTCATTAGACGGAATAATAAGTAAAAGGTTTAATCGCTAAATTAAGAAAATCTTCACTAAAACAGGTTTCCGCAGGGTGTAATTCAAATTGTCGCCGCTAATTAGTTTGCTTAGCGTTGCGCAACGCGCGGAATTTGGCTAAAGCCTCATTTTGGCAACTCTTTTATCCGTCGGTTAAAACCGACGGCAATGAAAGTAAAAAAGGCCTATTCATTGCCGTCCCTTTTAAGGGACGGGCAGGAAGCAGAGCGCTAAGCGGCTTTAGCCAAAACTAGCCAGTTAGCGACAATTTGAATTGCACCCAGGTTACGCCATTTTGATTTGAAAATGGTTATCTTTACGTCCGCGCAGGTTCTCTCGCAGAGGAACCTGCGCTGTATGCTTAGGCTGCCCCTGAACCGTGTGGCAGTAAGCATGATAAATTCAATAGGCAGTAAACCTGTAAAGGTTTGATTCGCGCGAGAAGTGTGATATTAAATCAATTTAAGGTCGCAATTTGCGACCTTAGCTTTAAAATGTACTATTGAATTTTAAAGCCGGCGCCTGTGTAAACGTCCCGCCCACGGCCAGCACGCGCGCGGTATCCCGCGGTCAATGATTATCGGAACGACCAAAGTCGAAAACTAAAATACTGCCGGGGTTGTTAATCCTCATCCTTAAAGGCCGGGTTATTAGCGATCAGACGGGAATGATGATGAACGGTAAGGATCTTTCCTGTCCCCGCAGGGTCTCTCGCAGAGGACCCTGCGCTGTGTGGTTAAGCGGACCCTTTAATCCGTGCGTCCGCAGGAGTAAATGTTTATTTCCGTCCCCGCAGGGTCTTTTGCAGAGTACCCTGCGCTGTGTTTAGGCGGATCCTATTCGGTTGACGCGAGGCGCAGGATTTCGCCAGATAACGCGGCATAAGGGACATTCTGGCACGCGACGCAGGGTCCTCTGCGAGAGACCCTGCGGAGACATTAAAACTAATTTTCGGGCATCAATCGATTTGTAACTAAAAGGACTTCCCAATTCAGGAAAATAATAAAGTTTGTTGATAGCCTCTATAATAAGCCGCTTTTCAAGGTTCGCATATTTTATCGAACCCTGCGCAATAAAATCTACAATTTCCTGTAAATCTTGCTTCGCGACAGGTAAAATTTCAATTGCTACTAATTTTCTTTTAGCCATCCCGTTTTAAAATCTTCCCAGTCTTCGCCAAGCCCCAGCTCCGATTCTTGTAAAGCCTGTTCAATTTTAGCAGAGATCAATATTTTATCAAACACTTCCTCCACGTCTACCTTATCCGGCATTGTATCCAAAATATGCTGTAGTTCGCCTTTCGTAATCACCATAAAAATCCAGGTTGTTTATACAAATTTACTTTTATGTTTTAGGTATGCAAATTCGAGTGGATGGTGTCAGGCAATCGCTTTTAAAACTAAATGCGACATATCCCATAGTCGACGGGTTTGAAACCTTGAGTGTTCGAAACATGAAAAATAATTGCAGCTACCCTCTTTTTTGCTTGCAAAAGAGAGGGTGAACGAGCGAAGCCCCGTACGTACGGGGTTCGGGTGAGTCAACCGGCGGACATTACCATCAATGCATTTGCGCAAATGTCCGCCGGGTTGACTCACCCTGCCACTCCGCCTAAAGGCGGATCGGCATCCCTCTCTCCGGCAAGCCGGAAAGAGGGAAAAGAATGTTTCGAACACTCAAGGTTTGAAACCCATCACTATGCGGTAATTTCGTTTGCCATTTTCCTGTCCCCGCAGGGTCTCTCGCAGAGGACCCTGCGCTGTGTTCAGGCGGACCCTATCCGGTTGAGGCGAGGCGCAGGATTTCCCCAGAGAACGCGGCATAAGGGACATTCTGGCACGCGACGCAGGGTCCTCTGCGAGAGACCCTGCGGAGACATCGGGAGACATTAAGGCAAACACCGGCCTGTCTAATTTTCTGTTCATTTATCGCCCCCGTTTTTATACTGGGGGGCTTAAATTTCCGCTGAATTATACACTTTTCCCGCATGGCACAGGCTTTGCAAATGCATTTTTAATTGTTATAAACTTTATTTTTTAATAACCCTATTGAAACATCATGAAAAATTTAATCAGATTTATGGCTTTTGCAGTTGTGTTTTTCGCTGCAAAAACGAGTATGGCTCAACTGAATATCGGCGCCCAAACGGCTACCAAAGTGGTAACGCAGGCAGTGTTGCCGGTGGTTAACGCAGCTACCACCCAAAAAGTGATCAACCAGGCTACCACCAATATTGCAACCAAGGTGGCCGGACAAACACAGGCTGCCGTACAGGCGGCACAAGGCCAGGCAGCCAATGTAAGCGGCCAGGTAAGCAGCACTGCACAAACCGCTGTTCAAGCCGGCCAAAGCCAGGCAGCTTCGGTAAATGCTTCGGGTGTTGCTGGTTCAACCACTGATGCACTCACATTAACCGCTAACAAAAATGACGCAAGTGTAAACGGCTCATCTTCTACCAAAGCCGGTGCAGGCAAGGCAAACGCCACGGTTAACGGCTCATTGACTGCAAACACCAGCACCGATATGGCCAAAACCAGCGCCAGTGTGGCAAGTTCCACCAGTGCTAATGGCAAAGCTGTTGTTAATGCGGGTACAACTAAAGTAAATGCTGCCGCTAAAAGTACTTTTTCGGCTGCGGCAAAAAAGGCCGCATCGGCAAAAGCGTCACTGAACGCCACAAAAGCCAAGACCACCGCATCCGCAGGAGCTACCCTTAGCAAAACTAAAAAAGCGCTAAGCAGTACTAAAGTAAGCGCTTCAGGCAGTGCGCATATGAGCGGAAGCGGAAGCTTATCGGCTTCGTCAAAGAAATTAAGCGCTTCGTCTAAAAATTCAACAGGCGCGTCAGCAAATATTAAAGCCGGGAAAAAACAAGTGAACTTAAAAACCACTGAAACTTCTTCAGCCGATGCCTCATTAACCAAAAAGTAATTATGTAACAAAATCAAAAAGGGCCGCTCGCCGGCCTTTTTTGATTTTTAAACCTTTCATTCATCAACACCATGTACAAGCCTAAACTGCTGCTTGCCTTATTGGCCCTACCCCTGTTTTCGCTGGGGCAGCAGCAATTACAACCCGATACCGCAATCAAAAAAAACAGTCCAAAAAGCTTATTTGTAAACACCGGTTTAATCTACCTCTCCCAGCTTACCTACGCCGGGCAGCGTGCTCCAAACAGCGAACCTGTGCTGCTCCCGATGGTTTCGCTGATCTCGTCCAAAGGATTTTTTTTAAGCGGGATAGGCTATTTTGATGTAAACGGCTCAAACAGCCAAACGGAGGGTGTGAGCTTTACCCCCGGCTACGTATTTTCGTTTGACAAGAGCAAGCAATACGGCGGGGCGATCTCGGCAACCAAATATTTTATCACGGCTAACAGCCCCATTATCCTGTCTACATTTAATGCTACTATCGATGGCCAGCTGCACTTTAACCCGCATGATATTATCAAGCTCACCATCGCCGGCAGCTACCGGTTTGGCAAAAACAGCCCTAACGATATCATTAATGACGTGGAACTTTCAAAAGAGGTTTGGCTACATAAAAATCCAAAGAACCCCAATAATGGCTTCAAAATTATCCCCGACCTGATGCTGTATGCGGGCACCCAGTCATTTGCTACGGCTGATACCACGTCATCGCTGGTGGGCAACCTTACCGGTAACCAAACGGTCACCACCCAGGAGTCGCGGAAATATGAATTACTGGCCCTGAGCGGGTCGATGGAATTTGTTTATGCGATAAAGACCTGGCAGATCAATTTTACGCCTTATATAATACAGCCATATAATGTCGGGCAAAGCGGATCTTATTTTTTGTACACCATTGGGGTGAATGTGACGTTCTGAGGTGAGCGGTTAGTCCGCAAGCATTGCAATTAAAAATCTTTTCTGTAAAATTTAAACCACTAAGTTCACCAGGGCCACTAAGAAATCTCAAAGAATATATCCGCCATCCGCTTTGTGTTTTTTGTGAAATCTTCGTGTCCTTTGTGGTTAAATCCTCCACATTCAAGTTATACAAAAACGCCGTCCACCATCGACTAAAAATTTAGTTTTATTTTAATGCAATAAAGTTGCGTTTGTTTTGTTTAGACAGGTAAATGAATCCAAACCATTTATCAAAATGTCTAAACTTATCTTCGGGCTGCTGCTGACGTTGTTCATCATCCGCCTAACCCCTCCGTTACCCGACAGTAAACTGGCCAAAAATGTACGCTTAAAAGTATGGCCACGCCTGCAGCATGACTTGGCTGATAAAGGCCTGAAACCTGGCAGCGCGCTTTACATCCGAATATTTAAGGAAGAAGACGACCTTGAAATATGGGTAAAAAACGGGCAGCGGTACCAGTTTTTTAAAAGCTATAACATCTGCTTTTTTTCGGGCGGGTTGGGGCCGAAAGTAAGCGAAGGCGATTTGAAAAGTCCCGAAGGATTTTATACGATTGCACCGTCGCAATTAAACCCAGCCAGCAGTTATCACCTGGCCATCAATATCGGTTATCCTAATAAGGTCGAGCAGGCCAAAGGCTGGACGGGTGATGCTGTTATGATCCACGGCATCTGCGCTTCGAACGGTTGCTATGCAATGACCAACGAGGGTATCGAAGACATATACACCCTGGTCTATGAAGCATTTGCCGGCGGGCAAAAAACGATGCATTTGGATATTTTCCCGTTCCGGATGGATGATGCGCATATGAAAAAGTATGCCGGCAGCAGTGTGATCAGTTTTTGGAAGAATTTGAGGCCGGGGTATGAACTGTTTGAGCGAAATCATGTTCCGGCTGAGGTGGGTGCAAAGGGGCGCGAGTACTTTTTTCGTAATTGATACAAGTCGATTAACTTGATAGTGTGTCAGTTTGAATTTAATTTTTTTTTGATGCTTGAGCATTAATGCTTATCTTTGCTTTATCCCAAAAAGGCATTTAGATATTAGTCAACTGGCTAAATCAATTGTTGAGCGGGCTACTGGCCAAAGCGAAGATATACAAAATACCAACCCCGAAAAGAATCCCCGTTGCTGTGGCTTTAGGTCGTTTAGGTGGCTCGAAAGGTGGCAAAGCAAGAGTTGATAACCTAACACCCGAACGACGCAAAGAGACTGCTATTTTGCAGCAGAAAAAGGATGGAATAAAAAGATTTGAAATAATAGTTTTTATTTATATATTGCACGTGAGTAAACCTAAAATTCACGCCCAAATGGAAGAAATCTTCTCCAGTATCTATGAGTTACAAGCTCTTAGAGATAATATTCCTCAGTTTCTTTTTTGCGATACGGTCTACCCGGGAGCAAGTGCGTCAGTAAGAAAGGAAGTGTTAAAGTTTAAGTCAGAAAACGAAGATTGTGAGGAAATAGATGTTATTGTTAACTCCCCTGGCGGTCTTGCTGATGATGCCTATAGAATAATAAGAACATTTAGAAATAATTTTGAACAAGTCAATGTTATAGTTCCTTTATGGGCTAAAAGCGCCGCTACGCTTCTATCGCTTGGGGGTTCAAAAATAGTATTAGATGAATTTGCTGAATTTGGACCATTAGATGCGCAACTTGCTAAAGTTCGGGATGATAGTCCTGAAATTGAAAGAGAGAGCGCTTTGAATGATGAACATTCTTTGAGACGAATAGAAACAAGGTTTAAAGAAATGTTTGAAACAATTTTTGTAAGGCTATATGAACATAAAAAAATAAATATTCCAAAATCAGAATTGTCACATCAATTATTTAAAAACCTCTCTAAATTTTACGAGCCACTACTAAAACAGATTGACCCTTATAAATTAGGTGATAAAAGGCGTAAACTTGACATCGGCGCACAATATGCGTCAAGGATATTGTTGCAATTTGGTTCTATAAAAGATCAAAACCATGTGAGATTATTAGTGGATTTTTTGGTAGATGGATGTCCCGATCACGGATATGTAATTGATTATGATTTAATACATCAGTTTTTAAGTAATGTTTATAAACCATTGGAATTTGCCGGGTCGGAATATGCTCGGGTGTTGAGTAACTTGTCACTTTTAATTATGGAACAAGAACCAAATGATTATATCGGATTTGTTATAAAACCTAACACAGAAGATGATGTTGTTGATTTAGAAGGAGCAGGAAAGGTTAGTAAAAGCACTGTTACAACTCCTCGAATTGTAAAAAATCGAACTAAAAAGCCTAATTTAACGTTACAATAACAATATTATATTTTAATTTGCGCCATGAAAAGTCTCACCAATAATTCACAACCGCCCAAGCATGTCAATCAATCATTGATTGAGTTCATGTTAAATGACCCCGAAACTCAGATGAGAATAGGAATCAAAGAGAGTGAAGAAAAAGTTAAAAATGATAGCCGCCATAGAAAACTGAACGCTCCTTCTTCAACCGAAGAAAAAATATTACTTTCTCAATAAGGGCCACATTCACAAAATTTTTAACGCCTGTGCAATGTTTGTACGGGCGTTTTTATTGAAAATAACTTCATCAAACTGAATGAAATGCTTGACTGGTAAGTATTTTTACTTGTGTTTGTTGTATGGATAAGTTACCGATCGCAAAAAAAGTACAAAGCATTAACGTGCTGGTTGAGGGCGTGGTGAGCCTACGTACAATAAAAAAAGACATAACCCTGCTGAATGTCCAGTTCAGAAAAAAAAGGATTTTAGGCGAAGCAAATCCTGGTTTATTTCTACTTCTTATGTTGAAAGGCAAAACTTAACCATGCGCTTACACATGCGCCGCTTCACCCGGTTAACAAACGCTATCAGCAAAAAATTGAAAACCGTTGCTATACTATTGCCTCGCACTTTGTTTATTACAACTTCGCTAAAATTCCCAAAACATTAAGGGTTACCCCGGCCATGGAAGCAGGATTAACTAAAGACGTTATGTCCATTGAGGAAATAGTAAGGTTGGCGGATTAAATCTCGCTGACTTATTCATACATTTAAGCCACCTAATAAGTGGCTTTTTTATTTGGAACTATGAAAACCGTAAGAGCTATCCTATACATAACCGTGTTAATAGCGTTTGTATTGTTATTTGATTTTGGATTTTCATACTTATCAATGTTTCTGGTTATATTTTATAATGAATTTATAGTAGGAATAGTATTTTGGTCAGTAATTAAGATAGTGATATGCTTTCCAATTATATACTTTCTGATTTATGGAATGCATTTATGTGTAGTATGGTTATCTAAACTAATTGACAAAATTTCACCGTTTAGAAAATTCAATTCTTATTTTGGCGGATCGGTTTTTGCTATCAACGTCTTATATTGGCTTTATAAAATTTGGTTTGGACTTTGGCATATTTATCCACTACAAGTAATTGTAACGTGCGTTATATTATCATGCATAATTATTGATTTTACTATTGCACTTTCTTTGGGGAATGCATTAAATAACGATGAGTAAAATTCAAACTGAGACACTACCATTAACTTTCGTCTCATTGGTTGGTTTGTATTTTGAACTATATTTACAAGATAAACCAACAAAATATGAAAACCTTACTTTACACGATCGCTCTTTTATCAATGCTTCTGTGTTCGGGATGCTCAAAGGAAAGTAAAGCAAAATCAGCAATCAAAAACTACCTTTTTAAGGTGATGTACGACTATAATAGTTATCAGCCTGTTGAATATGGTAAATTGGATTCCACTTTTTCGAACTACAATAGTACAACTGAATTTAAAAACTACGATTCATTGCGCGAGCAAATGGAAGATACAATTATCAGCATGTCAAAAACAGACAGTATGATGGCCGTTGACCCGTCTTCCCTATCTTCCGTCGAAATTGATAATGCAGTTAAAAAGATTAGGGCTGACACAGTTATAATTGCAAGGTTAATTGACTCCGTAAAAAAAACAAACACTATCATAGATAAAAAAAGGAAGGAATACAAGCCCTCTTTTTCTGGGTATAGCATTTTTCATAGTTATAGAGGTAAAAACGCTAATGGGGCTTACGTTTTAGCGAGAGAAGTATTTTTTTTAAATAAATCGTTAGATACTGTTTTTGAGTCGATTGATGCAGATAGCCTAAAAAGATAAATTTTACAGACAAATCGATCGAGATAGAAACTTCTTTTTAGATCGGTCTGTGATACTTTGGGGGGAACGCTGTTAGATTTAGTACTTCGGACGACTATGCTTGTAGTTTTTAACTACAGTAACGAAATGTAAAGAAAAAAGACACGCCTGGCCAAGGAGGGCACTGAAAAAGTAGCCTTTTAACCGGGGAGCGACTAAAGGGAGCAAGTAAGAGATATTTTTACTTGCTCCCTTTTTTTATTAGCTCAGTATTTTTGAGAAGCTCATTTGGGAGGGACTAGGC
>Ga0210389_10000937_pt1 | contig 24660 bp, 15 predicted proteins | sample IncBWH28OmetaG_FD_160127 | JGI IMG/M metagenome (GOLD analysis project Ga0210389, IMG submission 160127) | Forest soil microbial communities from Barre Woods Harvard Forest LTER site, Petersham, Massachusetts, United States - Inc-BW-H-28-O ...
CAGGGCGCATCCGGCACAAAGTAATGTTGATCAATCAGTACCAAAGCTAAAAATTTAAATGTTGGCTTTTAAATTAGCTGTCAATTATGCAATCGCAAAATTAGCCCTTAACGGCTACCTGACGATCAACACCCAGCCGGAAAGTTTTGGCGTAGTGTTTTTGAGATCGATAATGTAATAATAGGTGCCTGCCGGCGCCTGTTTTCCATTGGATGTCCCGTCCCAGGGTTTTGAATAGCCGGTGCTTTGATACACGGATTGGCCATAGCGGTCAAAAACCTGTATACGGGCTTCGGGATAAGTGATCAATGCGTCGATGTTCCAAAGGTCGTTTATGCCATCGCCGTTTGGCGAAAAAGTATTGGGGATAGTAACCTTTTGGTATACCCGTACAAAAACACTGCTGGTTGACGTTCCGCACGCAGATGAAGCCGCCGTTAAGGTATAGGTGATGTTATCGGCAGGCGTTGCGATAGGAGTTAAAGAGGTCGGATCACTTAAAAAGGTAGCCGGCGTCCAGTAATAACCGGTGATATTGTCTCCTTTTACGCTTCCATGTAAAATAGCCGACTGTCCCTCGAACAAAAAGATGGGGTTGCCCGCATTGGCTACCGGGTTTTGATACACCGTCACCGTGACCGTTTTGCTGCTATCGACGCAGGCGCCATTGCTGATGCTAACCTTATAAGCGGTGGTTTGCAGCGGTGTAGCTGTGGGATTAGCGATCGTATCATTGTCCAGCCACGTTGAAGGGCTCCATTGGTAATGGGTTCCTCCGGAAGCGGAAAGCTTCGTGCTTTCTCCTGCACATACAGTTGCATCACTGCTGACAACCGGAATAATCTTTGGTAAAACCGTAATTTTTGTGGTCACCGGGGTCGAAGTGCAGCCACTATCAGAAATGGCGACGACCGTATAAGTCCCGGAATTTGCTGCCGCAGCATTCGCAATCACCAATGGATTTTGCGTGCTGGACGCTATCCCGGGACCATTCCAGGTGTATGAAGAGCCCCCGGAGGCTGTAATTTGAAACGGACTGCCTTCGCAAACGGCTTGATCGGCAATGGCCGGCACAACAGGTAAAGGATTAACGTAAACCGTCAAAGGCGGGGCATAAACCCTGCAGGCCGCTACTGAAATGGCCGAGCCGTTTGCCACGCCCAGGCGGTATTGATACTGGCCCGGTTTGGCATTTGCAATCGGCACATTCGCGGTATTTGAAGTATAACCCGGCATATCGTTCCAGCCTGCGTTGTTCGGGTTAGCCTGCCATTGGTAAACAGGTGTGCCATTGCCGGCAACCTGCGCCTGCATGCTGACATTTGCGCTTGCTCCCTGGCACAGGCTTAGCGCCTTTGGGCCGGCGGCCGATGAAAAACCTTCCCGGATGATTGGCCCGCAAGCGCGAAAGGTAATATCGTCCAAAATAAAATCGTTGCCGTTTCCGCCCGGGGCATTGTTGGTCATTACTACAACCACATCCGTAACATTTGCCGGCGTAGTAAAAGAGACACCGTACTGAACCCACTGCGGCCCATTTTGGGATGCCGGAATGCTGTGGGTATCGCCGGGAGGGGCCAACAGTTGCCCTGATGTGGTTTCAACCGAAAAAGTTATGTCGGGGTGGGTATAGTTTGCAGTTATCGGGCCGGGGATCATTAAGTTGAGTATGTACGCCGAAAAATAATAGGTAGTACTTGGACAAAGCCCGTTAGCCTGCTGATAAAAAAAAATACTGGGCTGATAGGAGGCGTTTACGATCATCATATAACCATTGGGGTTGCCCGTGTGATCCGAAGGCACATCCCACCAGGTTTGCGAATGCGTATTATTGGCCCCGGTAAGGCTTGTAGCTATCGTATATTGGCCGTCAGCCGGATCGTTATTGCTGGTATAGGTCATATTGGTAATTCCGGCGGCCAGTTGCGGGCCCGGGTTTGTACCCGAGCCAAAATCCTGGTTTATTACCGGGTCGCCTAAGCTGCCGTTACAGATTTGGGCACGGGCTGATAATGAAAAAAGCACAACCAGTGCAGGGAACAGTAATTTAAGTATGATTGGACGCATTTACCAGGGGAGCGTTGAAATAGCCAGGTTCAAAACTAAAAATTTTAATGGTTAATTTGGTTGCAGTTCAAATTAGGCAGGCAATGGCTATTAAAAACATAACCAGGATAGATTTTTTTGGACATTCCCGCCGCTGATAGAAGCGGCGGTCGGGTGCTCTGCTCCTGCACAGGCCTTAGGCGCTTATTCTTCTCCGTTCATTTTCCTGCCTGCTACTGCTACTGCCACTGCTACCGCCACTGCCACTGCCACTGCCACTGCTTACTAAAAAAGGCCGGTATCCCTGTCTGCCGACAGGCAGGCGCGACGCCCCCTAATGCAAACCGCCGTAAAAACCTTAGCCTTTGCCTTAAATAACAAAGCCCGGCATTTGGCCAGGCGTTGTTATTCTATCTTGCTTTTCGTGTCCCCTGTTTACGGGCTGCCTATCGGCGGGCCACAAGCCGGGAGGCTCAGCGAAAATTGCTTGCGGTAGCGGGGGGCTTGCCAAGGCTCTGTTCTCTTTTCTTGCTTTCGTTATTGCGGCCAAGCGACACGCTTAGCCGGGCGGGGGAACATATAGGAAGCAAAACATTCTACCTACATTACCAACTTTCAATAAATTCTTTACTTACAATCTTTTTTTCATTTTCTCCAACTAAACTATTTAAATCATGGTATTTCAAAAAGAAGCGATTTAAATGTGAGATTCCATGTTTTTCTCTTGGCTGACCACTGGTCTTCTTTAAATTAATAGTTATTATTTTAAATTTATGTGGTTGTAAAATTTCATACTTTCCCGCTAAATCCTTTGTCGGGTCATTTTTTATATCCATATTGTATTCAATCCAAGCATTATGGTCACGCATTTCTTTTCCAACTATATAATAAAGAGGTTTGTTAGAAATATTTTCAACCAATAAAGTGATATTATCCGTCAATTTATAATTTTTTCGATATTTCGATATTTTAAAAAAGACAGATTGGTTGGATGTATTTTGAGAAAAACACGCCAAATAAGATAAATTAAAACAGATTACCAATAGGGTAACGCAATATTCCCTAATACGCTGTGTTGCCATGTGTTGAAGTTGTAGCTGATTTATAACGAACAAAAACATTGATTGCTGCATGAGTTTTCCGATAATCTAAAAGCCGCGTAAACAGGCTATTGGCAACCTCTATGCATCCATGAGTATATCCCTTGTGAGAATTGTGAAGATAAAAAGTACCTTCTTCTCTTCCTAATGTATTAGTGCCAGGTTTTGGATCGAGATGTGCACGCATTGTACCCCATGCTCCTTGGTAGTCCCATACTTTGCTAGTAGGAATTTTTTCAATCCCACCTTGGGGATTTTGGTCTAAAAACTGCGGATTTTTATCAATTTTAGCTATTCTATCAGGATCGGGTTTTAAATTAACACTGTAGTCCCCTTCAGGAATTGGACCAGCGTCTTTTTGATTTTGCCAGTTCGAATATTGCCAATCGTTTCTAGGATCCTCATTGTCCCCAGACGTAGCAGCATACTCATCGTAAATGGAAGCTTGTCCATTGCTAACCCACAATGCTTTCTGGCCGGTATATATTATATAGTCTTGTTGTTTAGTCGAATTTGATGCTTCCTCATTAGAGGGGTTTTCAGCAGGGTCGCCATTACTTGAGTTCGTGTAATCAGCGTGCTCATCTTTTGCTTTGTTAAAAGCATCCTTCATCGCATTAATCCTCTCGTCGAACGCCTGATTTTGCGCAGCTGTGCTGTCGGGTTTCATTCCATCAGGATCAATCAGCCTGATTGGATTATCCTCTACATAATTATAGGTTGACCATCTTCTACTGTATTCCGCCATCGGATCAATCGTATTCCAATGCACCACCACCGGATCATAGAACCGCGCCCCATAATCATATTCCGTAAAGTCCTCCTGTAACTCTTTTTTATTGTAAAGGTATTCATTTTTGGGTGTAAAAGGCGTACGATTTATTTCAAGACCAAAAGGATAGTAATCATCCTGTTGGTAAAGTATAGCTGCACCCGTTTTGGTGCCAAACGTTACCCTGGTATTACCTAAGTTATCGCCTAAATAATAGTTATAATCGTAATTCGTTGTCCCGTTTGGTACGGCTTTGCCTTCTTCGGTTTGTATAAAGCCGATAGTCGTGCTGCTATTGTCATATTCAATGCCGCCGATATAATCGGTTGTTTTGGTTACCCCGCCTATCACGCTTACCCTACGCAATTTATTGCCGGTAGCGTCATAAGTATAGGTATCCGTACCGTTGGGTACCGTTACCACGTTCGGCAGATTAAGAATATTGTAGGTGAAGCTTTTATTTTGGCCTGTATTAAGCGTATTGGCGGCGGTAAGCATGTTGCCGTTACCGTCGTAAGTATATTTGGTAACGCCGCTTACTAAGCCGCTGTTGCTGGCATTGCTGTCTTTAACACTGTCGAGGCTGTTTTTGCTGTTATAATAATAGTGCAGCTGGTCAATCTCGGCCCCCGCCGCATAGCGGTTCAGGAAAGTAAGGTTGCCTTCGGTATCGTAGGCGATGCCGGCCTCCTGGTAATTGTCTGCGCTGGTTACCCCGCTGGTAAGCCGGTTTAGCTTATCATATTTGTAAGTATAATGGTTCGTCAGGTTGCCCGGCACGCCCCAGTACTGGTACATAATGTTGCCGTTATAGGCTTTATTGCCGCTATTGGTATTGTAATACAGCACCATGTTAAACAGCGGTGCGCTGGCCTGGTTTAGCCAGCCCCGCTCGTTATAACCATAAAAAATGGTTTGCAGGTAATGGGTGCTGTCCTTGCTGTGCAGGTTTTTGGCCTGCAGCTGGTTTATTTCATTGTAAGCCGTGTTTGCTATAACCCGCAGGGTATCGGCAGCCAGGTTTTTGTTGGTGATCTGCTCATAGCTGTTCAGCTTTCGGCCCACCCAATCATAGGTATATTTGTTAAAAACGGTTACCAGCGGATAGGCGGTGGTGGCGCTGGTCCAGTGTTTGCGCGTTACCGTGGTGGGGGCGTTGGTAAAATTGTAGGTGCTGGTTACAGCATCGTAATTATTGCTGTTGAGCGTGCCGCCTAAATAATGCTGCGCGTAGGCTTCCAAACTTCGCCCCCAGTTGTCATAATAATGGGCCGTCCACAACATGTTGCTGGTTCCCAGCACATTGGTTTGCGTTCCTGTCAATTCGCCTCTTGTGGAGAGATTTGCCCCCGTGGGAGCCGTAAAGGCACCTGGTAACCCCGGCATGCTATAGCCGTCGTAATAGCTGATGTTTAAGGTAGCGGTTACATTAGTGGTTGGCCAGGCTACGTTGGTGTAGCCGTTGCCGGTGGTGGTAGGGGCTTCCCATAAATTGGTGCTGATACCGTTCAGCGTGCTTTGCAGGCTGGAGCGGCTGATGGATGTTCCGCCATTGTTCCATATCCCGGTCATCACCACCCGCTGGCGGTCGTCATACTTGGTAAAAATCCATTGTTTGGCTATGCCCTGCAGGCTGTCCTGCGTGGCTACGGGCTGGTCCATTATATTATAAACGGTGTATTCCCAACCCTTGCCGGGCAGCCTTTTGGCTTCGGGCCGGCCCCGCTCATCATACCGGTACTGGTAGCACAGGTTGTTTAGCGTAGGTGTGGACAGCGTGCCATCGCCATCCGCCCCCGAAGCCGGTGGCAGCACAAAGGCCAGCCGGCCCATATCGTCATAAACATAATAGGTGCTCAGCACCTGGTCTGCGCCGGATGTATAATTATACTGTCTTTTTAGCACCACATGCCCGTCAATGTCTTTATACTCCTCAACCGTTCCGGCCCTGCCACTTATCCAGTTCTCATCTTTCATTACCGTTACCGTTAAGGTGCTTGCGTTGTAATAACCATTGGCGTGCAGCGTTTGGCTAAAATCGCTGTTGATGGTGGTATAATACATGGCCGCCTGCCTGCCGTTAATACTGTCGGAGGCGAAGCTTGTGCTATTATTGAGCGTATAAACCATTTTTACGGTATGACCGCCGCCGCTTACGCCGGTAAGCTGCCAGGGTACGCCCGGCGCGCCCTGCTCTACCGGCCTGTTTAGCGGGGAGTTGTCAAAGGCGGTTTTGGCCCAGGGGTCGGTAATGGCCGTCACGTTTGAGCCTGCCGGCGGGCTGGCGTAAAATGCACTGTCGTCGTTAATGGCGGTTGAACGGAAAGCGCCAGCAGTGCCGGTTTCGGGCGCATAGGGCAGGTATTTGGTCGCCTCGCGGCCGTACTGGTCATAGGCCTGCGGAACGATCATATCATAGCCTTTCGGCGAGCCTTGTTTTTGCAGGGTTTGTATGAGCCGGCCCAAGCCGTCGACGTACTGGATGCTGATCTGCACGTTGTTTTTATTGGTGTTATTGACCGCCATCAGGCTGTCATTGGTGATGCCGCTGATGCGCGGCGCCTGCGTAATGACGTAATTGTTGGTTTGGGTTTGGGCGGTGGCGGCGCATGCGCAGAGGGTTAGGAGGAGGGTTAGTCCATAGACCATCCCGTACGTACGGGATAGGCGACAGCCTTTGCGGATTGTTGATACCTGATGCCTCGCGGGTTCGAAACGTTGAAAAACAGTTGCAGCTACCCTCTTTCCACCGAAGGTGAAGAGAGGGTCGGCAAGCGAAGCAAAGCCGGGGTGAGTCGACTCGCGTGCCTGGATCAGCGGTAATGTCCGCCGGGATCGACTCACCCTGCCATCGCTGCGCTCGGCATCCCTCTCTTCCGCAAGCGGGAAAGAGGGACAAGGAACGTTTTGAACACTCGATGTCTGACGCCCGGCGTTGGACTTCCTACTTAAGACTTTCGACTTTATACTTTTCATGGATTTGCGATGGTTATGGTTAGGTCCCCGCTGCCGGGCTGGATGGAAACAGTATTGAAGGTGGCGTAGTGCACATTGTCCTGCGCGGGGCGCGTACCCATGGTAAATTTATACGTGCCTGAGCCTTCGGGGCCTACCTGGCAGGTAGCGTAGCTGCCCTGGGGCACACTGATATTGCTGACGCCCGTGGGTACGTAATAAGTCGGCAGCCCGGTAAAGCTAATAGGATAGCTGGCCGGCCCGGCTGAATTGGTAACCTGTACCGAAATATATATTACTGTACAACTGCAGTTGGCATTGGCCTTGATTTGCCCGTTCAGGTCCATATCGTAAATAGCGTCGGCATTGGCCGAGGCAAGCGTTGATGAATAGTATTTATTTGCCGGCACGGTGTATGTGAGCGAGCCCGGGGTGGTATTGGGCGGGCAATTGTTGCGCGGAATGCTGGCCGACTGCACCTGGTTGCCAAAGGTCTGGTCGTAGGTATGGTAGCCGTAGTTTTTCACAACATTGCCTTGCCAGTCCTTTACATTTTTAAGCCGCTGCGCAAAATCATAGTCAAAATAGCTGTTGGCGCCTTTGGTATCCGATATGGAGCGCAGTCCCGATGGGTCGTAGTTGTAGGTGATCATCTGGGCGTCGGTCGGGTACAGGCGCAATTCATCGACAGATATGCTGCCGCTTATGTTTAGCGCCCCGGTTGTGGTTGCGGTTGGCAGCTGGTGTTCGTAGTAGCTCCACCCGTTAGCGCTTTGCAGCAAGGCGCCTGTATAATTCGTGCTTCCGTATTGTACGGTCGCCGGGCCGCCCTTTGCCCAATAACTTAGTACATACGCCCTGGTATTGTCCAATACGCCGCTGGTAATAGCGCCTGCGCCCAGTGGGTAAGTGTAAAATCCCGTGGGCGCCGTGGGGTCATACAGCGGGGTGCCCGCGTAGGTCCACTGGCCATGGCTATCGGCTTCAAAACTGGTATAGGCATAGGTAGTGACCGTGGTGCTGTACCCGGGTGCATTTTTTACCTGCGCTACCGGCAACTCAAAAGTATGGTCCCACATAACAGCCGTGGGCGTGGCATTGCGCGGCGTATACTGCGTGATATTGTTTTTGGCGTCGTAATGGTCAAAGCTGATCATCTGCACATAGCGCGAATCGCCCGTTAACACGCCAGTAGAAGTATTTACATAAGCCGGAACAAAATTTGTAAGGGGGCTGGCAACGCTTAAAGTACTGATGGTTGAAGGTACCGGGGCGCCGGCCAGGTTGCCCAATTGATATTGGTTTAGCTGCGCGCCCACCACGGCATTAACTGAGGTGGTCACGTTTTTAAGGGTGTCCCATTTTTCAATCGTTTCCGCCCACATGTGCCGGTTCAGCATGGTATCCAGCACGCCATTATGGGTAGTAAGGCCGCTTAAATAATCAAAAGGGTATTTGTTAACCGTTACATGGGTATTGCCCTTGCTGTCGGTATGGTAAACTTTGGCTACCTGGAAATGCGTGGTATCGCCGTATACATAGGTATCGGTAGAGGTGGTGTATTTCGTACTGTCGTTTATATCATAGTCGTTTGTCGTTGTTGAAGTCAGATAATTGTCTGTTGAATAGATAAAGTAATTATCGTAGATATAGGAGTCGACATCGGTCGGGCTGATGAAAGCGTTTTCGGAATAGTAGAGAGGCGTTGAATTACTGAAACCATCGCCGCCCTCGTTGGAGTATAGCTTTCGGGCCACAAACCCCACGGCCAGGTACTCAATTTGGGGGAAGGCATGATAGGTATTGGTTACAACTTTAACAGGCTGGTGGCTGCCGTCGCTTTTTCGCAGGAAATCCAATTTGGATAAAAGATTTCCCCTGTTATAGTAATACGTGGTGACGATGGGCGTCCCAACCATCGATCCATCCTGCGTATCGTCCGCCTCGTAGTCAAATAAAGAGGACGACCCGCCTATATTATTACCCGGCGTGCCGTAATATTCGGTGACCGAAGGGTAAACTACCGGCACGGCGTCCCAGGGTTCAAGGTCGATCGTCGGGTTGGAGACATAATTTGTTACATTGCAACCATAGCCTTGAATATATTCCGACTGTTGCAAAATGTAGTAGCGATGTTTTTGAATTGGCGCCGCAAAATAATGATAGTTAAGAAAGAAGTTGGAATCGGCCTGGTTGTACTGGTAGGTTTTAACGATAGGAATGGAACTGATGCCATCGTAGCTGCTGATGGAACTTATCCGCAGACCGCCGGCCAGGCGCAAAGTGCCTGAACTGTTGTGGTATTGGTTTGTTTGATAGGTAAAAACGGTATGGCCGCCGGTGGGATAATAAATGGTATCCAGCATATAAGCCTGCATGTGCAGGGAGTCCGGATCGCGGTTATGATCTATCGTGCCGCCAATCTGGGTGGTGCCCCCGTTAAAAGGCACCGTTTGCTTGGGTATCAGCGAAGTGCTGGCGTCTTTGCCGTTATAATAACCCCAGTAATCATACGCCAACGATCCGTACCAGGGCATGTTGATGCTGTTATTATACCCAAAACGATAATGCTGGACGATGGCGCCCGCTGCATCGAGCACCTGGATTGAATCGAGCCGCAAACGGAGGTTGGCTGGCGGCGTGGTGCTGCCAAAATAGCTTTTATAAAATTTAATGGTCTTTTGCACCTCCATTACTTTGGTTGCGTAATTGTAGGCGTATACCTTAATGTCCTTAAGGCCATACACCTTGTAGCTCACGTCGCTCCGCCAGGCGGAATCAAGCTCAAACACTACCTTTCCATTTTTAAAGTTGATCTGCTGCATCGGCAGTTCGGTTACCGAAGTTAAAAAGCCGGTGGTAGTGCCCTGGTTGACATTTGGCGTGTATGGACCGGGCGGCGAGCCGCCAAGGTATTGAACGGCATCGGTAACGGCAAGCATTTGCGACGTGGCGCCGGGGTAAAGCAGCGTATCATGGCCGTAAGTAAAAGATACTGTATCCCGCTTGTTTTGCGAAATCATATTCTCCATCATCCAGGAGGTGATCGATACGGGCCCGGCATTATTTCCGCCGCCGCTGCTTTCCGTCCATTCCGAACTGGCCTCTCCGAAAGTGGAGACATTTCCATGCTCATCGGTAAGGATAAAACGCTCCGCAGGCATGTTATAATTAATATTAACCGGGCTATAAGGTACCAATACCGGCTTGTAGGCATTCGTCGCGTTAAAGAAGAACTTGCCGCTATGCCCCGGGAAGTCAAAAGAATAAATATCCGGCCTGCCGTCATACAACCCGTTTGCGATGCGGTCTACATACAGCATGTCCGAATCAACCTGCATATTCAGGGTACCCTGCTGGCGCATGTACCCCCGCAGATAACCGTAAGTGCCGTCATCAGGCCCGCCAATAACGCGTCGACTGATCGCGCCTCCACCCATAATCGACCATGAAAGCCCCACCCAACTGGCTACGTCCGTAAGTTTATTACCCGTAGGATGATAAGACAAAGTTATGGGTACTTTTAAATCACCGGCTTCAATGGTATAAAGCGGAATAGAAATATTGGGGATGCCGGTGAACAGGTTTACCTGGTAATCGCCGTATTTGGTAAATGAAGCAACATTAGGTGATTTTGGGTACAGCGACGGCACAAAGTACACCGCATCGGAGGACTGCGCTTTCAGGCTTAGCCCGGTTATAACGAAGTATAAAACGAGGCTTAAAGTGCGGATCAGGGTTAATTTCATCGTGGTTAGCGTGTTCAAATATTTAGGTTATATAAAATTATGCCGCGATAGCGGACTATGCCAGGCAGCCGCGGTTAAGGAATTTTAATCATTAAATTAAATGATTTGAATTTCAGGCGGTTCAGGCGCTTCGGATTTTTGCTGCTTTCATGGTTTTGCGGTCAGGTTTAAATGTTAAAGGCTTGTGCATGCGGTTTAGGATTTAAAGATTAAGACAATAATAAAAAATAATTTCCGGTATTTCAAAGGGTGTTTGCAGATAATTTTAAACGAAGCGGCGCGGGGGACAGAAAGGCTAAGAATAAGGTTTGATTTGGTACGGCGCGCTGCGTTAGCGACAGGAATGGATACCGGCCGTGGGCAGGTCCATCGGGTAGGTCGTGGCTAATGCCTGGTGCAGTATGAATGGATGGCGCGACCGCGCTTCTACCAGCGCGGGAACGCCCTTATTTTTAGTTTGCAGTTACCAATGGGCAGTTTGCAGTTTTTGCGTACTGCAAACTGATTCAATTAGATGGTGGGGGCGTGCAGTGGTGAAATTGTGTAAACCACTTACTGCCAACTGCTTACCGCCAACGGCAACCTGTTTCGCGCGGGCAATGTACAATCACGAATTCCGCAAACAGCTTACTGCCAACTGCTTACTAAAAAAGTGTTCACCAAAATCCTCAAAAATGGTTCAAATTTGCGAGTCGTAAATTTTAACCTGTTAAAAACCAGCGCTTTTCGTTGCGATTTAACGGGTGTATGTGTGCAAAACGTGAACACTTGAACCCCGTACGTACGGGGTTTTAAAAACCTTTCATCAAACAAAAAGCGGTCGTTTGGTGTTCAAGTGTTCATGTGTTGATAAGCGAACATTTTTCAACTTATGATTTAATTAATGAAATTTTTATTTGATCGTAAATAATACTTATTTTGTTGCGATGCAAAATATCTACCAATTGCCGATAAAAAAAAGCCTGATAATTACCGCGATTATTGCGTTAACGTTTCAATTTGGTAAAGCACAATCGGTTTTGCTGCCTTACTCGTATCAGCTCGACCAAAAGTTCAACTCCAGCATTTATTCGGTAAATAATTCATTTCACACCGCGCTCAAGCCCTTTTTGGTGGATAGTACGCTAACGCCCAGGTACGAAGAGATAATGGACAATGGGGTAGACGAAGGCCGCAAAAGCTGGCTTTCAAGGAAGATATTCAACGAGCATTTATTCGATGTGTCAAAAAAAGATTTTACTTTTTACGCCGACTTCCTTCCCGATCTGCAGGCAGGCAGGGATTTTACCGACAATATTAATACTGAGCTCAATACCAGGGGATACCAATTAGGCGGTACTATTGGCGATAAGTTTTTTTTCTATTCAAGCGGTTATGAGAACTCATCAAAAGTTCCGACCTATTTATACAATGTCATCAAATCCATCGACCTGATACCCGGCCAGGCTTATGATCGTAGCTTTGGCGCACCCACCCAGGACTGGTCGTACGTAACAGCTATCATGTCCTATACGCCTATCAAGCAGCTGAATATTACCATGGGCGAGGATAAAACATTTATCGGCGATGGCTACAGGTCATTGCTGCTGTCTGATTATTCCCCGAATTACCCGCTGCTGCGTTTAACAGCCAATTTGGGCAAAGTGCAATACATGATTATGTGGGCCTATATGGAGGATCCGGAGGCCACGAAATTCGACTCGTTTGGCAGCAACCGCCGTAAATGGGGCGGCTTTCACTATCTCGACTGGAATGTCACCAACCGGCTGTCACTGGGTTTCTTCAATGCCGTAATTGCCGAGGAAGCTGACGATGCGGGTCATTTCCATGGTTTTGATGCCAACTTTATCGATCCCCTTGTTTATACCAACTCGCTCAATTCAACTTCGTCGCAACCCGATAATATTTTTACCGGCTTTACCGGCAAATACAAAATTTTTGATAAAACAGCGGTTTATGCGCAGTTGCTGATCGACCGGTTTAGTGCAGGGAGCTTTTTTTCGGGAGGTGCAAATAATAATACCAACGGATACCAGCTTGGCTTGCGCGGGGCCGACCTTGGCGGCGTCACCAATTTTAACTATCTTTTTGAATACAATACCGTGCGGCCTTATACCTATGCCAGCGCCACGCCTATAACCAGCTACTCGAATTATGACGCACCGCTCGGCGACCCCTTCGGCGCAAATTTCAAGGAGTTTGTAGGTATACTCAATTATTCGATCAAACGATTTGATTTTATGGGTGAGATAGACTATGCGAAATATGGGGTCGATGTCAACAACATCAATTATGGCATGAATATAATGGAGCCGTTTGAACCATCAGGTTTGGCGGTATCTACCGGGGAGGGAGTGGCTCACAGTGTGTATTTTGCCGAGGGCACCGTTTCATACCTTATCAATCCAAAAACTAATTTAAGATTCGAGGCCGGGGCCTTGCTCCGGGCCGATAAGACCGCCGCAGTCGACCAGAAAACTGTTTGGCTCACATTTGGCCTGCGAAGCACCTTCAGGCAAATTTATCACGATTTATAGTTTGTTATAAATCAGTGATATACCACTGATTTTTTGCCTTCTTTTATTTGCTTTTACGGGAGCGGTTGCGATAATTCCGTGCAAATATCAGCCCGAGCGCCGCGCCGACACCCATCCCGATTGCAAGATTATTTACGGCCAAACCAATGCCCGCGCCAACGGCTATACCGGCGGTGTAAAATAATAGCGTGCTTTTGTACATGGTTATCGGGATAAAATAATCGCCTCGTTAAAAGCAAGATAGCCTGAGCGGGCGGGTAAACATCCAATAAAGGTAAGCTAAAACCGTTCAATTGTTAAATTAACCAGTAAGATTTATACTGCAACAAATCAAAAATCGCTTATAGAAAAACGGCTACTTAACCCCTTAATAACAATTTTACTATGGTAAAGCGAATATTGATGCTTGATGATAACCAGGTTATACTGGATGTGGTAAAAGAAGCCCTCTCATACGAAAAGTTTGAGGTGAGCGTGACGACCAATAGCGTGAACTTTATAGAGACTATTAAACAATACAGGCCTGATCTTCTGATTCTTGATTATAAGTTACATGGCCCAAAAGGTGACGAGATATGCCGCCAGGTAAAAAGGAACAACCAGCTTTTCGATATACCGGTAATCATTTGCTCCGCTTATTTAAACGAGGGAGACACGATAAGCTGCGGATGCGATGCGGTTATAGCCAAGCCTTTTGGTCTGCAAGAATTAATAGAAAAAGTGAACGGGCTGGTTTATAGTTGAGTTGCTTCATCCTATAGCAATTTTCTTCTGACTTTACTGTCTTTCCTGTCCCGATAGCTATCGGGATTCGGACTAAAACCCTACTTTTGCGGAAATTTTTAGCGCGATGAGCAAAGTAAAAGTAGGCTTGGTGCAGATGACCTGCACCGCCAATAAGCAGGAAAATTTAGAGAAAGCGATTGCCAAGGTGAAGGAGAGTGCTAAAATGGGCGCCCAAATCATTTGCCTGCAGGAGTTGTTTACCTCGCTGTACTTTTGCGATGTTGAGGATTACGACAATTTTAAGCTTGCTGAGGCTATTCCGGGACCATCGACGGAGGCTTTATCTGCTGTAGCAAAAGAATTGAACGTGGTTATTATCGCATCCCTGTTTGAAAAAAGAGCCCAGGGCGTATACCATAATACGACTGCCGTTTTGGACGCTGATGGCGCCTACCTGGGCAAATACCGCAAGATGCACATTCCCGATGATCCGGGTTTTTACGAAAAATTTTACTTTACACCCGGCGATCTCGGCTACAAAGTTTTTAAAACCAAATATGCCACCATCGGCGTGCTTATCTGCTGGGACCAGTGGTACCCCGAGGCAGCCCGCATCACCGCATTGATGGGCGCCGAAATATTATTCTATCCAACCGCCATTGGCTGGGCAGTTACGCAGGACGAAAAAACAAATATTGAACAGTACAACGCCTGGCAAACTATTCAGCGTTCGCATGCGGTAGCCAACGGCGTTCACGTGGTAAGTGTGAACCGTGCAGGCGAAGAAGCAGGCCTGAAGTTTTGGGGCGGGTCGTTTTTCTCAAACCCATTTGGGACAGTGATCTACCAATCGCCGCATGATAAGGAAGATATTGCGGTACAAGAACTTGATTTGGATAAATCAGATTATTACCGCAGTCACTGGCCGTTTTTGAGGGATAGAAGGATTGATTCTTATCAGCCTATTACCAAACGATTGATAGACGAAGACTAAATGTCTGAACCATGATTCGCCTGATTAAAGGATTTCCTTATTTTTTTAGATGAAATACGCAGAATTAACGGAAAAGATTATCGGATGCGCAATGCGCGTTCACAGTGTATCGGGTAATGGTTTTCAGGAAGTGATCTATCAGCGTGCCCTGGCCATTGAAATGAGAAAGGCCGGATTGGGGTTTAGGCGTGAAATGGAAATGCCTGTTCATTATGATGATGAGGTGATAGGTACCCGCAGGGTCGATTTCTTTGTGGAGGATTTGGTAATGGTTGAAATAAAAGCGATTACCATACTGGAAGAGGTTCACCTGGCGTAAGCTATGAATTACCTCGAAGCTTATAAAATAGAAATAGGTTTGTTGCTAAATTTTGGGGCGAGAAGCCTCCAATTTAAACGTGTTCACAACAATAAACAAATCAAGTAATCCTTAAATCAAGCGAATCATGGTTCAGACAACTTACCCCGCTTCCGCTGGCTTCCACTTCCCGGCCGAATGGCACCCGCATACAGCCACCTGGCTAAGCTGGCCCCATAAAGAAGAATCATGGCCGGGCAAGATCGGCATGATCTATCCTAAATATTGCGAGTTCATCAAAGTTTTGACCGAAGGCGAGTTGGTAAGAATAAACGTTGGCGGCGAGCAGTTGAAAGCTTTTGCAAAGCAGCAGTTAATCGCCGCTGGCGTCGATCTGAACAAAGTTGAATTTTTCGATTTCCCCACCAATGATGCCTGGTGCCGCGACCATGGCCCGGCATTTTTGATCAACCCAAAAACAAAAGAAAAAGCCATAGTCGACTGGGGCTACAATGCCTGGGGCGATAAGTATCCGCCGTATGATTTGGATGACGTTATCCCAACCAAAATAGCGGAACATTTTGGGTTGCCAGTTTACCATCCGGGTATTGTGATGGAAGGGGGCTCTGTGGATTTTAACGGGAAGGGCACGCTGATCACATCCAGGGCCTGCCTGCTAAATAAAAACCGCAACCCGCATTTAAATCAACAACAAATTGAGACCTGCCTGCAGCATTATTATGGCGTTGAACAGGTTTTATGGGTTAACGAAGGAATTGTCGGCGATGACACCGATGGACATATTGACGATACCGTTCGTTTTGTAAACGAAGATACGGTGGTGACCGTTATTGAAGAGGATAGGGGTGACGACAATTACCCTATTCTGCAAGAGAACCTGGAAACACTCAAAACGATGCGCCTGCTTAATGGCAAACAATTGAATATCATTGAATTGCCGATGCCGGATGCCGCATACTACCAGGGCCAGCGCTTGCCGGAATCGTATGCTAATTTTTATATTGCTAATGCGGCAGTTGTGATGCCCACCTACCGTTGTGCCAACGACCAAAAAGCACTTGACATTTTACAGCAATGTTTTCCCGGCAGAAAAGTTATAGGCCTTGATTCCACCGATATAATTTGGGGCCTGGGCAGTTTCCATTGCCTGAGCCAGCAGGAACCGGCGATATAATTCGGTTAAGCGGATTTTGTAGCGACATGTATCGTTTCGATACAAGCGAAACAAAGCGAAATGCCACTGATTGTCAACTATTTAAATACTGAAAATACTTGTCAGTGACCTATTCCCGTCGCCATCTTTGAAGGGCAATACCGGGTATTTGAGCTGGATTTGCGCTATAAAATACGCTCAGGCCACCTGCAGGAAATTATGGTAGTGCGTGTTCTTCTCAACATAGGCTATTAACGCGCCAACGGTTTTTAACCTTTCGGCCTCGTCATCAGCTATACTTATGTTAAAAGCTTTCTCCACATCAACTATCGCTTCGCAAAAGTCGAGGGAGTCGACTCCCAGGTCATCATAAAATTTTTGATTATCTCTTAATTCGCTTTCGTCCAAAGCTAATTTATCTGCTAATATGCGGGTGATTTTTGATCTGATCTCGTTCATCTTTATTCTTTGTCTCCCCGGTTGCCAAAAGGGTGCCATTATGACGCCGGCTGATGGCAATTATTACAGAAACTACTGGAAACCGGTTTTAAAAGACGCAACATTACCGTCGGCTGACAGTAGAAATTAAGACATCATTAAAAAGGGGTGAATAACTTATCGGGGAATGACGTTTGCGCCAGGCTGTCAGTGGAAAAATTGTCACGCAGCATGGCGTGCGGCCTCATTATCTGTTCAGTTTAACCTTCGGAAATTCTTTGGAAAATTCCTGCTTTCAACGTAATTGACGAGCGCGCCGAAGGTGGTTAGTCTCAAAACATCCTCGTCAGCGATGCTGATCTCCAGGGCTTGTTCAATATCTACGATCACTTCACAAAAATCCAGCGAGTCTATACCCAGGTCTTCGTAAAGCTTTGAGTTATCTTTTATGTTCGATTCATCTAAATCTAAATTGTCCACCAGGATGTGGGTTATGACTGACCTTGTATCGTTCATTTTATATTAATCTTTTCTTTAACTGATTGCCCCTATTGTTGCGTCAATTATGAATTGATGCTTAGTCTTGCGTCGAAAGTCAGAAAAGCGCAAATTGACTTTCGACTTCGGACTTTAGACTAAAGACTTTCGACTTCAGACTTGGCGCCAGCCAAAGATGTGCCACGTTGCTCAAAATTGAAGGATAATATCTGTAAATGCTTGAAAATAAATATTTTATAATGTCATAATTATTTTAAATCCATATAAGCCTATCATGTTAATTATCAAAATGATGCAAACGCTTAAGCTGAAATTCTAATATTGAGATAACGCCCAAACGCTTTTCGTTCCGGATCATAAAGCTACATTTTGATAATTACCCTATCAAAATGATAGGGTTCCATTTTCGTCATTACAATCCTGCTCAGCAAAAATTGCAGTCAACAAGTTGATAATCAATGATTTTTAATCAATTGTAAATTTTGTGGCATTCCCTTAGCATATCCCCTGGCAAAGCGCTTAAAAAAACATGAAAAAACAGGAAGTAAAGTATAACCGGAAAGAGATCGTCGCTATCGCCTTTGTGTGGCTGTTTGCCATAGCAATGGTGTATATCGTCTATCTAAAACTGCGCATGCTTTAATCCGTCAATCAAATCAAAAACAAAATGGACGTAACACTCACCATCGCCTATGTAATATGCTTCGTCGTCATATTCTGGCTTTTTTTTAAAACAGTTAATTACTTCGAAAAAATCTAATCATTATGATCGCACTATTCATCGTGTCCATAGCCGTATTTTTTTATATGGTGTATGTACTGCTAAAACCCGAAAAATTTTAACCACAATCAAATCAAAAAACTATGAATACTGAATATATAGGTATAATTTTTATGTACCTGGCAATGGTAGGCCTGGCCATACCCATGGGTAGATACATCGCCAGGGTGTTTAACGGTGAAAAGACCTGGTTCGACTTTATGGCGCCGCTGGAAAGGCTTATCTATAAATTCAGCGGCATCGACCCTAACCGGGAAATGAACTGGAAACAGCACTTAAAAGCGCTGTTAACCGTTAACCTGGTTTGGTTGTTTTATGCTTTCTTCTGCTTGCTGTTTCAATCGCACCTGCCGCTTAACCCGGATAAGAATCCAAATCAAACACCCGACCTGGCTTTTAACACCGCGCTTAGCTTCGTAACCAATACCAACCTGCAGGATTACTCAGGCGAATCAGGCGCGACTTATTACACACAGTTATTTGTGTTTATGTTTTTACACTTCGTTAGCGCATCAACAGGCCTTGCAGCCATGATGGTGGTGTTTAAAGCGATGAAAGATAAGGTAACCGATAAGCTGGGCAATTTCTGGGACTTTTTAGTAAAAGGCATCACCCGGCTATTATTGCCGCTCAGTTTTGTTGTAGCAGTTATATTGGCTTTTAACGGCACACCAACCAGCTATAAAGGGAAAGACACCGTAATTGGTTTACAGGGCGACACCGTGCATATTTCGCGCGGCCCGGCAGCTGCCATGATCGCCATTAAGCAAACCGGCACCAATGGCGGCGGTTGGTTTGGCGCCAACTCCGCGCATCCGTTTGAGAACCCGGATTATATTACCAATATGACTGAAAACATCAGCATCATCGTAATTCCGATCGCTTTAGTTTTCGCATTGGGCTTTTATCTTAATAAAAGGAAACTGGCCTGGGTTATTTTTGGGGTGATGACGGTTGGGTACCTAAGCATGCTTATTCCGTCCATAAGGGCCGAAGTCGGCGGTAACCCGGCTATTGCACATTTGGGCATTAGCCAGCCGGGGGGCAATATGGAAGGTAAGGAGGTACGGTTTGGGCCGGCGGCGTCAGCCTACTGGGGTATCTCCACAACCGTTACCTCAAACGGGTCGGTAAACTCCATGCATGACAGCATGATGCCGGTATCCGGCATGGCCCAGCTATTTGATATGATGGTTAACTGTTTTTTTGGCGGCGTGGGCGTAGGTTTTCTTAACTTCTACATCTTTATCATCATAGCGGTATTCATCTCCGGCCTGATGGTTGGGCGAACACCCGAGTTTATGGGCCGAAAGATAGAAGCACGCGAAATGAAGATCGCATCGCTGATCGCGCTGCTGCATCCTTTTATTATATTAGTAGGCACCTCGATAGCATCCTGGGTGCTGGTAAATTTCCCTAACGCCAATTGGGGCACAAAACCATCGGCATGGCTAAATAACCCAACTTACCACGGTTTTACCGAAATGCTGTACCAGTTTGCATCCAGCGCCGCCAATAATGGTTCAGGATATGCCGGCTTAACCGCTAATAACATATTCTGGAACTTTAGCACCGGTATGGTGATATTTTTAGGCAGGTTTTTACCCATCATTGGTCCTTTGGCCATTGCGGGCATCCTTGCCAATAAAAAGTTTATCCCCGAATCGGCAGGAACGCTCAAAACAGATACCACTACATTCGGTGTGATGGTATTGGCAGTTATTGTGATTGTCGCCGCACTATCGTTTTTCCCTGCATTGGCTCTTGGGCCGATTGCAGAGCATTTTTCAAACAAATAAAATGAACCCGAACAATAAACATAGAAACGCCCTCAGTACGCGCATTGAGGAGAATGTTGATAAATGCCGATGCCAACGTGGTTTGGAGGATAAGTCGGCTATCAACGTAGCATTAGCGGTAATGTCCGCCGGGTTGACTCACCCGGTCGTTGCTTCGCTCGGCCACCCTCTCTTCGCCTTCGGCGGAAAGAGGGTAAAACAAGTGAGACAAAAATGCAGCTACCCTCTTTCCCGCGAAGCGGAAGAGAGGGTCGACCAGCGTAGCGTAGTCGGGGTGAGTCAACGCGGCGGACATTACCGCCAATGCACGTCGGCGAGTAGAATCACACAGTCGACGCATCGCTCGACCACTGCCTGTTCCCCCTTCGATATAAAGAGCGCAACTCAAACGTTTAGCAATAATTAAAAACAAAATCATCATGAGATCTGATAAAAATATATTATTCCAGCGGGACCAGGTGAAAGAGGCTTTCGGGCAGTCTTTTGTTAAGCTGAATCCACGCATATTATTCCGCAACCCTGTCATGTTCACCGTGGAGATCGGGGCGGCTGTAATGCTTGTAGTCACTATTTTCAGCCTTTTTAACAAAGACCAGGGAAGCTTTGGTTACAACCTTACCATATTTATTATATTATACCTAACCGTGCAGTTTGCCACATTTGCCGAAGCCATAGCCGAAGCGCGCGGCAAGGCACAGGCTGAAAGTTTGCGTAAAACCCGTGCCGAAACACCGGCACGATTGCTTGTCGATGGTAAGGAAACGCTGATCATGTCCTCGCTTTTAAAAAAAGGCGATATATTCATTTGCGAGGCAGGTGATAATATCCCTACAGATGGCGAGATCATCGAAGGTATAGCTTCTATTGATGAGTCGGCCATTACCGGCGAATCTGCCCCGGTGATCCGTGAATCCGGCGGCGATAAATCATCCGTAACCGGCGGTACCAAAGTGCTGTCCGACAAAATAAAGGTGATGGTTACCACCCAGCCCGGCGAAAGCTTCCTGGATAAGATGATTGCCCTGGTTGAAGGCGCCTCGCGTCAAAAAACACCAAACGAAATCGCATTGACCATTCTGCTGGCCGGTTTTACCCTGATATTCGTTATTGTGTGCGTTACGCTCAAACCCTTCGGCGACTATGCAAATACCCCTATTACTATAGCAGCATTTATCTCTTTGTTTGTTTGTTTAATTCCGACAACTATCGGTAGCCTTTTATCGGCTATCGGTATTGCCGGGATGGACAGGGCTTTGCGCGCCAATGTAATTACCAAATCGGGCAAAGCAGTTGAAACTGCCGGCGACCTGGATACCCTGCTTTTGGATAAAACAGGCACCATCACCATCGGTAACCGTAAGGCCACCCAATTTTGGCCGGCGGTTGGCACTGCATCTGATACGTTAATGACGGCATGCGTGCTGGCGTCGCTGGCTGATGAAACGCCTGAAGGTAAATCAATTGTAGAACTGGCTGAGCTGGACAAAAACCTGCCGGCCATAAAAGCACCGGAAGGCTCTGTATTCATAAAATTCACCGCCGAAACACGTTCAAGCGGTTTAAATACGCCAGATGGGCTGCGTGTACGCAAAGGCGCATTCGATTCCATACGAGACATCGTCGTTAAAGCAGGCAACAGCATGCCCGCCGATGTTGAAGACAGGGTTAAGGTGGTCGCTTCCAATGGCGGTACGCCACTGGTGGTTTCGCAAAATGAAAAGGTGCTGGGTGTAATTGAGTTGCAGGACATCATTAAAACCGGTATTTCCGAACGCTTTGAACGCCTGCGCAAAATGGGTGTAAAAACCGTAATGGTTACCGGGGATAACCCGCTCACCGCCAAATTTATTGCCAACAAAGCGGGTGTGGACGATTTTATTGCCGAGGCCAAGCCCGAAGATAAAATGAACTACATTAAAAAAGAGCAGCAGGGCGGCAAGCTGGTGGCCATGATGGGCGACGGTACAAATGATGCCCCCGCACTGGCCCAGGCTGATGTTGGCGTTGCCATGAACAGCGGTACACAGGCAGCCAAGGAAGCCGGTAACATGGTGGATTTGGATAACGACCCCACCAAGCTGATCGAGATCGTGGAGATAGGCAAACAGCTGCTGATGACACGCGGTACGCTGACTACCTTCTCTATCGCCAATGACGTAGCCAAGTATTTCGCCATCGTTCCGGCTTTGTTTATGGTATCTATCCCGGCCTTAAAAGCCCTGAATATTATGGACCTGCACAGCCCGCAATCGGCCATATTATCGGCAGTGATATTTAACGCCCTTATTATTCCAATGCTTATCCCACTGGCTTTGCGCGGGGTGGCTTATAAACCAATTGGGGCAAGCGCATTGTTGCGCCGCAACCTGCTGATTTATGGCCTGGGCGGTATACTGGTGCCTTTCATAGGTATTAAACTAATCGACCTGGTAGTGGGAATAATGATATAAAATAGCGTGGCACAAAAACATGTTAGTGAGCAAAACAAATAACGCAGCTGCCCTCTTTCCCGCGAAGCGGAAGAGAGGGTCGAACAGCGCAGCGCATTCGGGGTGAGTCTACCCGGCGGACATTGGCGCTAGTGCATTGGCGGTAATGTCCGCCGGGTTGACTCACCCGGTCATCGCTTTGCTCGACCACCCTCTCTTCGCCTTCGGCGGAAAGAGGGCAAGAAACAAGATTCAAAAAAACAACATTAAAATCTCAAAAAAATGAAAGCTTACATTTGGCCATCATTAAAAATAACCTTAATACTGCTGGTATTGCTATCGGGTTTATACCCGCTGGCTATAGCAGGTATCGGAAACTTTACACCGGGACACGGCGACGGCGAAACCGTCATGTACAAAGGGCGCGTAGTTGGTTATGCTAACATCGGCCAGAAATTTACACAGGACAAATATTTCTGGTCGCGCCCTTCGGCAGCCAATTACCAGGCTGATGCCGGCGCAGGCTCCAACAAAGGGCCTTCAAACGCTGATTACCTCAAAGGCGTTGAAAAACTGATCGACACCTTTATGGTACACAATCCGGGCGTAAAGCGCTCAGACATTCCTGCTGAGCTGGTTACAGCATCAGGCAGCGGCCTTGATCCCGATCTTTCACCAGCTGGCGCCAAAATACAGGTAGCCCGTATTGCAAAAGTTCGGAATATCCCTGCTGATCAGCTGTACAAGCTGGTTGATGCCCACACTGAACAACCTGTTTTAGGTTTGTTCGGCCCGCCAAAGGTGAATGTGCTGAAATTGAACGTCGCTTTGGACGAATTAACAAAGTAAGAAAGGACTTAAAGCCCGGCTTGTGCGATTCCCGGCTTGAGAGGTGGAGGGGTGTGTTAACCAACATCTCGATCAATCAACGTGTCGGGTTAGCACACCGCCGCCGCAACATAGTCCTGCGCCACCTCCTTTCAAAAGGGGAATCGAAAAAAGTGCGTTATGTGTAACTTAGAAAAACGTGGGCTGTTTTACTGTAATTAATTATTTGTTTGTTAGTTACGGTTTAGTTTGATTGGAGTTCACGTAAAAAAGGGGGTGCTTGCGCCCCCTTTACCTGGTTTTAAATGTATTTGTTATGATTGAGGACAGTTGTGGCTTTGTTTTGATCTTTCTGTTTGCCGTTTTGATGGCTGTGCCTTTGGGACGGTACATGAAAAAGGTTTACAACAATGAGAAAAACACCCTGGACTTTTTGATGCCCTTTGAAAATTTTGTGTTTAAAATTTGCCGTGTCGACCCTGGCCTGCCCATGACCTGGAAAAAGTATTTGATCGCGTTATTAACCATACAGGTATTCTGGCTGGTTTTTGCGTTTGTGGTTTTACTGTTCCAGGGGCATTTATTTTTAAATCCTTCAGGTATTCCCGGTATGGAGTGGACATTGGCTTTACATTCATCCATCAGCTTTTTAACCAGCACCAACCTGCAGCATTATTCGGGCGAAAGCGGGGCGAGCTATTTAGCACAAACCGGCGTATTCACCTTTTTGCAGTTTGTGAGCGCAGCAACCAGCTTAGCCGCCGGGGTTGCCATTGTACGGGGCTTGCGCCCCGATTCAGAGCGGAGCGTAGGTAATTTTTTCTCGGATTTTGTAAAATCATGCACCCGCATCCTGCTGCCCCTGTCTATAATTGTCGCCATCATTTTTATGTTTTTAGGCATGCCAATGACCTTTAAGGGATCGGCCAGGGTGATTACCATGCAGGGCGATACGGTTAAGGTAGCACGGGGGCCTGTTGCCGCTATGATACCGATAAAAGAGCTTGGCTCAAACGGGGGCGGTTTTTTTGGCGCCAATGACGCCCATCCCTTCGAGAACCCAAACTTCGCGGCCTTCATCGTGCCTTTCATCATCGTGTTTTTGCTGCCTGTTGCTTTCGTATTTTTTATTGGCTACTATTTAAAAAATAAAAAATTCTCGCGGATGATCTTTGCCGTGATGACGGCCGGGTTCATTTTGCTGACGATCCCGATTTTGAGGGCCGAATCAAGGGGGAACCCTAAAATAACGGCTTTAGGCATCGATCAGCGGACCGGTAACATGGAAGGAAAGGAAGTGAGGTTCGGCGTTATTTACACCGCATTTTATTGTGCGGAAAATATAGTTATACCCGCGGGGACAGTCGCGGCCGTTCACGATAGCTTTATGCCGATGTCGGACATTGCTATGTTGATAGGCATGCAGGTGGATGCGTTTTATGGCGGCCTTGGCACCGGTTGGATCAATATGTTCATCTTCCTGGTAATCGCCGTATTTATCGGCACACTCATGATCGGTCGCTCGCCGGAATTATT
>Ga0210389_10000938_pt1 | contig 24651 bp, 20 predicted proteins | sample IncBWH28OmetaG_FD_160127 | JGI IMG/M metagenome (GOLD analysis project Ga0210389, IMG submission 160127) | Forest soil microbial communities from Barre Woods Harvard Forest LTER site, Petersham, Massachusetts, United States - Inc-BW-H-28-O ...
CGAGACCACGATGGTCGTCGTCATGGTGATTGCAAATTCGCGGAACAGTCGGCCGATGATGCCGCCCATCAGCAGCAGGGGAATGAATACGGCGACCAGCGAGATGCTGATGGACAGAATGGTGAAGCCAATTTCCCCGGCGCCCTTGAGCGTGGCCGCCAGAGGGGTCATGCCGGCTTCGATGTGCCGGTAGATGTTCTCCAGCATAACGATGGCATCGTCAACGACGAAGCCGACGGCAATGGTCAGGGCCATCAAGGACAAATTGTCGAGGCTGAAACCGAGCACGAACATCATCGCCACCGTGCCCAGCAGCGCCAGCGGTACGGTGACGCCGGGAATGATCGTCGCCCAGGCGGTGCGCAAAAAGAGAAAAATTACCAGCACCACCAGCACGATGGTGATACAGAGCGTAATTTCCACGTCCTCGACCGAGGCCTTGATGGTGGTCGTGCGGTTGGCCACGGTATCCACCTTGATGGAGGGCGGCACCGAGGCCAGCGCATGCGGCAGCAGCGCTTGGACCCGATCCACGGCCTCGATCACGTTGGCGCCGGGCTGCTTGAAGATCAGCAGCAGAATGCCGCTGCGGCCGTTTTGCCATGCGGTGATCAGCCGATTCTCCGGGCCGTCGACCGCAATGCCAATATCGCGAATGCGGATCGGTGCGCCGTTCTTGTAGGCCACCACCACATCGTTCCAGGGGGCGGCTTTCAGCAATTGATCGTTGTCATAGATCGTCATCGCACGCTTAGGCCCGTTGATCGAACCCTTCGGCGCGTCGACGGTGGCGGCGGTAATGACGGTAGCCACGTCCTCCAATTGCAACCCTAAGGCCGCGATCTTGGTGGGATCGATCTGCACCCTCACGGCGGGCTTCTGTTGGCCGCCGATACTGACCTGAGCGATGCCCGGAATCTGCGAGATTTGCTGCGCCAGGATGTTTTCGGCGTAGTCATCCACGGTCGTTACCGGCAGAACGTCCGAATGCACGGCAAGTAACAGGATGGGCGAATCGGCGGGGTTCACCTTTCGGTAGGTGGGCGGGGTGGGCAGATTCTTCGGCAGCTGCCCGCCTGCCGCATCGATGCCGGTTTGCACGTCTTGCGCAGCCGCATCGATATTGCGATTCAAGTCGAACTGCAGGGTGATATTGGTGCTCCCCAGCGCATTCGTCGAGGTCATCTGCGACAGGCCTGAGATCTGTGCGAACTGCGTCTCCAAAGGCGTGGCGACCGATGAGGCCATGGTTTCCGGGCTCCCACCCGGCAACGAGGCCGACACCGATATCGTCGGGAAGTCCACCTGCGGGAGCGGCGCGACCGGCAACAGCGGAAAGACCACCAGGCCGACCAGAAAAATACCGCCCATCAACAGCGAGGTGGCGATGGGCCGGCGGACGAACGGCTCGGAGATGCTCATGATGCTTTTGCCGCCGCGGCGTTGTCGCGCACGTGAACACCGGCCTGCAGCCGGTATTGATTGCTGGTCACCACACGCTCGTTCAAGGCGATGCCTTTCTTGATGACGGTCAAGCCGTCGCTTTCGTCGCCAAGCTCCACGGGACGCACCTCCACGGTGGAGTCGCCCTTGACCACGTAGGTGAAGGGTCCATTGGGGCCAAGTTGTACGGCAGAGGTCGGCACGGTGAGTGCGTTCTTTTCCGTGCGCACGAGCACGCGTGCATTCACATACTGGCCCGGCCACAGGGCGTTGCGCTTGTTGCTGAAGGTGGCTTTGAGTTTTGCCGTGCCGGTGCCCTGATCGATTTCATTGTCGATCAGCGTCAGCGTGCCCTCGTCGAGCACGGAATTGCCGTCCCGGGACAGGGTCGTGACCTGCACCTGACCCGCGGCAAGCGCTTCGCCGACGGTGCTGATGTTCTCTTCCGGCAGGGTGAAAACGACCGAGATGGGCTGCACTTGCGTGACCACCACGATGCCGTTCGTGCCAGCCGCGTGCACGATATTGCCGGGATCGATGAGCCGCATTCCCGTGCGGCCGTCGATCGGCGAGGTGATCCGCGTGTAATCGAGTTGCGTGCGCGCGTTGTCGACCAACGCCTGGTCGACTTGCAGCTGGGCGGCGAGCTGCTCGACGTTGGCGCGCGCCGTATCGACGGTCTGCTTGCTCGCCAAGTCCTGAGGTTGCAGCTGAGTGTAACGGATGAGATCGAGTTTGGCGTTCGCCAACTGCGCGGCATCCTTCGCCTTCACCGCGACCGCCTGCTCGTAGGCCGCTTGGTTGGGCCGCGGATCGATCTGCGCCAGCAGGTCGCCCTTGTGCACGGTCTGGCCTTCGGTGAAACCGATTTTCTGTATTTCGCCGTCGACCCGCGCGGTCACCGTCACCGTATAGAAAGCCTGCACGGTGCCCAGTCCCTCGAGATAAATGGGCACATCGGTGTGACCGACCGCGGCCATGTCCACGGCGATTGCCGGCGGCGTGTTGCGCGAGGCCGCATCGGCCGGCTTGTGAAGCACCACTCGCCACCCGATGAACAATAGAACCGCCAGTGCGACGCCCATCAAGGCGCGTTTTTGGAATGTCGAGAACTTGCTCATCGAAATTATCCTTGTTGCCATCCGCCGCCGAGCGCGGTGTACAAATCCACCATGGATTGCAAATGCAAAAATTGAATCTGGACCAGTTCGTCCTGCGCGCTGAACAGGGCGTTTTCGGTGTTCAGCACGGTCAGGATGTTCACGGTTCCGGCCGACATTTGGGTCTGTGCAAATTGAAATGCGCGCCGCGCCTTGTCCACGGCTTGCTGCTGGCGGGCCTGTTGTTCCTTGGTCTGCTGAGCCGCGACCAAGGCGTCTTCAACGTTGCTGAATGCGGAAATCACGGTTTTGTGATAGGTGCTCAGCAGCTCCCGATAGCGCGCATTGCTGAACACGACCTGGCCGCGCAATGCGCCGCCGTGAAATATCGGCTGCATGAGGCCCGCGGTTACGGCCCAAACGCGATTGACCGGATTGATGAGCGAGGCCAGGTCTGAGCTGGCGTAGCCGCCGCTCGCGGTCAGCTGAATGCTTGGGAACAGGGCCGCTCTCGCGACGGTGATGTCGGCGTTCGCGGAGATCAGCTGCTGTTCGGATTCGGCGACGTCGGGGCGGCGCGCCAACAACTGCGAAGGCAATCCCTCGACGAGCTGCGGGGTCGTCAAGGCATTCAGCGTACCGGTATCGACGTCGATCGATTCGGGGGTTTTGCCGACGAGCACCGCCAGCGCGTGCACCAATTGCCGAAATTGCTGTTCGAGCGGCGGTATCGCCGCGCTCAATAGCGCCACCGCCGTCTCTTGCTGGGCAACATCCAGCCCCGTGGCGATGCCGGCCGTCTGCTGCAATTGCAAGCCATGCAGGACCTTCTCGCCATTGGCCAGATTGTCGTGCGCGACCTGCAGCCGGTCACGAAACTGCAGCGCCTGGAAATAGGTGCTCGCGACGCTGCTGATCACCGTCAGGGCGATGGTTTGCTTGTCGTAATGGCTGGCGATGGCGGTGGCGCGCGCGGCATCCCTGAGCGCGCGGTTCTTGCCCCAGAAATCCAGCTCGTAGCTCGCGCTGAGCTCCGGACTGAAGCTGTTGAACGTGCCCGGACGACCGGTGCGGGGAAGCTGGCCCTCTTGGCGCGTCGCATCGGCGTTAAAGTCCAGCGACGGCAGCAACGCGGCGCCGGCAATTCGCGCCTGCGCATCCGCCTCTTGAACCCGCGCAATGGCGGCGGCCAGGTCGTCGTTGCTGCGCTGGGCCTCGGCGATCAATTCATCCAATTTCTGCGAGCCGAACCCATGCCACCAATCCGGACTGGGCCATACTCCCGCTTCGCTGTTGTCGGGTGCTTCGCGCCACTTCGCCGGTAAAGGAATGTCGGGACGCTTATACGCGGGCCCAACGCTGCAGGCGGCGAGCACGAAAAGTGCGCACGCGCACGCCGCCCTTGCGGAATGGTTATTCATTGCCGCTACCGTGAACTCGCAGCGGTTAACCGCGAGTGGCCGGATTGTTAAGATAAGTTAATGACCCGACCTGGGTTACACTGCCTCGATGCCGATGCCTTCAAACGTCCTTCGAGCGCTGCTGATCGGCAGCTTAGGCATGAGTTCAATCGCATGGGCGGAGGAGGTTGCAACCGATACTGCAATGCCCATGGCCCTCGCGCGAATTCGCGAGGCCGGGCTCAGCGATGATTGGGCCTTTCGGCGCCTCGCCGATCTATGCGACAAAATTGGCGCGCGCATGAGTGGCTCGGCTCAAGCGGAGGCGGCGGTCGACCAGATCGCAGCCGTGCTGCGAGCGGGGGGCCTTCGTGTCGAGTTGCAGCCTGTCAAGGTGCCGCATTGGGTGCGAGGCGCGGAGCAGGCCGAGATCACCGAGTATCCGGGCCGGCCTGCCGGCGTGACTCAAGAGCTGCATCTGACGACGCTCGGCGGTTCGGTCGCCACGCCCTCGCAAGGCATCTCGGCGCAGATATTGGTGGTCCACAGCTTCGATGAGTTGCGGGCGCATGAAGTTCAAGCCCGCGGCAAGATTGTCGTGTTCGACGTACCCTTCGACGAGACTCTGGCGGTGAACGGGCGGGCGGGAGCTGCCTACGGCCACGGCGTCGTGTATCGCGTGCAGGGCGCAAGCGCCGCGGCGCGCGCCGGCGCGACGGCGGCCCTGGTTCGCACCGTGGGCGGCGCCAACTACCGGCTGCCGCATACCGGTTCGATGACCTACGATCCGAAGGTCGCCAAGATTCCGACCGCCGCCTTGAGTGCCGAAGACGCCATGTGGCTGTCACGTCTTGCCGCCGAGGGCCCGGTCACGCTGCACCTTACTTTGTTGCCGAGAGTCTTGCCGGATGCCGACAGTCACAATGTCATTGCCGATTGGGCCGGGCGTGAATCGCCCGAGGACGTCGTCATCGTTTCGGGTCACTTGGACTCCTGGGACCTGGCGCAAGGAGCGATTGACGATGGCGCGGGCGTGGCCTCCGCCATGGGCGCGGTGCATTTGCTGCAAACGCTTGGCTTGCACGCGCGCCGAACCATTCGATTTGTCGGATGGATGAGTGAGGAAAACGGCAGCGCAGGCGGGCAAGCCTACTTCAACCTGAACAAGACTGCGCTCGCGCGGCAGATTGCGGCGATCGAAAGCGACAATGGCGCCGGTCGGCCGCTGGGAGTCTCGGCGCACGTCACTCCCGAGGCGCTGGCCTTGTTCGGTCCGCTCATGGCGGCGCTGTCCCCGATGGACGCCGGCGTATTGGATCGGCGCGAGGAAGCCGGTGGTTCCGACGTGCGCTACTTGGATTCCGGGGGCGTGCCCACCTTGGCGCCCATCGTGGACACCCGGACTTATTTCGATTACCACCACAGCGCCGCCGACACGCTGGATAAAGTCGAGCCGGACAATATCCGCCGCCAGGTTGCGCTCATGGCCATGATGGCGTACTTCGTCGCCGAGTTGCCGGAGGCGCTGCCCAGGCTGGCGCCGTCCAACGCCCGCGCTCGTTAGCGGCCGATCCCCTGGCCAGGCTGTCTATTGCGTATCGTCCCTGCCGTCCTTGCCCGTCAACGGCGCTGAATCATCGTCGAGTTCCAGCCCGTCGTCATATAAGGTGTCTTCCTCGCCGTCGAGACGCAGCGTTGCATCCGTATTGCGAGTCTTTTCGTATGCCGTGTGAGCTACGGATCGCTTTTGTTCCGAGCCCTCCAAGCCGGGACCTCGAAGGGTTGATTCGCCCGTCTCGTCGCCGGGGATGCTCCCCTCGTCAGTCTTGATGTCGCCCATGTTGCACTCCTGGTTGAATTGCCCGAGCGTGGTTGATGCCCTAGCGCCGTTGAATTGCCCCAACGAATTGCGCGCAACAGGGTATGCCTCGATCAGGGCCGACCATATACCGCGGGCGCAGTAGTTCCTGTAGGCGCAGGCTGACAGCTCAGAGCATGTCTGAGCGGGAACGCGCCAAGGACCTGCTAGCCTACTATTAGCTGAATGAAATGGACCATTGCAACCTTTCTTGTTCTGAGCGCGCTGTGCCTCGCCTGTATTGCACGCGCAGCGGATCCGCAGGCCTATCAAGTCGATCTGGCCTCGGTGGGGAATAGCGACATTGACCAGACCCTGAAAGCCACGTCCGACCTGCTGTCGCTGCGTTCTTCGGCGCCGGTCGGCCCATTCGGATTGATCGCACGCGCACGCAGCGACATGGACCGGCTCAAAACCGCGCTCGAGAGCTTCGGATACTACGAGTCGCGCGTCAGCATCAATATCAACGGCTTACCGCTCACCGATCCCAGTTTAGGCGACGCGCTGACGGGGCTGCCCAAGGGCAGCACCGCGAAAGTGGCAATCAGCTTTACCTTGGGCACGCTGTACCACTTACGGCGAATCGAAATTGACGGAGAGGTGCCGCCGCCCATCAACGCGCGCGACACCTTGGGTTTGAATTCCGGGCAGCCCGCGGTTGCCGCCGCCGTGCTCGCGGGCGGCTCGCGCCTGCTCGCGGCGCTGCAGGAGCAGGGATACGCGTTTGCGCAAGTGGACTCGCCGGTAGCCTACGAGGCGGCTGATGCGCCGGTGCTCGACTTGAGTTTTCATGTGGTAGCCGGCGGCAAAGTGAATATCGGCGATATTCACGTCGAGGGATTGCAGCGCGTGCATGAGTCGCTGGTGCGCAAAAGATTGTTGCTTCACACCGGCGACCCCTACAAGCCATCCGCGATTGAAGCGGCGCGCAAGGATCTCCTGGGAATGAACGTGTTCGGGCAGGTCAGCGTGCAAGTCGCTTCAAAGGCGGACGAAACGGGCGGCGTGCCCATCACGTTCAAAATGCGCGAGCGCCTGCGCCACGCCATCACCTTGAATGCGGCTTACTCGAGCGACTTGGGCGGCAGCGGCGGGGCGACCTGGACCGACCGCAATGTTTTTGGCAATGCGGAGCAGTTGAGTTTCGCGGCATCCGTGATCAACCTCGGCGGCAGCGATACCACGGGAACGGGCTACGATACGGGCGTTAAATATCTGATTCCCGATTTCCTGCACCGCGATCAGTCGCTGCAGTTCGCGGTGACCGCACTCAAGCAGCAACTGCAGGCCTACGATCAAAAAGCGCAAACCGCCAGTGTCACCTTGACCCGCAAGCTCTCCAGTGTCTGGACCGTGAGCACCGGTCTGTCCACCACGGAAGAGACGATCCTGCAGGTGATCAACGCCAGGCAACATCCCCCAAGCACCGCGTTCGTGCCGGATCCGCCGGTGACGTTCAATTACACCCTGCTCGCGTTGCCCTTCAAGGTGGTCTACGATTCCACCGACCTGCCCACGCCGCTGGACGATCCGCGTCATGGCTTTCGCGGATCTTTAAGCCTTACGCCCACGCTGGCGATCGGGCATCCGAACTCGACTTTCCTGATCGAGGTGCTGAACCTGGCGACCTACTTTGACCTCAATAACCTTTTTCCTCTGGACCCGGGACGCAGCGTGATTGCCGCCCGCGCGCTCGCCGGCATCGCCCAAGGCGCCGGTGAATTGAGCCTGCCGCCGGATCAACGTTTCTACGCCGGCGGCACCAGTACCGTTCGAGGCTACGGCTATCAGTTGGTGGGTCCCACATTTCCGAACTTGAGTACTCCCAGCGGCGGCACGGCAATTTCGGCCGTGGGGGTAGAATTTCGGCAACGCCTGTACACCAATTGGGGCGTGGCTGCGTTTGTGGATGCAGGGCAGGTGAGCGCCAGTCTCAAGCCCTTGCATAGCAACGTGCGCATCGGCACGGGGGCGGGCATGCGCTACTACACGCCCATTGGACCCATCCGATTCGATGTCGCGGTGCCGGTCGGGCGTCGCCAAGGCGAGGATTCCTTCGAGGTCTACATCGGCTTGGGGCAGGCATTTTGATGCGACGATCCCTGAAAATCACGGCATGGGTCGCGGGCGGAATACTGCTGCTGCTGGTGCTCGTGATTGCCGCGGTATGGATTGCCGGAAATACGGCGGCAGGCCGCGCTCAAATAGAAAGCCTCGTGGCTCGGTTGACGGCCGGGCATGTGCGGCTGTCGGGATTGGCCGGATCGCTGCCCAGTCATTTGACGCTGGAGGAGCTCGAGCTTACCGATGCGGCCGGCGTGTGGCTCACGGCAAAAAAAATCGAGCTCGATTGGACGCCGCTCGCCTATCTCGAAGGCCGCCTGCAGATCGATCGGCTGCACGTGGCGAGTGTGGATATGGAGCGCCTGCCGCAGAGCTCATCCGCGCCGAGCGCCCGCGAGCCTACCATTCCGCGCATCGATGTGGCGCAGGCGTCCCTGGATCTGGTGCATCTGGGACCGCAGGGCGTCCCGGCCTCGCTGGCGGCAAGCGGCAGCGCGCATTTGCGTTCGGTGCGCGACATGCTGTTCGATGCTTCTGCGCGGCGCATGGATGGCGACGGCCTGTACGAGTTGCATTTGCACTTCGACGCGCAGCGCATGGATGCCGCACTCAAGCTGCACGAACCTGCCGGCGGTCCGTTGGAGAACATTCTGTCCTTACCCGGTCTCGGAGCGCTCGATGCGACGCTCAATTTCAGCGGGCCGCGCTCGGCGGAGCAACTCGAGCTCAACCTGCAGGCGGGCACGCTCAAGGGGCATGCGCAGGGCAGCCTCAATTTAAACGAATTGTCGGCTGATCTTGCGTTCGCATTCGATGCGGCGGCCATGTCGCCGCGGCCGGATCTGGGGTGGGAACGGGGCGCGCTGCGCGGCCGTTGGCGCGGCAGCATCGCTTCGCCGACCGCCGAAGGCCATCTCGATGTTGCGCAATTGCGCGTCCCTGGTCAGGTCCAGGCGGCAGAGTTGAACGCCGATGTCACGGCGGATCACGGTAAGGCCGGCCTGCACGCGTTGCTTCGTGGCCTCAAGATCCCCGGATCGCAACCGAAACTGCTCGAAGCGGATCCGGTGACCATCGACGCATCGGTGCGTCTCGATGACCCGGCGCGCCGCCTCGACCTGACTGCCTCGCATCGGTTGTTCGCGTTGAAAGGACAAGCAGTCACGGCCGGAGAACAGAGTGCAAGCCTGGAGGTGCGGCTGCCGAACTTGTCGCCGTTGGCCGCATACGTTGCGCAAGATTTGCGCGGCAGTGCATTGATTCACGCCCAATTGGCCGGCTATCCGGCGGCCACCCGTATCAAGTTGGACGCCGACGCCGCGCTGATGCCCGGGAAGCAGTTTTGGGCGGCGGCCGTGGGCGATCGCGCGCGCTTGGATTTTTCCGGTGCCTTCAAGGACGACGCGCTTGCCATTGAGAATGTGAAGCTCTCGGGCCGTGCGATCGAACTCTCGGCGACCGGCCGGGTCGGCGGCCGGGCCATCGACGGACGTTGGAACCTGTCCCTGTCTGATCTTGGCGCGGTGTCCGCGGTGCTTGCCGGAAGCTTGAAGGGCTCAGGAACGCTGCAGGGCCCGATGACCGCTTTATCCGTTGATGCCAGATTGAACTCCACGCTGTCGGTGCGCGGATCGCAGAGCGGAGATCTGACGGCAGACATCAAAGCGCGCGGCCTGCCATCCGCGCCGAGCGGCACTCTGTCGGCGAAGGGATCCTTGGATGGATCGCCGCTGAACGTCGATGTCTCCATGGCGCGCAGCGCGGAGCGGGTGTTTCGCGCCGTCATTCATGAGGCGAGCTGGAAGAGTGCGCACGCGGAGGGAGACTTGACGTGGGCCGCCGACAAGGCGCAGGTGCACAGCCAGTTGGCCGTCACCGTGGCACAGCTGCAGGATTTGCAGCGTCTCGTCGGAATGGAAATGGCGGGCAGCCTTACGGGGAACCTCGCCCTCAGCCCCGATGGAGAGCGAACGCGCGCGCATCTGCAACTCGATGCGCACGACCTGGCGCTCGCCGGCCTGGTCGGCGGCGTGCACCTGTCGGGCGAAGGGTTCACGGACTCCTTTATCTTCAAAGCCGGCGTGGATATACCGAAACTCAATGGCGTTGCGGCGACCTTCGGTGCGAGCGGCAATTACAATCTTGACGCGCAGGAGATCTCTCTTGCGAGCGCGCTGGGATCCTACGGCGGACAGGAGTTTCGCTTGTTGGAGCCGGCGCGAATCCATTTTGCCGATGGCATCGCGGTAGATCTGCTCAAAGTAGGTGCCCAGAAGGCGGAGCTCGACGCGCAGGGGCAGATTTTCCCAACTTTGGCGCTGCGGGTCTCGCTGCGGCAGGTACAGCCTGCGCTGATCAACGTCTTCATCCCCAATCTGCTGGCGGCCGGTTCGATCGATGCGCATGCCGATCTGCACGGCAGCGTGAAGGCCCCGCTGGGCGAAATCACGCTGAATGCCTTGGGCGTTCAATCCGCGGATGACGCTGCGCTCGGATTGCCTCCCGCGAACATCCACGTCACGGCCGGGCTGCGCGGGCATACCGCGGACATCGATGCCAGGCTCGACGCAGGTTCCGCATCGCAGCTCAGCGCCCAGGGTCAGGTGCCCCTCGCCCCCGACGGCGAGGTCGACCTGAAAATCAACGGCAAGGCCGATGTGGGGTTGATGAACGCCTTCTTGGAAGCGCGCGGTCAACATGCTTCCGGACGGATCGACATCGACGCAACCGTGACAGGCAATGTCGCGGCCCCGCAAATCGCCGGTACCGTGGATCTCAAGGACGGCAAGATCAACGACTACGGGCGCGGCGTCAGTCTCACGGATATCGCAGCACAAATCGTCGGCAAGGAAGGCACGCTGCAGATCAAGACTTTCACGGCAGCGGCGGCGCCTGGCACCGTTTCGATGAGCGGCAGTGTGGGAGTGCTGCAAAAGGGCATTCCGGTGGATCTCAAGATCACCGCGCAGAATGCCCAACCACTGGTCAGCAAGCTCATTACCTCGAATCTCAATGCCGACCTGACGATCAAGGGTACGGCGCGCGAGCGGCTCGACGTAGCCGGATCCATGCACCTGAATCGGACCCTGATTGGAATCCCGAACGGTTTACCGCTCAACGTCGCCGTGCTCGACGTTCGGCGCCGAGGCAAGAAGAAACCGGTCGTGCGTGAGAAGCCGCTCATCATCGGACTGGATGTGTCGGTGCAGGCGCCGGATGAGATTCTGGTGCAAGGGCGCGGGTTGGATGCCAGGATGCGCGGCGATTTGCAGATCAGGGGCACGACCGAATCGCCGTTGGTGAGCGGTGGATTCGATCTCGAGCGCGGCAGTTTCGCGCTGGCCACCGGCAGGTTGAATTTCACCGAGGGCCGCGTGAGCTTCAACGGCGCGGGATTGCAGAATAAGATCGACCCAACCTTGGATTTCACGGCGCAGGCCACCATTGGCGACACCACCGCCACCCTGCGCATCACGGGCCTCGCCGACGCGCCGATTTTCGAGTTCAGCAGCAACCCTGGCAAGCCGCAGGATGAAATCATGGCGCTGCTGTTGTTCGGCGCGCCCACGCAGCAGTTGACACCCTTGCAGCTCGCGCAGGTCGGCGCGGCACTGGCATCGATGAGCGGAGTCGGCGGCAGTGGGAGCCTCAATCCCTTGGTCAAAATCCAAAAGAGCTTGGGATTGGACCGCTTGAGCATCGGTGCGGGCACCACGAACACCGTAACCGGTCAGGACTCCGGCGCCAGCATCGAGGCAGGCCGTTATGTCTCGAAGCGGGTTTATATCGAAGCCAAGCAAAGCACCGCCGGCACCAGCCAACTGGGGGCGGATGTGGACCTGACCAAGCGCCTGAAGCTGCAGACCAGACTGGGGAACGGCTCCGCATCGGTTCAAGGCACAACCCCGGAGAACGATCCGGGCAGCAGCATCGGCCTGATCTACCGGTTTGAATATTAGAACGTGTGATCGAGAGCGGGGCGCTACAATAACGGCTTCGCACCCTTTGGGAGACTCGACAGAATGGATTTAAGTATCCGCGGATTGACGTGCGCTGCTTTATTGGCCTTTGCACTCGGCGCATCGCTTTCACCGGCCGCCGAGAAAACACCGGGCGACGTTCCGCCCTCCAAAATCGCTCTGGTGCCGGAGCCAACCGAGTCGCCGCGCTATTTGCAGGATGAGCAGCAGCTGACCTCAGGCTCGGTGACGGTCGCCGGGCGAGCGATCTCCTATCAGGCAGAAGCCGGCTTATTGGTGGTGCATGTCAAAGATCCTTTGGACGATGATCCGCCTCTGCCGAAGGAGGACCGCAGTGGTCCGCCGCCGCCGCAGCCGCCGGAAGTGGCCATGTCCTATGTCGCGTACTTTCGAGGCGACAAGGAAGACGGCCACCGGCCGATCACATTCATTTATAACGGCGGCCCGGGCTCATCGACCGTCTGGCTGCACATGGGAGCTTTCGGTCCGAAGCGCGTGGTGACCGCGGACGACACGCACAGTCCGGCCGCGCCTTATCGCGTCATTGACAATGAATACACGCTGCTCGATGCCAGCGACCTGGTCTTCGTCGACGCACCCGGCACCGGCTTCGGCCATCTGCGCGGCGCGGACAAGGAGAAGGCATTTTTCGGCATCGATCAGGATGCCCACGCGTTTGCGAATTTCATCGTGGGGTTCCTATCCCGGCACAATCGGTGGAATTCGCCGAAGTACCTGTTCGGCGAAAGCTACGGCACGACCCGTTCGGCGGCCCTGGCATACATCCTCGAGAACGAAAAGTCGTTGGACTTGAATGGCGTGATCCTGCTGTCGCAGATACTGAATTTCGACAACAGCGTCGACGGACCGCAATTCAATCCAGGCATGGATTTGCCCTATTCGCTGGCCTTGCCCACCTACACGGCCTCTGCCTGGTATCACCACAAGCTGCCCAACCAACCGGCGGCGCTGGAACCGTTGTTGCGCGAGGTGGAAGCGTTTGCGATGGGGGACTATTTGCAGGCGCTCGCAGCCGGTGCCACTTTGAGCCCTGAACGCAAGACAGAGATCGCGGCAAAGCTGCACAATTACACCGGACTTCCCGCCGACTATATTGAGCGCGCGAATTTGCGCGTGAACGGCGGCGAATTCGAGAAAACCTTGCTGGGAGCTGAAATCACGGCAGGGCGGTTGGACACACGATTCGCGGGCCCGACCATCGATCCGATGAGCAAGGAGGCCGACTACGATCCGCAGTCGGCGGCCATCTCCTCCGCCTATGTGTCGGCGTTCAACGATTACGTCAGAACGACGCTGAAGTTCGGCCAGAAGAAGATCTACAAGGCAGAATATTTCGACGTCGGCAAGAATTGGGATTTTCTGCACCAGCCTCCCGGCGCCAACAGCAAAGTCCCGGGCCCGGTGAATGTGATGCCCGATCTTGCCGTTGCCATGAAGCAAAACCCCAATCTTAAAGTGCAGTTAAATGGCGGTTACTATGACCTGGCGACGCCGTATTTCGCGGCCGAGTACGAGTTGCGCCAGCTGCCGATACAAAGCACGCTGCAAAGCAACATCGAGATGCACTTTTACACCTCGGGACATATGGTGTATGCCCATGAGCCGGACTTGAAGGCGCTGCACGCCAATGTCGCATCCTTCATAGAGCGGACCCGGAACGGCTCAGGCAAGTAGGCGTCCTCTGATGGAAATTTTTGGAGTGATTATGTAATAAATGCAGTTCGCAACCGCCGGAAAGCGGGTTTTTTCCGCTGATTCGCGCTGGTATGCAAATTGCTTGACCCTTATAGGCACGGCAGGAGTGTTATATGAATAATCAAATGCACACTGAATCCGCACTGAGTTCCGGATCGGCCACGAGCAAATCGGTTTCGGGGGCAGCTGAGTCGCAGCGCACCGCCAGTTACCGTGGCAGCGAGCAAGCCGTTGAGCTATTGCAACGACTGTTTCGCCGCTATCCGGGTGTTTTGACGTTGAGATTGTGGAACGGCACGAGCATTCGTGCCGGCACCGGCGCTGCCTCCGGCCCGGATTCGCCCTTCACCCTGGTGTTCCGCAGCCCGGAAGCCGTTTGGTCCGCTGTGCTCCGGAATGATCCGCTGGCGTTGGCCGATGCCTACTTCCGCGGGGAGCTGGATATCGAGGGGGATTTTTTCGCCGCGCTCAGCATCAAGGATCACCTTGATGCGCTGCAGATGCCGCGTGCCGAGAAACTCTTGGCGGCTTTCACGGCCCTTCGCCTGCGGATCATGAATGCGGCCGCCCACCATTCCGAGCAGCTGTTTGCTCCCTCGGACGCACCGCGAATCAAGGCGCATTCGAAGGCGGAGAACCGCGATGCCATTCATTTCCATTACGATGTTTCGAACGACTTCTATGCGCTGTGGCTGGATCGGGCCATGGTGTACTCGTGCGCGTATTTCGAGACACCCGAGGTGGATCTGGACGCTGCGCAGCAGGCAAAGCTCGACCATATCTGCCGCAAGCTGTCGTTGCGCCCGGGAGAGAATTTTCTCGACATCGGCTGCGGGTGGGGCGCTCTGGTCATCCATGCCGCGCAGCACTACGGCGTGCGGGCGCGGGGCGTAACTTTAAGTCCGCAACAGCTGAAAGTGGCGCGCGAACGGATCGAGGCGGCGGGGCTTGGCGGTAGCGTCAGCGTGGAATTGATGGACTATCGGGATCTGCCGGCGGAGCCGCTCTACGACAAGGTCGCGAGCGTGGGCATGTTCGAGCACGTTGGCCTGAAGAATCTTCCCGTCTATTTTGAAACCGTGCATCGTCTGCTCAAGCCGCACGGCCTGTTTCTCAATCATGGAATTACCCACGATTCGGAAGGTTGGGAACGGAACCTGTCCACGGAATTCATCAACCGCTATGTGTTTCCGGACGGACAGCTCGATACCATCAGCAATGTGCAGCGGGTGATGGAGCGCTCGAAGTTCGAAATCGCGGACGTCGAGGGACTGCGCCCGCACTATGCGATGACGTTGCGCCATTGGGTCGCACGCCTCGAGCACAATCGAACCCGGGCGTTGCAGTACGTCAACGAAGCGACTTATCGGGTATGGCGGCTCTACATGGCGGCGTCCGCGCTGCAGTTCGAGTCCGGGGAGATCGGCATCTACCAGGTGTTGGCGAGCAAGCGGGCTGCCGGGGTTCCTGACCTGCCATTGACACGGCGGCATCTATATCACTAGCGGCCATACACACCCCGGCTAGCGATCTTCCTGCTTCTTCTTGATGGCATGCATCAGGGCGTGGGTGTCGGCGGGTTTGGTCATTTCACTCACACCGTCGTCCGCGTGCGGGCGCGGCGCGCGGAGCTCGTCCCGCCGCTCATCGAGGATCTGCAGAAGCTTCGTGACCTTTTGCTCGGTCAGCAGGTTGATCTGCAGATCGAGATGCGCGCGGTGCTCCGCGACCTGCGCCATGCGGTTTTGCCGAATGAGCACCGCAACTGTCAGGAGCAGGGCATTGGAGCTGACCAGTCCCTGCAGCCAAAAGAAGGGCGGGGTATCGACGTGGCGCCACCCGTGATGCATCCCCCATATGTTCACGGCGACCCAGGCCGCCATGAACACGAGCGCGAATGCGAAGAATGCGGGACTGCCGATGAAGCGGCTGATGCGCTCGATGGCGAGCTGCACGCCCGAAACTTGCGCCTCTTCGCGGTCTTCGAATCGGGAAAGCAGCTCGATATTCTCTTTCGCGGACGAAGTCAGACTCGCAGAGGGAGCGTGGGAATGTTCATTTCCGGCCATAAGGTAACGATACCCGCAAGCGCGTCTCAAGTTCACCGCACATCGAGGCGCAATATCGACAAATGTCTGTAGGCAAGCGCTGACACGAGGCGCAATCTCTGCACGCTAGACGCCGTGTGCGCCATGCTCCACATTGGCGCCTGTCACACATGGCGTCCATATTAAAGAGCTTGAAGAAGGAAAATTCCCCATGAGAACCGCCGCTGCTGCCGTTGTTCTGAGCGTCGCGTCATCGCTCGCGCAAGCCGGCAATGATTGGCCGAGTTATAACCGCACGCTGACTTCCGACCGGTATGCGACGCTGGAGAAGATCGACAACAAGAACGTCGCGGGCCTCAAAGTGCTCTGCAGTTTTGACACCGGCGAGCAGATTTCCTTTCAGACCGGCCTGGTGCAGGTCGATGGCGCCTTGTTTGCGACCACGGAGCGCGACACGTTTTCCATCGACCCAAACACCTGCAAGCTCAATTGGCGCACCCACGAGGACTTCGCCTCGGGCGATCTGAAGGTCAATCGCGGCGTCGCCTGGCTCGATCATCGCGTGTTTCGCGGAACTGCCGACGGCAAAGTGATCGCTTACGACGCCAGGAACGGCAAGCGCCTTTGGGCGACGGCCATTGCGGACGCGGCCAAGGGCGAGTCGGTGCCGGCCGCACCGATTGCCTGGAATGGATTGGTCTTCATCGGCAACGCCGGGGGCGACAACAAGGGCGTGAAGGGCAGAATGTACGCGCTCGACGACAAGGACGGCCACATCGTGTGGGAGTTCTACCTCGTGCCCAAAGGAGCGGGGGATACGGCGCGCGGACCGGCCGCGCCGGATCCGAAGTCGGTCTACGCGGCGAGCTGGAAATCCGCAAAGGGTTTCCCCATCACCGGCGGTGCGACCTGGACTTCGTATTCGCTCGATCCCGTGACCGGCCTCTTGTACGTCCCCGCAGGCAATCCGGCGCCCGACTTCAACAAGGAAACTCGCCAGGGCGAGAACTTGTTTGCGAGTTCGATCGTGGCACTGGATGCCAAGACGGGTGCGTACCAGCGGCATTTCCAGCTGGTCAAGCGCGACTTCCATGATTGGGATGTGTCGGCGCCTCCCGTGTTGTTCCTGAGCAATAGGGGCCATCGCATGTTGGCCGAGGCGCCGAAGGACGGGCACCTTTACTTGATCGATCTGAATACCGGGAAACTGGTTTACCGCAAGCCGGTCACCACCGTCACGAACGCCGAGGCGGCGATGAGTCCGCAGGGGACGCGATTTTGTCCCGGCTCGCAGGGCGGGGCGGAGTGGAATGGCGCGGCCTTCGATCCGGCGGACAACCTGATTTTCACGGGTGAAGTGGATTGGTGCACGACGGTGCAGTCGGTTCCCGCGAATACCTTGGGAAGATCGCCGGCGGGCAAGCCCTGGAGCGGCGCGACTCAAGGGTTCGGCAAGCAGGACGATCCGAAAATGTGGTCGGGCTGGATGACGGCCAGCAACGCGGATACCGGCGAACGCAAGTGGCAGTTCCACGCGCCGTATCCGCTGCTGGGCGGCGTGACGCCGACCAACGGACGCTTGGTTCTGTTCGGGGACATGGGCGGCAATTTTTATGCCCTGGAGGCCGCGAGCGGCAAGAAACTGTGGTCAAAAGATCTGGGTGGTGCGATCGGCGGCGGAGTCATTACTTATGACACGGGCGTCGGGCAAAAGATCGCGGTCGCGGCCGGGATGACTTCCCCGATTTGGCCGACCCCAAAAGTCACCGGCAAGATCGTCATACTCGGGCTCTGAGCCCGCTACACGGGTCTGAGCGCATCTAAGGCTCTGATCGTTGCGCAGCGCAGGCCAGGCGCATTGCAGTCATCTGTTCGCCCCACCACAGGCCGATCATTCGCGAGAATTCGGCGCCCTGCAATCCATGCCGTGCCGGGTGATCGGCGGGCAGCGCCGAGAAGCCGCTGTGGGTCACGGTGACCAGGGTGCCGGAAGCGGTGGGTTCAAACTGAATTTCCACTTCGGTTTGTTCGTGCGGCGCGAAGTTGGCATTGCGCCAGGTGAACTTGAGCTGGCGCGGCGGTTCCCAGACGCGAACGCGGCCGACTTCGATGACGTGCTGCGTTCCCTGCGCCTCGAATGACTCGAACAGCCGGCCGCCTACCTTCGGCTCGATGCACAGCAGGCTGCCGCGGGCAGCCGAATGGCGGAACTTCATGCCACGGCGCCACCATTGGTCGATATCGGCCGTGAACACCTCGAACGCCCGCGACGGCGGGACCGCCACCGCAACGCTCACGCGTGCGCGATCGCCGCTCATGGCTTCGGTTTGGCGGCCCGGCGCGGATTTTCAGCGAACGCCTTGAAGGCGTGAAGCTGGCGCCGCCACAGGTCTTCCACCTGCGCCATCCAGTGCTGCACGGGCTGAAGGGCGGCGGCGTGTACGCGGTAGATCCGTACCCGCGCATCGTTGTCGATGCCGTGCTCCGAAACCAAGCCGGCTTTGCGCAATACACGCAAATGCCGGCTCAAGGCTTGCGGACTCATTGCAATGCATTCCGCCAATTCGCCGGCGCGTCGAGGCTTCTGCAGCAACAGCCGGATCATTTCGCGCCGCGAGGGGTCGGAGAGCGCGCCGAACGCGGCGTTCAGCTGCAGATCGTCGGAGCGCGTGTCCATCGCGCCGTCACTTCGCGGCGGGGTTGCGCAGGCGCTGCGTAACCCACCATAGATGCCCTTCCGGATCGAGCGCGCCGTAGCTGCGGTCCGACCAATAGTCGGCGCCATAGTCGTGGGTGGCGGGCTCCTCGAGGATTTGCGCGCCGCGGGCGCGCGCGTGCGCGCAGTGCGCATCGGCATCGTCGACGAAAAACATGATGCTCTGAGTGGTCGCGCCATTCAAAGTCTTGGGGCTGCGCATGGCCCGCTTCCAGAGGCGCGGCGCATCGGGCGTCTCCTGGGCGACCATGATCAGCCCCTCGCCGTAGGTCAATTCGCTGTGCTCGATCTGGCCCTGGTCCCCCTCGATCTTGAGCCGGACTTCGAAACCGAATGCATCGCACAGCCACTCGATGGCGGCGGCCGCGTCTTTGTAGACCACGGCGCTCGACATGCGCGGCCAATCGCTCGGGGTAGGCTTCATGGTAGCACTCCGCTTTAAATATTAACGAATATGTATAAAGTTAACACATACGTTAAATAACGGCAAGGTGTGGCCGCAATCCGGCGTGTCGCGGGCGCCATGCGCGGTGTCGGCGCGGGTGCTAGTATTTTCGCGGGCCAACTCTTAAATTGAAGTGCCGATGCAGTCCTTCCCGCTGGCGTTGATTCTCACCAGTATTCCCTTCATGGCTTCCATGGGGATCACTCCCGGGCCCAACAACATTCTCGTCGCAAGCTCCGGCGTCAATTTTGGGTTTCGTGCGACGGTCCCGCACATTCTCGGCATCACGATCGGCTACCCGGCGATGTTGTTGATCATCGGAATCGGCCTCGCCAAGGTCTTCATCGCGATGCCGCTCATCCATGTGATTCTCAAGTACGTCAGCATCGCGTACTTGCTCTACCTGGCCTACCGCATCGCACTGGCGTCGGCAATGAGCGAGGCAGGCGGCGCCGCCAGGCCGATGACCTTTCTGCAGGCGGCGGCATTCCAGTGGGTCAACGGCAAGGCGTGGGTGATCGCTTTGAGCGCGGTGACCGCCTACACTGTGGTGGACCGGACCCTGCCGCTGCAAATCGTCGCATTGACTGGGATATCGATCGTCATAACGGTGGGCTGCGTCTGCTGCTGGACATTGTTCGGCGCCTTCATGCGCCGGTTTTTGCATACCGGGAAGCGGCGGCGCGTTTTCAATTACGCCATGGCGGCGCTGCTGGTCCTGTCGATCCTGCCGGTTCTGTGGGAATGAGGGCCGCTCTTCAGTTCTTGAGGCGGTATCCGGTCTTGAATATCCAAGCCACCAGCGCCAGGCAGAAGGCAAAAAATCCCACGGTCATGGCGAAGCTGATGCCGACGCTCACGTCGGCCGTGCCGTAGAAGCTCCAGCGAAAGCCGCTGATCAGGTACACGATGGGGTTGAACAGGCTGAACGTGCGCCATGCCGGCGGCAGCATGTCGATGGAATAGAAGGCGCCGCCCAGGAACGTCAACGGGGTGATGACCAGCATCGGAATGAATTGCAGGTGCTCGAATCCCTTGGCCCAGATGCCGATGATGAATCCAAACAGGCTGAACGTGGCTGCCGTCATCAGCAGGAACGCGATCATCCATACGGGATGAAGGATCTTGATCGGCACGAACAGCGATGCCGTCGCCAGAATGATCAGCCCGAGCACAACGGACTTGGATGCCGCGGCGCCGACATACGCGATGACGATTTCGACGTAGGAAACCGGCGCCGAAAGCAGCTCGTATATCGTGCCGGTGAACTTCGGAAAATAAATGCCGAACGAGGCGTTCGACAAGCTTTCGGTGAACAGGGCCAGCATGATCAGTCCGGGCACGATGAATGCGCCGTAGCCAACCCCGCCGGGCGTCGTCAGCCGCGATCCGATCGCGGCGCCGAAGACCACAAAGTAAAGGGATGTGGTGATGACCGGCGTGACCAGGCTCTGTACCAGCGTGCGCAGTGCGCGGGCAATTTCGAATTTATAGATCGCCCAAACGCCGTGACGGTTGAAGGCCGGGGGTGAGGCGGTGGTGCTCATGCGCGTTCGCTCACCAGCTTGACGAAGATATCCTCGAGGGAGCTTTGATGTGTTTGCAGGTCCTTGATGACGATCGACAGTTCGCTCAAGCGCTTGAGCAGCGTCGAGATGTCGACGCCGTCGGCGCTGTCGGCGGTATAGACCAGGTCATTGCCCCCGGCCTTCAGTTCCAGTTCCCAAGATTGCAGTTCGCCGGGAATGTGCTGCAGTGGCGTCATGAGATGCAGCGTCAGCTGTTTCTTGCCGAGCTTCTTCATCAACTCTTTTTTGTCTTCGACCAGCATCAGCGTGCCCTTGTTGATCACGCCGACCCGGTCCGCCATTTCCTCGGCCTCTTCAATGTAGTGGGTCGTCAGAATAATGGTCACGCCTCTTTCCCGCAGCCCCCGTACCAGGGCCCACATATCGCGGCGCAGTTCCACGTCGACGCCCGCGGTGGGTTCGTCCAGGACCAATATTTTCGGTTCGTGCGAGAGCGCCTTGGCGATCATGACGCGGCGCTTCATGCCGCCGGAGAGGGTCATGATCTTGCTGTTGCGCTTGTCGAGCAGCGACAGATCTCGCAACAGGCTTTCGATGAACCCGGGGTTCGGCGCTCTGCCGAACAGGCCGCGGCTGAAGGACACCGTCGCCCACACCGTTTCAAAGGCATCGGTGCTGAGTTCTTGCGGCACCAGGCCGATCATGGAGCGCGCGGCGCGATAGCCGCGCACGATATCGTGGCCGTCCGCGGTGACGTTGCCGCTGCTCGCGGTGACGATGCCGCAAACGATGTTGATGAGCGTGGTTTTGCCCGCACCGTTCGGGCCCAGCAGCGCGAAGATTTCGCCGCGCTCGATGTCCAGATCGACCAGCTTCAGGGCTTGAAAGCCGGTGGCGTAGGATTTGGTGACGCCTTTGATCGAGATGATGGGCGGCATTTAGCTAGCGGCCGATGCGCTCGACCAGGGCACGGGTGAATTCTGCGGTACTGGCCGTGCCGCCCAGGTCCCCGGTGCGCACCTGGTCGGCGTTCAGGGTTTGGTCGACGGCCGTTCGCAATCGAGTCGCCATGTGCGGCAAATGACAGTGCTCGAGCATCATCGCGGCCGCGAGCAGCAGCGCAATCGGATTGGCGATGCCTTTGCCGGCAATATCGGGTGCGGAGCCGTGTACGGCTTCGAAGATGGCGGCGTCGGCGCCAATATTGCCGCCCGGCGTCATTCCCAAGCCTCCAACCAAGCCGGCAACCAGGTCCGACAAGATGTCGCCGAACAGATTCGTGGTCACCAGCACGTCGAATTGCCACGGGTTCAACACGAGTTTCATGGCGCAGGCATCGATGATGACGGTGTCCAAGGCGAATTTGCCCTTGTATTTGCGCTCGTACAGCTCGAGGCCGGTCTCGAGGAAAATTCCGGTGAGGGCCTTCATGATGTTTGCCTTGTGGACAATCGCGACTTTTTTCCGGCCCGTCGCGATCGCATGTTCGAAGGCAAACTGCAGCAGGCGACGGCTGCCTTGGCGCGTGTTGACGCCCGTGGCCATGGCAACCGCGTGCGGGTCGTCGTCGATCGGGATGTAGAGTTCGTGCCCGATATACAAGCCCTCGAGATTCTCGCGCACCACCACCAGATCGACCTTGTCGAACCGGCCGCCTGGGATCAGCGTGCGGGCAGGCCGTAGGTTCGCATACAGCTTGAACTCCTCGCGCAGACGAACATTGGAGGATCGATAGCCGCCGCCCGAGGGGGTCTCGAGCGGACCCTTGAGGGCGAGCCGCGTGCGCCGGATGCTGTCCAGGGTCTTCGGCGGCAGGGGATCGCCCGCCGCTTTGACTCCCTCCAAACCCGCAATCTGCCGGTCCCACTCGAATGGCGCACCGAGCGCCGCCAATACGGCGAGCACGGTCTCCATGATTTCGGGGCCTATGCCATCTCCGGGAATCAGGGTGGCGGGAATCGTTTGCGGCATCGAAGCGCTCTTAAAAGTGAAGGGCGGATAGGATACTCGAACTCTCTGATCTAGACTGCCTTGAAGCAATGAGGAGAATTGCGCATTCACACCGATGAAATTATTTCTGCCACGCGGCGCTGGTTGGAAAAATCGGTGATCGGCCTCAATCTGTGTCCGTTTGCGGAAAATCCCTACCGGGCCAACCGCGTGCGCTTTTATGTCAGCGAGCAGCGCAGCGCGGCCGGACTCCTGGAGGAACTGCGATTGGAACTGACGGGGCTCGCCTCGACGGATCCCAAGGATTGTGAAACCACGCTGCTCATCCATCCTTGGGTGCTCGCGGATTTCGTGGAGTACAACGATTTTCTCGAGGTCTGCGATGCCGCCGTTGCAGAACTGGACCTGGAAGGGGAGTTGCAGGTGGCCAGCTTTCACCCCCAGTACCGGTTCGCGGGAACGGAGCCCGACGACATCGAGAACTACACGAATCGCTCGCCCTTTCCGATGCTGCACATCCTGCGAGAGGCCAGTGTGGAGCGCGCCGTCGCGGCGGTGGGCGATACCGAGGAGATCTATCGGCGCAACATCCGCACGCTGCGTGCCTTGGGGCACGCCGGGTGGCGGCGCTTATGGCGCGAGTAGCGCGCTGTACATGGGCTTATGGCGCGAGTAGCGCCTTGTACATGGGAATGAATTGGATGCTTTCTCCCGACCCCACGTCGAAATGCACCAAGGGGCTCGCGACGTAGCCGCGCGCGGTATAGAGTTTGGCTCCTGGCAGAGTCGCCATGAGTTCCACGCCGCCATATCCGTAGGCGCGTGCCTGGCTTTCGCAATGCTCGAGCAGCAGCGATCCCAAGCCGCGGCGCGCGTGACCAGGGTCGACGAAGAAGGCACGAATTTTTGCCGGCTGTGTCTTAGGATCGAGGATTGAAGAGTCGCGGCCCGCACGGGCGTCCCCGCCGAACAGGGTTGAGCGAAAGCTCCATCCGCCGCACGCGACGATCTGACCGGCATCTTCGGCGACGAAATAAGTCTCATCCGTCAATAATTGGCTGTCGACGCCGAATGCCCCGCGCAGCGCCCCTTCAATTTGCGAAGGACGGTACTCCTCGGTGCTCAAGCCGCGGGCGGACCGGGCGATCAGCGCGTTGAGCGCGGGTATGTCGGCAAATGTGGCCTTGCGCAGGGTGGGCATCAGGCGGAAGTGTAGCGGGTCGCAAAGTCATGTTAACCTCTGAATTACAAGATTCAGGGAGAATCGCCGTGTACACGAGACCGACCGAGCCGCGCAGCATTGGAGGGGTGCTCGATGATGGTTTCCGGCTGTGGCGGGCCGCCTTTGCCAAGGCCTGGCCCATCGCGCTCCTGGGCCAGCTTTTGCTGGCGATCCCGCTGGTCATTTATTGGATCCAGTTTGGTGCTCCGCACGGCGCGCAGCAGGCGGCGGCGATGATGATGATGACGAATTCGGTGGCCCTGTCGCTGGCCTACCTGGTGTTTTCAATCGCCGCGATCGGATTTCACAACGCCGTCATTGCGCAGACCGATGCGGCGTCGAAAACCTCCGGGGAAACCATCCACCAAAGTCTCGCCATCGGATTTCGCTTGCTGGGACGCGCACTTCTGATGGGTGTCCTGATTGCCCTCGCCATGGCGCTGCCGCTGGTCGTATTGTTTCTCACGCTGGGCGCCACATCCATCGTGTGGCGCGTGGTCATCGGCGCGGCGGCATTCGCGGTCTTCTGCTACGCGCTGGGAAAAATCATCCTGGCGGCGGTGATATTGATCGTCGAGGACAAGGGGGCGCCCGAATCTTTGGGCCGCAGTTGGACCCTGACGGCCGGAAACTGGTGGCGCGTCGCCACGATCTTGACGGTGCTGGTGATTGTCATTTTCGTGCTGTTTCTGGTCGTCGGCATCGTCGCAGGCTTCATCGGCGCCGGCATGGGGTCAACCGCGACATTACCCGTCGTGCTGATCCAGGGGATTTCTCTGCTCGGTAATACCCTGGTCTCGCCGCTGTACTCGGCGGTTCTGGTGGCCATTTATTACGATCTCAAGCTGCGCAAGGAAGGCACGGACCTTGCCGGCCGGGTGAACGCCCTGGCGGTTTAAGAGTGCGCTCGTGAGGCCACGCGGACTACTCGGACAAGCTGCCCGTGCGCGGGCGCGGCTCATCCTTGGGCTCGCCGGTTTGATCATGTCGAGTTCGCTTGCCGCGGCGCCGCTGGACGTTGTGCGCGATTGCGCCCACCGCGCGTCGCCCAGCCTCGCGGGCCTGAAGGCGCTCGAAGCAGTTTGCCCCGGCCTGCAAGATGCACTGGCGGGCACGGGGTTCGAGGCGATTCTCTTCGACGGCTGGCAGCAAAAAATGAACTCCCAAGCGCTTGCGGACC
>Ga0210389_10000939_pt1 | contig 24648 bp, 23 predicted proteins | sample IncBWH28OmetaG_FD_160127 | JGI IMG/M metagenome (GOLD analysis project Ga0210389, IMG submission 160127) | Forest soil microbial communities from Barre Woods Harvard Forest LTER site, Petersham, Massachusetts, United States - Inc-BW-H-28-O ...
CAACAACAGCGGCGGCGGCACCAACTTCCAGGATCAGAGCACGGCCAGTGGGGCCACCATCGTCAACAACAACGGCGGCACGACGACGTTCGGCGTTCCCATCGTCGGCACCGATACCGCGACCGCCGCGAACGCGAACATCACCAACCAGGCCGGCGGCACCACGGAATTCACAGCAGCAACGACGGCCGGCAACGCGACGATCACCAACAACACCGGCGGCTTCCTGCAGTTCGGCGATTCCGGCGCCGGAAGCTCGACCGCCTCCGCCGGCAGTTCGACCATCACCAACAACGGCACCACCAGCTTCAACGCCGACACCACCGCCGGCAGCGCCGTGATCACGACCGGCAGCGGCGGCAACGTCTTCTTCTTCGATTCCTCGACCGGCGGCAGCGCGCAGTTCATTACCAACGCCGGCGGCACTTTCGACATGTCGGGGCTGACCGCGGCCGGCATGACCGCCGGCTCGATCGCGGGCACCGGCAGCTACGTGCTTGGTTCGAAGAGCCTGACCGTCGGCAGCAACAATCTGTCGACCGCCGTCAGCGGCGTGATTTCGGGCGTCGGCGGCTCGCTGACCAAGGTCGGCACCGGCACCCTCACCCTGTCCGGCATCAACAATTATACTGGCGCGACCACGGTCAATGGCGGCATGTTTGTCGTCGATGGTTCGACCGCAACTTCGTCACTGACGACGGTGAACACCGGCGCCACGCTCGCCGGCAGCGGCACGGTCGGCAATACCGCCATCGCCGGCGGCACGCTGGCGCCCGGCAGCGCCGGCGGCAGCGCCTTCGGCCCCCTGACCGTGCAGGGCAGTCTCTCGTTCACGGCGGCATCGACCTACATGATCCAGGTCTCGCCCGCGAACGCCGGCCGTACCAACGTCACGGGCACCGCGACGCTGGGCGGCGCGACCGTGGACGCGGTGTTCCTGCCCGGCAGCTACGTCAACAAGCAATACACCATCGTCAACGCCACCGGCGGCGTCAGCGGCACCTTCAATCCGGCCGTCGTCTCCAACATGTCGAATCTGAACCCGACGCTGACCTACGACGCCAACGATGCCTTCCTGAACATCAAGCTGAGCTTCGTTCCGCCGAGCGGCAACCTCACCATCAACCAGCAGAACGTCGCCAACGCGCTGACCAACTTCTTCAACTCGACCGGCAGCATTCCGGCGGCGTTCGCGGCGCTGAGCCCGGCAGGCTTGACGATGGCGTCAGGCGAACTCGGCACCGGCGTGATCCAGTCGTCGATCCAGGCGGATAACCTTTTCCTGAACCTGCTGCTCGACCCGACAATAGCCGGCCGCGCCGGCGGTTTCACCGCACCGGGCGGCGCTGCCTCGCAATACGCCGATGACTATCAGAGCCTGGTCAATGCCGCCAAGCGACAGACGTCGCCCGGCGAGCGCGAGGCCTACGCGATGGCGACCAAGGCGCCGCTAATGTCCGCCCAGCCGGTCAGCCGCTGGAGCGTCTGGGGCGCGTCCTACGGCGGTTCCGAGACCGTCGGGGGCAATGCCGTGGTCGGGTCGCAGGACACCAAGGCGAGCGTCTACGGCCTCGTGGCCGGCGCGGACTACAAGGTCTCGCCGGACAGCCTGCTGGGCTTCGCGCTGGCCGGCGGCGGCACCGCCTTCTCGCTTGCCAACGGTCTGGGAAGCGGCTCGGCCGATGTCTTCCAGGCCGGCGCCTACGGGCGGCAGAATATCGGCGCCGCCTATCTCTCGGCCGCGCTGGCCTATGGCTGGCACGACGTCACCACCAACCGCACCGTGACGCTGGCCGGCATCGATCTGGAGCAGGGACGCTTCAGGGCCGACAGCTTCTCGGGCCGGTTCGAGGGCGGCTATCGCTTCGCGACGCCCTTGATGGGCATCACGCCCTACGCCGCGGCGCAGGTGATCAGCTTCAATCTGCCGGCCTATGCCGAGCAGACCCTCGCCGGCGCCGGCATTTTCGCGCTCAACTACGCCGCCCAGACCACCACCGACAGCCGCACCGAACTCGGCCTGCGCAGCGACAAATCCTACGCCATGCAGGACGGCATGCTGACGCTGCGCGGCCGCCTCGCCTGGGCGCATGACTACGATCCGAACCGCGCGGCAACGGCAATCTTCCAGGCTTTGCCCGGCGCCAATTTCGTGGTGAACGGCGCGCGTCCCGACGCCGACTCGGCGCTGGTCAGCGCCGGCGCGGAAATGAAGTGGCTGAACGGCTTCTCGGTCGCTGCCACCTTCGAGGGCGAATTCTCCGGCAACGTCACCAGCTATGCCGGCAAGGGCGTCGTCAAATACACCTGGTGAATTCAACCTGCTGAGTGGCCTCATTCGGCTGGCCGGTGGCCGGATCGCCCCGTCCATTGACATCCTATTAAATTGTATCTACAATATAACTTGTGAAGATCGTTTGGGACGAAGCCAAAACGCCTCGCCAACCTTGCCAAGCACGGGTTGGACTTCGCCGATCTCAATGAGACCTTTTTGACAATGCGCTGGTGTTGCCGTCGTACAATCGACGTTGGGCCGGCATCGGCAAAAACATCCGCGGCGTGATCGTGGTGGTATTCGTCACCTTGGGTGGGAGGCTTGTCAGCGTCATCAGCATGCGCCGGGCCAGCAAGAACGAAAGGAAGCTCTATGCCGAACATCAAAAAGAAGGGCTATGGCGCCGGCGATCTACGCGAAGTCAGCGACAATCCGGAATGGACCCGGAAGGACTTCGCCAAGGCGCGGCCGTTTGCAGAAGCGCTGCCCGATCTCGCTGCTTCGATCCGCAAAGGTCGCGGCCCGAACAAGGCGCCGACAAAGAAACTGGTTTCTCTCCGGCTGTCTGGACAGGTGCTCGAAGCCTACAAAGCCAAGGGGCGAGGCTGGCAGTCGCGGATCGATGAGGACTTGCGCCGCATCAACAAGATCAAATGAAGCTCGCGCGAGCTTCCACGCGACCCAAACGTTGATTTGCCCGGTCTTTATTTATTGCCCTGCCACTGCCCGGAAACGCCGAGCACGACCCTGATCCGGCCCGATCCGGTTTCGTTTGCGGCCGTCGTCTGCGGCACCTGCACGTCAAGCTGGTCGACGAACAAAAACGGCATGCCGGCCTCGAGATCGTAGAGCAGTTTCTGCAGGGCCGGCTGCTCCATTTCGCAGCTGACGACCAGCCCAACCAAGCCATCCCTGGCCTGGGTCCCCGAGACGTCGACCTGCGACGACTGGATGGTGCCGCCAACATTACCGACGGCGGTTGCGACGCGCTGCAGCAGCGTGGCGCCGGCGACCGTCACGGTCGGTCCTTCCAGGAACGGCGTGCCCGGATGCTCGGCCGCCAGCGATGCCGCTTCGCCGCCGCGCGGCTTTCGGCCCCGCAACTGGTCGAGCAGGTCGGCGGTTTGCGCAAGCCCTTCGCGGTGACCGGCGATATCGGAGACCGCGAAGCCGGCCATCGCCAGCAACCCGCCGAGCGCAGCGGCATAAAGCGCAACCGCAATCAGCGGCGAGCGCGTCAGCGTGCGGGTGATGGCGCTTTGCGAAATCATCGGCTCGCCGTGTTCCTGGGCTCGACCCGCGCCTCGATATGGAAACGCTCGCCGGGGTCGGAGGGCGAGCGCGTGGTCGGGGCATAGAAGGTCGCGCGGGTGAAATGCTGGGATTGCTCGATCAGCGAAATCAGCGACGGCGCGTCGCGGGTGATGCCTGAGATCTGCAGCTTGTTGCCGGCCAGATGCAGTTCGGTGACGAAGGTATTGTCGGGCAGAACCTGGGTCAACGCGTCGAGCACGATCACGCTCGCCGGCGTGTCGTATTTGCGCCGCTCCAGCGCTGCGATCGGCGAGCGGTCGCCATCGTTGCCCGCCCGGATTGCCGCGCGCTGCGCTGAAATCTGCCGCGCAAGCTCGGCCTCCTGCGCGCCAAGACTGTTGCCGACATAGGCCGCCGATGTCACCGCCAGCAATGCGACGGCAGCGGCCACGCCGAGCGCGATCGAGAGCGCCCGGCTCAACCGCGCGGCATCGAGGTGGCCTCTCGCCTTCTGTTCGAATACCTTGACGCGGCCGGCATTGCGCTCGGCGACATCGGTGCAGACGGCGATGGCGGCGGGATGAAAGGAGGCCACCGCCTGCACATAGGTCATCGCAACCTTGCGCGTCGTCGCCGCGATCATCGTGGTGATGCTGTCGGCGCCGCTCTCGGCAGGCGCGCTGCAGCCGAACACGGCTTCGCTCGCGCTCCAGGGCGTCAGGCGGTCGATCTGGGCGCGCACGATGCCCTCAAGGAAATCCACCGCCCGCGCCGGCAGTTCGAGCGGACGAAACAGGAAACGCGCTGGCTGAAGAACGATCTCGACCCGGCTGCCCCGCAGGACCGGCGCGAGGTTGGGCGCGGAAAGCACCCCGTCGACGAATACGATACGTGGCGGAACGTCCTCGGGCTTGGCCTGCGTCTCGACTGCGAATCCGCCGCTGTCGTCTTCGATCAGCCGGACCACCCGCGGCGACACCATGCGGTCGAATCCGGCGATGATCGCGGCGGCCACGCTGCCCGTCCAGGCGTTGATGATCGCGCCGATCGTTCCAAATGGCTTCATCCCGGAGAGACCCCTTGCGGCGCCGCGCCACCGTCGGAGGCGTTGCGCCACGACAATACACGATAAGGCTCCTCCGCGCTTTCGAGAAGCAGGATCACGACCTCGGCGGCACTGCGTCGTCCGTTGCCGGATTCCACGCCGACCGTCATCCGGTAGGTTTTGGAGCCGGCAAGGGTTGCGCCCTCGCCGCCGGTCAGCCCGAGCAGGGATCGCGGATCCAGCGCCGGATCGGCGCGCTGCGACAATACGGCCTGCAGATTCTCCGGCGTCATGCCGGGTAGCGCCGCCAGCACCTGCGGCGCGGCGTCGAAAACGTTGACCGCGGCGAGATTGCTGAACACCGTCACGAACGGCAGCATCCGCTCGATGAAAACCGGCGGAATCCCCTGCACCAGCCACAGTTCCTCCACTGCCGGGAACGGCGCATGCCGCGGCAGGTAGGCCACCCCGGAGGTGCGGTAGAAGGAATTTTCCGGATCGTCATCGCCCAATTCCGTCGGCCCGCGCCAGGCCAGAATGCGGTCGGCATAGGTCACCGCGTTCGAGGGAGCGGCGCCCAGTCCGATCAGGAGCCCGCTGAGCAGGCCCTTTGGCGCGGCATTGAGATCGATGCGCGCGGCTTCGGAGCGGAACGTCACGGCGACCTTGCCGCCGCCAACCCTGGCATTGAAGGTTCCGCTGGTCGGGCGCGAGGCTTCGTTGGCGGCGGTCAACTGGTAGACGGCGAGTTCGACGCCCGCGGTCTCCAGCGCCACGGCCTGGACCCGGTCGGTACTCCCGGCCACCACGATCGCCGTGCTGGTGACGTAGGTCAGATAGATCAGCACCAGCGCCGACAAGGCCGCCAGAATCCAAAGCACGGCGACGACGATGAAGCCCCGCGCGTTGCGTTGTCCGCCGCGGCTTCCAAAATCAGACTCGATGCCGTCCCCTTCCCCGCTCAGAGCTGCTCCTCCTTCTTGTCGGCGTCCGGTTTCAACCTTGCGGTCAGGCAGGTCGCCGGATTTTTTGCCCGCGCGCATTCGGCCCAGGCGCTGATGTGGACGATGGCGGCGCTGGAGACGGCGAGCATCTGCCCGGTCGCGCCGTCGCGCACCGCGATCCGGACCCGGTCCGGAAGCTGCATCTGGCCGCGCCAGTTCGGCTGCCAGACCTGATCCGGTCCCGCATAGGCAAACGTCACCCGGAACGGCGAGCGGATCAGCACCACCTGATCGGCAAACCGGATCTGCGCATCCCGCGGCATCGGCGCGAACGGCGCGCGCTCGCGCACCATCGCAAGGCCCTGACTGTCGGCTTTCTCGACCAGCCTGATGATTTCGAGTCCGGGACGCGTGTTGGGGCCGACTGCGGTGCGCACGAAGGTGACGGCCAGTTCGGACCCCTCGAACAGCGGCGCCCTCGCGTCGGCGTTGATCGGCATCATCTCGGCGACCGACAGGTCCGCCACGATGCGGTCGAGGCCCAACGCCAGCCGTTCGGCGCGCTGGACCCGCGTCATTCCCCGGTTCCAGTTCGGCAACCACTGCGCCGTCACCGTCGCCAGCGCGGCGAGGATCACCGTCATCAACAGCGTCGCCACCAGGACTTCAATCAGCGTGAAGCCTGCCTCACCGGCCAGCGCGCGCCGCGCGGGCGCGTTCATTCGGCGGTCCTTGGCACCAGCCGAACGGTGGTGAACTGGACGGCCGGGCCGTCGGGCGCCTGCAGCCACATGTTGACGGCGAGCGGAACGAAGCGCCGGTTTTGCGGCGCATCGTCTGCGGTGGCTGAATTCAGCGGAGAGACGTCGATCCGCCAGCGATGCCCGGCCAGTTCGCCGGATTGCCGGCCGGGCTTCAGCAGATCGCGCGCCGGCAATTCGGCGAGCAGCGTCTCGGCGGCGCCCGTCAGCGCAAGGCGCTGGTCGATCGAGCGCGTGCCCTTCACGGTGGTGGCGATGACGGAAGCGATCGACGACAGCACGGCGGCGACGATCGCCAGCGCCACCAGCGCTTCGATCAGGGTAAACCCTGCAGCGCCCCTAGAGCCTTTTCCGTTTCGATTGAATCGAAACGGGGCTCTAGATTCTCGATTCGACGCGTTTTCTTGACGTGAACCGGCGTCCACTTCGCTTGAAAACGCTTTAGAGCAGCTTTTGCGGGACAATATCAACGCCTCCGGTCAGCCAGTTGACGCGCACCTGATATTCCATACCCGGGCGCGCCAGCGCGATCACGCCGCCGCACGACATTCCCGACGGAAAGAAATCGATCGATCTGCCGGCGGCCCGGTCGGAACATCGCGACGCCAGCATCGCCTCCACGGTGACATCGCCGGGCAGACGGATCACGCGGCCGGTCACGCCGGAGCGGATCGCGCGCCCCTCGGTGTCGACCATCGTCGTCACCTGGACTTGCCGGCGCAGCGCGGCGTTGCGGTCCGCCTTCAGCAAGGCCGCGGTTTCCACGGCATAGCTCTCGAGCCTGGCGCGCGAGGTGGCCCGCGGTATCGCCGGCAGGATGATGGCCGCGAGCAGGCCGATGATGGCGAGCACGCACAGGATTTCGATCAGCGCGAAACCCCGCTTACTGACTCGCCTGCCGCGTGCCACTGGTGATGTCGGCTGCCGTTCCACTGCCACCTTCCTGACCGTCGGACCCGAGCGAGATGATTTCGTAAGGTGCATGCTCGCCCGGCGAGCGATAGATGTAGCCGTGTCCCCAGGGATCGTTGGGCACCACGCCGCCCCGCAGATAAGGCCCGTTCCAGCCCGGCGCATTGTTGGCGCGGGTCAACGCGGCCAAGCCTTCATTGGTAGCGGGATAGCGGCCGAGATCGAGGTAATAGAGATCGAGGGCGGTCGAAAAGCTTTCGATCTGGATTTTTGCAGCCTTAGCCTTGGACTCGCCGAGATAGCCGAGCACCCGCGGTCCCACCAGCGCCATGATCAGCCCGATGATGGTGATCACAACGAGAATTTCGACCAGCGTGAAGCCGGCCTGCCGTCTTCGCGACCGGCGCGATGCCTCAGTCAGAGCGTTTCGATCCACTTTGGTCGCCTCCCCAAACTCGCCCCCGCGCTAGCCGACAATCTGGCTGACGGACAACAGCGCCGTCATGACAGACACGATCAGGCCGCCGACGACGATACTGATCGCGATGATCGCCGCAGGCCCGGCAATGCCGACCACGCGATCCAGCGTGCGCTGCAGCTTCGTCTCGTAGAACTCGGCGACGCGGCCCGCCAGCATCGGCAATTGCCCGGTTTCATCGCCGAGCCGCAGCATCCGCACCGCCATCGCCGGCAGCGCCTTGGTATCGGATAGCGCATCCGACAGTTTTGCGCCATGGCGGACCCGATCGGCGGCATCGGTCCAGACCGCGGCCGGACCCGCCGACGACATCATGTCGACGAGAATCCGCAGTGTCGTGGTGAGATTGACGCCGCTTCCCAGCAAGAGCCCGAGATTGCGGCAAAACAGCGAGGTCCGGTAGAACGTCATCACCTGCCGGATCGCGGGCAGCTGTGAAAGCACATTCGCGATGCGGCGGCGAACGCCTTGCTGGCGCAGCAACAGCCAGCTTGCGGCGATGGCAGCGGCGATAACCGCCAATACCACGTCGGAATTGCCGCGCAGGAAGGTCGAGAAATTCAGAAAGGTGAGAATGATGGGATCGACCTTGGCGCCGAAATCCTGCAGCACGCTGGCGAATTGCGGCAGCACGAATGTGAGGAAGAACAGCAGCACGCAACCCGCGGCCGAAAGCACGAACAGCGGATAGCGGATGGCGTCGCCGAGCCGGCGTTTCAGCGCCTCGGTGCGGCTGCGCTCGTCGGCCAGCACCTCCAGCACCTGATCCAGGGAACCGGAGGCCTCGCCGACCCGGATCAGCGCCACATACATCGCCGGAAACAGCCCCTCGTGCCGCGACAGCGCTTCGGCAAAACTTTCGCCGGCGACGACGTGCGACCGGATGTCGACGACCACCGGCCGCAGCCGGCCGAAGTCGCGGTCGGCGGCGAGCAGTTCCAGGCCGTCATTGATCCGCGCGCCGGCGCGCAGCAACAGCGCGAGGTCGCGGGTGAAAATCGTGACGTCCTCGGCCTTCGGCCGGTTGAACAGGCTGAGGATGCCGCGGGCCGGGCCGCCGCCCTCTTCCAGCGTGACATTGTCGACCAGCACCAGGCCAAGGCGCTCGATCCGCTGCGCGACATCGCCCGGTGCTGCGGCTGCGATCGCGCCGGAGACCAGTTCGCCATTGCTGTTGAGCGCGCGATACCGATAGTTCGGCATGGGATCACCGAATTGTCGTGACGCGGAAAACCTCGGGCACGGTGGTCGTTCCGGCGCGGCATTTTGCCACCGCATCCGCCAGCATCGTAGTCATGCCGCCGGCCATCGCGGCGGAGTCGATGGTATGAGAATCCGTCTGCGGTCCGATCAGCTTGCGAACCTGGTCGGACATTTCGAGGATCTCGAACACGCCGTTGCGGCCGCGATAGCCGGTACCGCCGCAGCGCTCGCAGCCGCCGGCCTCGTGGATCATCTCGCCGGCCTTGAAGCCGATCACCGCGAAGCGCGGATCCTTGTCGATATCGGCTGATGTCAAGCGGTGCGGCACCTTGCAGCGATCGCACAATATCCGCACCAGGCGTTGGGCGACCACGGCGCGCAAGGTCGATTTCAGCAGAAAGCCCTCGATGCCGAGATCGATCAGCCGCGGCACGGCGGCAGCGGCGGTCTCGGTATGCAGCGTCGTCAGCACGAGATGGCCAGTCAACGCCGCGTGGATGGCGATATGCGCGGTCTCGGCGTCGCGGATTTCGCCGACCATGATCACGTCGGGGTCCTGGCGGACGAAGGCGCGCATCGCGGAGGCGAAGGTGAGGCCGATCGACGGCTTGACCTGGGACTGGTTGATGCCGGGAATTTCGTACTCGACGGGGTCTTCGATGGTGAGAATCTTGCGGGTCGGCTCGTTCAGGATCGAAAGCATGGTGGCAAGCGTCGTGGTCTTGCCGCTGCCGGTCGGGCCCGTCACCACGATCATGCCGTGTGGCAGCGCCAGCAGCCGGGTCATGATCGCCTCGTCGCGGGCCGCCAGGCCGAGTTTTCCCATCTCGAGCAGGCCGCGGTCGCGCGGCAGCAGGCGGATCACCGCGCTTTCGCTGTGCTGCGTCGGCATGGTCGCGACGCGGACGTCGAGTTCGGAACGGCTGACGCGGACCCGCGCCGCGCCGTCCTGCGGCAGCCGCCGTTCGGCGATGTTGAGACCGGCGAGGATCTTGACCCGCGAGATCAGCGCCTGCGGCGGAATGCCCGCCGGCGCCGGCATCGCGCGCAGCAGGCCGTCGACCCGCATGCGCACCACAAGGCCGGTGCGAAACGGCTCGATGTGAATGTCGCTGGCGCGAAGCTCGACCGCGCGCTCGAGCAGATCGTTGAGCGCGCGCACCACCGGCGCGCCGCTGGCGAGATCGCGCAGGCTCTCGATGTCGTCGTCGGATTGCTGGGTCGATCCCCGCGCGCCTTCTCCCACGCTGGCGCCGTCGGCCTCGGTGCGCTGGTCGAGCAGCGTCGTGATGTCCTCGAACGAGGCCACCGCGACCTCGACCGGCGCCCCGAACACGATTTCGGCGGCGCGGATGGCCGCGGTGTCCGAGGGGTCGGCGACCGCCAGCCGATAATTGCCGTTGGGCGCACGCACCGGGAAGATCGTGGACTCCCGCAGAAAGCGCGTTGAAAATCCGTCGAGGCAGGGCGTCGAGGCGAGCAGTTGCGGCAGGCTGAGCCTGACCACGCCCCAATAGTCCGAAACCTCGTCGGCGAATTCGGCCGCCGACAGATCGGTGGCTTCCCACAGCTCCCGCAGCGGCCGGGCCAGGGTGGAATGGGCCGGCTTTTCGACGCGGGCGCGCGCCTTTGGCGGCAATGAATATTTTTCCAGGAGATGTTGCCGGAAGGTCTCTGCGGAGAGGTCTCGCATCGAATTCACAGCGCTAACCTTGTTACTGGAAAGCAACAGCTCTCAATTGTGGCGGCAACCCTTTGCTCTTGACATATTTAGTAGCAAAAACATAATCGTGAGGCAAATTCTTGAGCGCCCGGACCATGGGGGATCGGGCGTATTTTTTCAGCTCATCGTAAGCGTTGGTAGGCGTATTTTGTCCAAAGTGGTCCATCCGCTTTCGCGCCTGCGTTCAGGGTTGACTGGAACGCTCGTCTTATTGTTGTCCGGTTTCCTGCTGACCGCCTGCATCCTGACGGGCAACCAGGCGGTCGAGGGCAATCCCAAGGACCCCCGCGCCCAGGACATCGCCGACAAGATCCGCGCGCTGGATCTGCAGCCGCGCGCGACCACCGATGCCCCCAACACCGGGATCGGGCAGCAGAGTTCCTCGCGGCCCGCGATCTACCTCAGCGACGGCACGACGCCGCCGGGCGCCGCCTCGATCGAACGCGAAGATACCGGTTCCGGCAGCGGCTACGACCTCAATTTCGAGAATGCGCCGGTCGCCACGGTGGCAAAGGTCATCCTCGGTGACGTACTTGGCGTCGGCTACACCATCGATCCGCGCGTGCAGGGCACGGTGACGATGGCCTCGGTTCGCCCGGTGCCGAAAGCGGACGCGCTCTATGTGCTGGAAAACGCCCTGCGGATGTCCGGCGTGGCGCTGGTGCGCGACCGCACCGGCTATCGCCTGTTGCCGGCGCCCGAAGCCGGCCCCGGCGGCATCGACCGCAACGCCTCGGCCGAGGCCGGCCAGGGCATCAGCGTGGTGCCGCTGCGCTACGTCTCGGCGCAGACCGTGTTCAAGCTTCTGGATGCGTTCGGCGTCAGGGCCACGGCGCTGCGTCCGGATAACGGGCGCAATACCCTGATCATTACCGGCAGCGGCTCGGACCGGGGTGCGGCGATCGATACCATCCTCAGTTTCGACGCCGACTGGATGCGCGGGCAATCGGTCGGCATCTTCCCGGTCCACAATTCTTCGCCCGAGCCCATGATCTCCGAGATCGAGAGGATCATGGATTCCGGCGAAGGCGGCCTGACCCAGAACGTCATCAAGTTCCAGGCGATCAACCGGCTCAATGCCATCCTGGTGGTCAGCCAGAAGCCGGAATATCTCAAGCGCGCCGCGACCTGGATCGCACGGCTCGACAAGTCCGATACCGAAGCCGTCAATCTGAAGGCCTATCCGCTGCGCTACGGCAACTCCAAGCAGGTCACCGCGCTGCTCAATGAAATGCTGACCGGCCGCAGCGCCACCGGCAGCGCCGCCGGCCTCGACAGCGCGTCGAGCCAGATTTCACCGGGCGCCGGCATTTCCGTCTCCTCGTCGGGAACCAACCCGGTGGCCGCCTTGAGCGCGATGCCGACGCAGGCCTCCGGCGCTGCGCCGTCGCTGAACGTTCGCGGCGCGCCCGCGCCCGGCACGCCGGGCGGCGCGGACAATTCGTCCGGCGGCCTCTTGGGCGCCGGCGCGAGGCCGGCCGCCGGCAACGCCCTCCTGCAGAACATCCGGATCACCGCCGACGTCACCAACAACGCGGTTCTGGTCTACGCCGATCAGGAATCGCAGCGCATCGTCGAGCAGACCATCCGCCAGATCGACCGGCCGCAGCGCCAGATCGCGATCGAGGCAACGATCGCCGAAGTGACGCTGAACGATCAGTTGAATTATGGCGTGCAGTTCTTCCTGGCGAGCCAGAAGGGTTCGATCGTCAACACGGTCGCCGCCGCTCCCGGCGCCACCAACGGCGTCGAACCCCCCTCCAACGCCGTGAATGCGGCCGCGGGCGCCCTGCTCGGGCGCGCCCTGCCCGGCTTCAATTTCCTGATCGGAGCCGAGAATTCGCCGCGCGTCATTCTCGACGCGCTGCATAACATCACCGACGTCAAGGTGCTGTCCAACCCGTCGCTGGTCGTGCTGGACAACCAGGCGGCGACGCTGCAGGTCGGCGATCAGGTACCGTTCTCGACCGGCACGGCGACCGTGCTGACCGCGAACAACACGGTGGTCAACACCATCGACTACAAGAACACCGGCATCATCCTGCGCGTGCTGCCGCGCGCCAATGCCAACGGCAACATCGTGCTCGACATCGAGCAGGAGATTTCGAGCGTGGCCGCGGGAACCGCGGCGGGATCGCTGACGCCCACGATCTCGCAACGGCGCGTGAAGAGCTCGATCGCGGTGCATAGCGGCCAGACCGTGCTGCTGGCGGGCCTGATCACCGAGACCGAGAACAAGCAGCGGCAGGGCATTCCCGGGCTCGATTCCATTCCCGGCATCGGCGACGCCTTCTCGCACCAGACCACCTCGCGGGCGCGAACCGAACTGATCCTGTTCATCCGGCCGACCATGATCAGGGATGCCGTCGACGCCCACGTCATCGCCGAGGAAATGCGCAGCAAGATGAACAGCCGGCTGGTCGGCACCAGCAACCCCGTGGTGGTTGTCGATCCTCCCAAGGCCACCCGCTGAGCGGCGTGACCGGCGCAGTCAGCATCGGCGGGCCCGGCCGGCAGCTCCTTCTCACCCTCTTGCTGCTGGCGATGGTCGCCGCGAGCCTCCTGGCCGCGCCCGGACCGGAGGGGCTTCTGGGAGCCTTCCTGGCCGCGCTGATGCTTGCAATCGCCGTCATCGACTCCGGCCGCTACATCATTCCAAACGAACTCACCGGGGCGGCGCTGGCGCTGGCGCTGGTCCACGCCGGCCTGGCCGGGCCGGAGGCGGACTGGTTGGCCGCGCTCTGGGCGGGCTTCAAGGCCATCGCCGTCGCGGTGCCGCTGCTTTTGCTGATGATCGGCTACCGGCGCTGGCGCGGCCGCGACGGGCTTGGGCTCGGCGATATCAAGCTCGCCGGCGTCGCCGGCGCCTGGCTCGGCTTTGTCACGATCTTTGCGGTGATCGAACTCGCCGCGCTGTCGGCGCTCGGCGCCTATGTCGTCAACGGATATCTGCGGCAGCGGCCGCTGAAAGCGACCGCGTTCCTCCCCTTCGGGGCGTTCCTCGCGCCGGCGATCTGGCTCGGCTGGCTGGCCGAGGCGCTGTTGAACTAGGTGCTGTTTGTTTTGACGCGTTTTCTTCACGCGAACCGGTATCCACTTCGCTCGAAAACGCTTTCAGCGCTCGCGGCTCGGTGCCCATTCCAGCGCCCGCGAGCGGGCCCGCGCGATTTCGCCGCGCGTCATTTTGCTGGCGACGGCATCGCGGATGCGCGCGCGGGCCTCGCGGGCGCGCGGCGGCGCCGCCGCGGTCGACAAATTGAGCCATTTGCTCGCCTCGACGATATCGAGCGGCACGCCGAAACCCTTGTCGTAGAGCAGGCCGAGGGAATATTGCGCGAGGCTGTCGCCCTGCTCCGCGGCGCGGCGGTACCACATCGCGGCTTCGGTATAATTCTGCGGGACGCCGCGTCCGGTTTCGAACATGAACCCGAGATAGGATTGCGCCGATGCAACACCCCGCTCGGCGAGCGGAATGAAGATTCGCGACGCCGACACATAGTCCTGGCGGTTGAAGGCGGAGACGCCCTGCCGAAGCGACTGGGCTTGCGCAAGACTGCCGGCCGCAAGCAACAGCATCGCCGCGGTCACCGCGATCAGGAAATACCCGACCGCGCAGCGACGCAAAGCGAACCGGCGCCCCGGCAAGGCAGCCCTCTTCCCGTCCGAACAAACGCAGCGGCTACTGTTCATTTGGCCCTGTCCCCAGCGCGCAGCACACTAGTCTTGCAGCCCGGAAAAATCCATAGCGCAACCGGCGCTGGACATCGCGAACGCGACCGGCGAAAAGCATCGCGACGACAATCCTTCGCGTCAATGGCCCGGCTCGGATCAGCCATCCGGCGCGCGGCGCCTGCCGAAATCGGGTTGATGGGTCATATCGTGCGCATCTGCATCATCCAGTCCTGCTACATTCCCTGGAAGGGCTTTTTCGACCTGATCGGGCGATGCGACGAATACGTGATCTATGACAGCGCGCAATATGTGAAGCGGCACTGGCATAATCGCAACCGCATCAAGACCGCCCAAGGTGTCGAGTGGCTCACGATCCCGGTCGTTACCAAGGGCCGCTTCGAGCAGCCGATCGACCAGGTTGAGATCGAAAAGCCGTGGGCGGACAAGCATTGGCGCGCGCTCGAACTGGCCTACCGGCGCGCGCCGTTCTTCGAACAGCTCGCCCCCACCGTGAAGGCCTGGTACGAGCGCGCCGACCGGGAGGCGCGGCTCAGCGAGGTGAACGCGATTTTCCTGCACGGCATCGCGGGATTGCTTGGGCTAAAGACCCGCATGGTCCGGGACAGCGCCTATCCGGGGCCGGGCGCCAGCACCGAACGGCTATTGGGGATCGTCCGCGCGGCCGGCGCCGACCGCTATCTCAGCGGTCCCTCGGCGCGCGATTATTTCGACGAGCCTTTGTTCAGGGCGGCCGGCGTCACCCCGGAATGGATGAGCTATGAGGGTTATCCGGAATATCCGCAGCTTCACGGCGGCTTCGAGCATGCGGTGACCGCGCTCGATCTGTTGTTCAATACCGGTCCCGACGCGCCGCGCTATATAAGTGCGGCCGGCGGCCGCCAAACCTGATCGCTACTGGTAAAGAAAAATCCCGGGCACGATGCCCGGGATTTGAGATTGCTGCTGCCCTTTTGCCTGCCCAATCGTGCAAGCAGAGCGATGTGCCAGAGCGTACGCTTACTGCTCGCCCAGATTGCTCACAGGGCCACCCGCCCCGGTCACCCCGGTTCCACCGGCTCCGTTGGAGAAAACCCGGTTGTTGCCGTAACTGGTGGGCGTACCGGTAAACGCGGCGCCGAGGTTGAAACCGATGTCCGAATTGGCCAGCCGGATGTTGCCGGAGCTCGCCTGCACGGCCGCGCCGCCAACCCCGTTTCCGCTGATCGAGCTATTGTCCACATCGAGCTGGCCGCCGGGGTCTGCCTCAACACCGCCTCCCGAATTGCCATCAAACACCGACCGCTTGATAACGACATTGTTACCATTGCCGGTGGCGAGGCCTAAGGAATTGCCGACCGAAATGACGTTGTTGAATACGGCGTTGTTAATCGTTGCGCCGGCGACCGCGATGCCGGCGGCCGTATTCAGACTGACGGTCGTATCCTTGATGTAGAGCTGGCCGCCAGCATTGGTGCGCACATCGGCGATGCCCTGCTGAGCGAACTGCGTGACCACACAGTTCTCGATCGAGACCGTCCCGGCTTGTAAAATCCTGACGCCGATGGTGCCGGCTGTACCGGTACCGCCTGCAATGCCCGTAATTTGCAGCCCCCTTAAAACGATCCTGTCGGTGGCCGCGGCGTTGATCGTGACGCCGGGAGTTCCGGCGACCAGGATCGATCCGAGCGTCGCGCTGCAGTTGAGCGTGATCGACTTGGTGATCGTGATTCCGCCGAACCCGCCCGGATCGAGGCAGTCGATTTCACCGGCCGCCGCGGTCTTCGAGATCGCACCGGCAAAGGTCTTGCACGGCGCCGTGCGGCTGCACGGATTGGCGTCGTCGCCGACGCCAGAGACCCAGGTCCGGGTCGCCTGGGCGTGGGCTGGTGCCGACGCCAGGAACGGGGCGAAAAGTCCGATGGCTAAAGCCAGTAGAGCGATGCGGCGCATATGAACCCTCCTTGTGGTGGCCGGGATTCTCCCAACCTTGCTGAAATTACAAGCCATTATGGTTCCAACTCCGGAACTCCCTCCGGGCGACATTGTGTCAATTTGTCGATTGAATGCCTCAATTAGGCGATCAACGCCATCCCTTCTCTTTTAGGTTGTATCCTGCCACTTTGACGTCTTGCGGCGGAAATCCCAAACAGCAAAATTTCCGCGGCAAAGCAAGCACAGTCTGTGAATCCCCAACGGGCCGAACTGAGCCCCCCTCAAGTAGTATGTCCGTGAAATGCAACGGCGGTTCAAAGGAATTGTGTATTTTTGCGAACCTTGAGATGGCCGCGTCGATTGGGCGCAGGCGCGACGCGCCTCACCGGCGCGACCGAGGAATCCGATTTAGCGCCATTGCATTTGCGGGTTTGGCCCAATTGCCCTATGAAAATTCGGTTCAGCGGGCCGCGGCCTGCCTAAGACATTGCAAAACAACGGCGTTTTCAGACCGCCCGACGCCCAGGATCGATGCACCGTGGAGCAACAACCGTGAAACTCTCCATCGTGACCACGCTCTATCGATCGGCCTCGACCATCGACGAATTCCACGGCCGGGCCATGAAGGCCGCCGAAGGCATCACGCACGACATCGAGATGGTGATCGTCAATGACGGTTCGCCCGACAACAGTCTCGATCTGGCCCTTGCGCTGCACCGCGCCGATCCACGGGTGATCGTCATCGATCTCGCGCGCAACTTCGGCCATCACAAGGCGATGATGACAGGCCTCGCCCATGCCACGGGAGATCTGATTTTCCTGATCGACAGCGACCTGGAAGAACAGCCCCAGGATCTCGCGCTGTTCCATCGGCGCTTCGCGCAGGGCGACTGCGATGTGGTCTATGGCGTGCAGCAGGCCAGGCGCGGCGGCCTCATCGAGCGGACAACCGGCGCGCTGTTCTTTAGCCTGCTTGACGCACTTGGCGATCGGCCGGTTCCGCGGAATCTGGTGACGGCCCGCCTGATGACGCGCGAATATGTGCGCGCCCTGGTCCGCCATCGCGACCGCGAATTTGTCGCTTCAGACCTGTGGCTGGCGACCGGCTTTCGCCAGCAAGCGCTCATCGTCGAGAAGCTGTCGCGCTCGCCATCAACCTATTCGCTTCGCCAGCGGGTTGAGATGGCGGTGAAGCATGTGACGACGACGTCGACCAGGTTGCTATACCTCGTGCTTTATCTCGGAATTCTGATCTTTGGAATTTCGGTTGGCGTCATCCTGTTTTATCTCGGCCGGTATTTCACCTCCGGCATCGGCGTCGATGGCTTCACATCGCAGATCATATCGATCTGGTTTCTGGGCGGCCTCATTACGCTCATTTTGGGAATACTCGGAATCTACATTGCCAATATCATGGCCGAGGTGAGGCGCCGCCCCTACACGATTGTGCGCCGCATCCATCGGGCAAATGCCGCGACGGATACGGCGCCGAATGTCACCACGGTGCCGGGGTATGCCCCGCGCCTCGATACGGGCACACCGCAATGAAGACCGCCGGCGAAACCGCGATTCTATCGGAGGTCGCGGCGTACTACGCCTCAAAGCTCGCGGCGCACGGCGCGACGCCGCAGGGCGTCGACTGGAACGGGGCCGATTCTCACCAACAGCGTCACCGGCAGTTTCTTCGCCTCCTCGATGGCAGCCCCGAGGCCTCCGTGATCGACCTCGGCTGCGGCTTCGGGGACTTCGTGCGCTTCCTTCGCGCCGCCGGCCATCGGGGCCGCTTCATTGGCTATGACATCGCGCCAGGCATGATCGAGAAGGCCCGCGAACTGCACGGTGAAGGTGAAGACCGCCAATGGCGGATAGGAGCACAACCCGCGGAAGTCGCCGACTTCGCGGTCGGCAGCGGCATATTTAATGTCAAAAGCGACGTTCCGAACGACCGATGGACGCGTTACGTCCACCGGACTATCGATACGCTCGCCCACGCCGGACGGCGTGGCTTCGCCTTCAACGTCTTGAGCACGTCGAGCGACCCGGACCGGCGACGGGCCGGCCTCTATTATGCCGATCCCGTCGACATGCTTGCCCATTGTCTGGCACGGTACGGGCGGTCGGTTGCGCTCTTGCAGGATTACGGACTCTACGAATTCACCATCGTGGTCCGGCCCATCGTAAACGAGGCGGGGTCTCATGCCATCCGATAAGCCCAGGCGGTACGGCGCGATCGAACAGACCGTGTCGGAAACTGATGTCGAATATGCCTGCGAATCGATCCGTCATCTCGGCTACGCCGTTATCGGCGGCGGCTACGAATTGCGATGGCTGGAGACCCTGTCCGCTGCATTCGAACGCGCCCGGCAGCGTTATGTGTCGGAACATGGCGGAGCGGAGGCGCTCAAGGCCGTCGACGAGCACAATACGATCCGGCTGCCGATGGCTTATGAACCGATCTTTCTTGAACTGGCGGCAAACCCGAACATACTCGATATCTGCAGGCGCCTCATTTCCGGTTACGTCGTGCTCAATCAGCAGAACGGCGTGATCAATCCGCCCCGTGCGGAACCATACAACCAGGGAGCATGGCACCGCGACTTGCCGTACCAGCATTTCGTTTCGTCACGCCCGCTCGCCATCAACGCCCTGTTTTGTCTGGACCGGTTCACGATCGAGAACGGCGCGACCAGGGTGTTGCCCGCCTCGCATCGCCAGGAGGCGTTTCCGTCGGATCGCTTTGTCGAAACCGAGGCCGCAACCATCGCCGCGCCCGCCGGTTCTTTCATCATTCTGGATTGCATGATGTTTCACAGCGGCGGCGTCAACGTGACGGACCGCCCGCGGCGTGCGGTCAATCACGTCTATTCGATCCCGCTGCTGCGCCAGCAGATCGATTTGCCCGATGCGCTCGGCGAGACATTTGTGACTGATAGCGAGCTTCGCAAGTTGTTGGGCTATGACGTTCGCACACCGCGCTCGGTCGCCGAATATCTGGCCGCCCGCGCCAAAAAATAGCGACAGGCTACATCGCGAGCCTGCCCTGCCACACCGCGAGGCCGAAGCCGGTCGCGCCGTATCCGTTGCCGTTATAGGCAAGCCAGAGCTGCTCGCGGTGCCAGAACAATGCCGGATAGCAGGTCATCTCGCTGTCCCAGCCATGGTCCGATGGACTGAGCCCCATCGCGGCATCGAGCCGCGTCCAGTTCACGCCGTCGCCACTCGAAGCAGCCCCGATCTGATAGCGCTCGCCGCGACAGGCAAAGCACATCAGCAACCTGTCACCGGTCCTGACGACGCTGGGGCGCGCCAGCGCATACTCGCTCGCGGCGGAAAACCCGACGACGGTCGTACCGTCCCGCGTCCAATGAACGCCGTCGCGCGACCGGGCGAGTTTGATGGCGTGGCGCATATCGGCGTTGCCGAGCGCCGGCGCCAGATTGGACCCGTACCACATCCGCCAGTCCTGCGGGCCGAAACGCAGCACGCAAGGGTACGACAGGGTGTAGGGATCTTCGGGCGAGCGATCGAGAATTGGACCTGCCGAGAAGCGCTCGAACGCATCGCGTAGCGATCGCGACCGCGCGAAACCGATCGCGTTGCGCCAGGGCGAACGCATGCCCAGATTCCATCCCATGTAATAGAGCGCGAAGCCGCCATCCGCCTCGGTGATACAGCCGACACCGACACCGCTGTCGTCGAAGGTGCCGTCCGTGCCCGGCGACAGCACAGGCTCGCCCGCGCTCTCGACAATGCGCGGGGCCTCCGACACCTCGACATCGACCCATCCGACGTGGGACCGCTTGTCAGCGTCGCGCGAACTGTAGAAGAAGCGAAAAATATCGCCTGCGACATGGGCCGGCGCCGGCAGCGCCGCGTGGCTGCGCGCCCAGGGCTGCGTTCCCTCAGGAACAAAAACGACGCCAAGGCGCTTCCAGGACATTACGGTCTCACAAATTTCGCAGGCGGGTGCTGGGCACCGGCGACCGCTCGGTGCCGCGCGGCGCCACCACGGAGAAATCCGGTTGATCCTCCAGCACCAGCGCGCCGGCGCCGAGCACGCATTTTTTCCCGATGGTGACGTGATCGCGGATCGTGACGTTCACGCCGACGAAACTGCCCTCACCTATGCGGACGCCGCCGGATACGACCACCTGCGAGGCAACAAAAACATCGTCCTCGATGATCGAGTGATGACCGATGTGGTTACCGCTCCACAGCGTGACATTGGCGCCGATGCTGGCGAAGGGCTGGATCGTGTTGTCTTCGAGAATGAAGCAGTTCTGCTTCGGCTCGAAGCCGGGGAACACCGTGGCGCGGCTGCTCACATAGGACACAAGGCGATAGCCCATGGCCCGGGCCGCAGCCACCTTTTCTGCGCGCAAGGCGTTGAGCCTGGCGTAGCTGACGGCAACGAACAATCCGTAGCGCTCCGGTGGATACCGTTCGCCGATCCGTTCGAACGGCAGCGCGGGCCGGCCGCGAAACTCTGCGCCTTTCAGATAGGCGCCATCGACCGTGAAGCCGACCACCTCGAATTCGGAATCGTGGGTGAAGTAGAAATCTGCCAGTTCCGCAATCTCGCCGGCCCCGAAGACGATGATCTGCTGCTTCTTCAACGGGTTCTGACCCTTTTCGCCGGAGATCGCTTATAGCTGTTTTGCGGATCTAACTTAGCCCATTCTTGCGAAATCACGCAGCTTGTGTTGAATGTTCAATTCTGCCCGAAAAATGCGGTCCCGCCGGGAAGATGGATGACGCATCACATTAAGATTCCAGAGGAATTTGCGCTGCGGGACGACCGGCGGGCATGGCTGCTGGTGGTCGGCAATCTGGCTGTTGTGCTGAGCGCCGGAGTCGTCGCCTGGAACATTGGCGCCTGGTGGGCCTATGTCCTGGCTTTCGTCCTGGTCGGGGCCCGCGGTCAGGCCAGCTACATCCTTCAACACGAGGCGATGCACAACCTGCTGTTCACCGCTCCCCGCACCAACGAGCGGGTCGGCGCCGTGATGTCGGCGGTCCTCGGAACCAGATTTTACATGGGCCGAAAAATCCACTGGGATCATCACCGGCATGTCGGGCACGCCTGGGATCCGAACGAGATTTTCCACAATGTCGAGAACCGGCCTCCCGGCCCGGCCGTGATTCGCTTTTTTCTTTTCCACCTTCTGGGTGGCCGTCTGGCGATGATGGTTTCGAACCTGGGCCGGACCGCAATCCAGATCGTGTTTCCCGCAAAGCCTGGCGTCGGCCGCGACAACAGCGCCATTCCATTCGCGAAGACCAGAATAGACCTGATGGCGCTGTTCGGAATTCAGTTCGTCATTCTCTGCGCAATCAGCCTGTTGAGCTCGCCGATTGTCTATTTCGCGCTCTATGTCGCCCCGCTGGTGACGCTGACGGCCTTCTTCGAGGCAATAAGGTCGTTTTCCGAACATGTGTTGCCGGGAGCGCCGACCTGCGAGGCGGAACAAGACAGACGGTTTTTCATGGATGCAGGTCCGCTCGAGCGGTTCTTCATCAGCCAGTTCGATTTTCACTACCATCAAGTGCATCACCTTTACCCCAACGTCGTCACGTTCAAGGTGCGCGCGCTGCATCAGTGGTTGCAGGCAAACGATCCGGCCTATCCCGGCCAGTACCTGACGCGGCCGGGCTATGTCGGGACAGCCTTGCGCTATCTGTTCAACCGGCCGTTTGCCGGGGCGGGAAGCGGATATCCGGCCTATCGAGCGAATACGGCGCGGCAGCCTGCGGAATAGTATCGAAGATGAAATTCGTAAAGATCGATCCGCCAGGCACGTTCTGTACGCAGGAGGCGCTTCGCGATGCGCTGAAGCAACGGGGCGGACACACCTTTCTCGACGTCGGGTGCGGCGGCGGCGATCTGTCGAAACTGATGTGCGATGCGGGCCTGACCGGCATCGGCGTTGATTTCTCCGAGCGAGCGCTTCAGATCGCCGGCACCACGCTCGATCCGTATATCCAGAGGGGACAATATCGCCTGCAACTTGGCGACGTGCACGACCTTCCTGCGGACTTCGCCAAGGTGGACATTGCGATCAGCTATATGGTGATGGAGCACGTGGAGGACGACGTCGGCTTCATCCAGAAGATCGCTCAGTACGTGAAGCCGGGTGGCACCATCATCCTCGCCGTTCCCGGCAGGCGCGACCGGTGGTCGCTGGAGGACGAGACGGTGGGGCATTTCCGCCGCTACGATCGCGGCGACCTGGACGCGGTCTTGCGCAAGGCCAATCTGGGCCAGGTGTCGGTATGGTCGGTCGGCGTTCCGACCATCAACATGCTCTTCAATGTCAGTCTTTGGATGGTCGCCCGCAGCGGCGAGACGGCTAAGGTGGGGTTGAGCCAAAGGGAGCAGACGGAAACCAGCGGGATCAGGGATATTCCCTGGAAAACGGTGTTCCCGCCCTGGGTGCGAATCATCCTGAACCGGATAACGCTCTATCCGCTTTTCGTCATCCAGCGGATGTTCTACCGGACCGGGCTGGGGGTGGTGATGATGGGGATGGGGCGAGTACCGTAGGACCCGGGAGCGCGCCCCGTTGGCCTTGGAAGCGTTCCAGGCCGTTTACGCGAGCAGGATATCGGTGAAGAAACATGCGCGAAACGTCGCTGCCCTCCCCGCAAGAGATATCGAAGCTGTTCGGCTCGAAGAACAGCGTCAGCGGTCCATTGCACCTTGCCGCCACATGGACCGGAATTTTGCTTACGATTCTTGGCGCTGCGCATTTTCGTTCTTGGGCGCTGTTTCCGATCGCCGCGCTGCTGCTGGTCGGCCTTCAACACAGGCTGTTCACCCTGTATCACGAGGCCATTCACGGCTGTCTGACGCGAAATGCCAAAGTGGGGGACATCCTGGCGCGGTTTTTTGCCGCTTATCCGTCGCTGACCCGGTATGACGGCGTGCGACAACGGCATATCGATCATCATTTGCGGGCCGCATCCAGGGAAGACCCGGAGCGGGTAAGCCATTGCGAAAACTGGCGACAGCTTGCGCCGCTGATGTACCCCATACCCTATGCACTGTGTCGTCTGGTATTCGGATGGGCACCGTATGACGCCGAATTCCAGCGAATGATGGCGGAGCGGGACAACACCCCCTATCCATTTGCCCCGGGCGAGCGAACGATGATCAGCGCAACGATGGCGGCTATCCCCGTTATACTGGCCCTGCTGTGCTGGAGAATCGGCGGTAATCCGCTTGCGGCGCTGCTTTATCCGGCAACGCTTATCCTCGTGACAAACCCGGTCATGGTGCTGCGCCAATGGGTCGAACACTACAATTTCGACCGCCACGACGCCGACCCGCGTTATTTCTACGTTCGATCAAATCCCGTCGAACGGTTTTTCTTTGCCCCGATGCACTTCAATTTTCACGGCGCGCATCATTTTTATCCGTGGATACCTCAATACAATCTGCCGGTGCTTCATGCCTACCTCAGGGATCGCGGTGTCGAGATACATGAAAGGTCGAGTTACACCGGCGTCATCGGCCAGCTGCTGATCAGACCGGCCCAGGCGGCGGCATGAGCGCATTCGCGCTGTTTGAGGATACGGCCTGCAAGGCTTGCGGCTCGGCCTCCCCGCCTTCCGAGATCGGACATGTTTACGACCATGAATATCGCTCGGTTGACATCGAATTCAGCGTGGTTAGCTGCAGTGAATGCGGCCTGGTTTACTTGAAGCCGAGGCCGGACGGTAGTGAACTCGGCCGCATCTACCCAAAGAGCTACTACTCCTATCATCTGAGCGCGAATTCACCCGGTGCCGGAACTCGCCCCTCCTATGTCCAGCGACTCTTCCAGCAACGCAACCGAAAGGCTTTGAGCGCAAAGCTCGCGCTCAGCGGCTTCAAACCGGAGTCTTACTCACGTCCGGTACGCGTACTGGACGTTGGTTGCGGCGTAGGCGCCCAACTGGACCTGTTCAAGGCGCTGCTTCCGGACGCCGAACTGCACGGAGTCGAAATCGGTGAACTCGCCGTTCAGAAGACACGCGAAAGAGGCCACACCGCCTATCATGGCCGCTTCGAGGATATGCAACTCCCTGCCGGATATTTCGATATTGTATATTCCTCTCACGTCATCGAGCACGTCGAGGATCCGCTGGGATTTCTCGAAAAATGCAACGCAGTCTCGTCTCCCGATCCGACGATCATCATCGAAACGCCGAATACCGACTGCGTCGAGTTCGATTTCCTGAAAGGCGGCCATTGGGGCGGCTACCATGCGCCGCGTCACTTCTATCTGTTCAACCCGAAAAACATCGCGACGATGGCTTCACGCGCTGGCCTTTCCGGAATCGTCGCACGGTCGTATCCGTCACCGGCATTCTGGAACTGGACCTGCCATTCGATCCTTATGAAGGTTGGAGGGGCGCGGATAGCCGATGCGCTGTTCCCTCCGGTCACGATTTTCTACGGGGGCAT
>Ga0210389_10000940_pt1 | contig 24611 bp, 16 predicted proteins | sample IncBWH28OmetaG_FD_160127 | JGI IMG/M metagenome (GOLD analysis project Ga0210389, IMG submission 160127) | Forest soil microbial communities from Barre Woods Harvard Forest LTER site, Petersham, Massachusetts, United States - Inc-BW-H-28-O ...
GTTGGCAAAGGCCACCTGGTACTGATCCTTCAGGCCGACCAATCGCGCCATAGCATATGGACTGGAACAATCCATGCGGATCTTACCGTCATGGTCAACCGTCATGAATGAGAAGGTTGGATCAATAGTTGGATTGACGACGGTCACTTCCAGTCCGTAAATCGAATTGATGGGCTCCCAATAAGGTCGCGCGGCGCCGCCCAGAGGGTCCACGCCAAGTTTGAGGTGAGCATCGCGAATGGCGTCGATGTCAACGACGTTCTTAAGATCGCGAACGTAGGGCAGCACGAAGTCTTCTTGGTGTGTGGTTGCCGCTCGGATCGCCTGATTGAACGGTATACGTTTTACTCCAACGTTTCCCGCGCGCAAGAAGTCATTCGCCCGGTCCTGCACCCATCCCGTGACGTCGGTATCGGCGGGGCCGCCGTTGGGCGGGTTGTACTTGAAGCCACCATCCTCGGGCGGATTGTGCGATGGCGTGACGACGATGCCATCGGCAAAGTGATCTTTGCGGCCGCGGTTGTAAACCAAAATGGCCCGAGAAATGACGGGAGTCGGCGTTACCCCGTCGTTCTCCTGAATGATGGTCTCAACGCCATTCGCCGCCAGCACTTCGAGAGCAGTGCACTGCGCCGGAGCGGAAACCGCATGGGTATCTTTCCCCATATATAAAGGACCATCGATTTTCTGCGCCTGCCGGTAGTCGCAGATCGCCTGCGTGATCGCCAGGATATGCGCGTCAGTAAATGTGCCGTGCAGGGGCGAGCCGCGATGTCCGCTGGTGCCAAAGGCGACCAGTTGATTGCGATCGCTCACGTCGGGCTTGCGATCAAAGTACTCTTTGTCCAGCCGAGGCACATCGATCAGCATTTCTTTCGGCGCAGGTTTGCCGGCCAGCGGCGAAATCGCGGGGCCTTCAGGCACAGTTGTTGCGGGCTTTTCTAAAGTATGGGACATGGTTCCGCCTTCCAGATTTCAGTCGTATATTCGTGAATGGTGCGGTCGCTCGAAAACTTCCCTGAACTCGCCACGTTCAGGATAGCCTTGCGCGCCCATTCACTGGGTTTGGCATACAGCTCGCCCAGCCGATCCTGAGCCTGACAATAAGAGGTCAGGTCCGCCAGGTGCATGTAGTGATCGCCATTCGTTAGAAGCGTATCGCGGATCGGACCAAATATTCCCAGTTCGTCGCGGCTGAAGTAGTCGGAGATGATGAGGTCGAGAGCGGCCCGCGTCTCCGGCTCATGTTCGTAGTGCCAATGCGGGTTGTACCACGACTGGCTGTTTTGCACCTGCTCGACCGTTAAGCCGAACATGAAGAGGTTTTCCTCTCCCGCTTCCTCGGCCATTTCGATGGTCGCGCCGTCGCGCGTTCCGACTGTCAAGGCTCCGTTCATCATGAACTTCATATTGCTGGTACCGCTGGCTTCATATCCGGCGGTGGAAATCTGGTTGGAAACATCGCTCGCCGGAATCAGTCGCTCGGCCAGCGTAACGTTGTATTCCGGCAGGAAGACTATCTTCAGGCGGCCGCGCACGATAGCGTCGGCGTCAATCGTGTCCCCCAGATTGTTAATGAATTTGATGATGAGTTTGGCCAGTTGGTAGGCTGGCGCCGCTTTACCGGCGAAGAAGAATGTGCGCGGCACCATCTCCATGCCGGGATTTTCCCGCAGCCGGTTATAACAAACGATGATGCGCAGCGCGTTTAACAACTGCCGTTTGTATTCGTGGATGCGCTTGATCTGGCAGTCGAAAATACTGTCAGGATTCACCACGTGACCAGACATTGTCTTGAGCCAATTCGCAAAACTCACTTTGGCCTCGCGCTTCGACGCATGGAATTCTTCTTGAACGCCGGAATCCCCAGCCAAAGCCTTTAGACGACTCAGTTGGCTCAGGTCGGTAATCCACTGGTCGCCGATCGCGGCTGTAATCGCGCGCGAAAGGCTGGGATTTGATTCGAGCAGCCAACGGCGCGGGGTAACTCCGTTGGTTTTGTTGTTGAAACGTTCAGGGAACATTTCAGCAAGGTCTTTCACGGTCGTTGTCCGCAACAATTTTGAGTGGACGGCGGCCACTCCGTTGGTGCTGTGCGAGCCGACGATAGCAAGATTAGCCATGCGAATCTTGCGCGAGGGTTTTTCTTCCACGAGACTGACGCGTTCGACGCGGCCCTCGTCTCCCTGGAAGCGGACGCGAACCTCGTCAAGCAGCCGGCGGTTGACCTCGTAAATGATCTCCAGTTGCCGGGGAATAAGCGCTTCGAACCATGCCGCCGGCCACTTCTCCAGTGCCTCGGGCAGCAGAGTGTGGTTGGTGTAGGCCAGAGTCTTTTTTGTCAGCTCCCACGCCTGGTCCCATCCGAGATGCGCATCGTCCAGCAGGATGCGCATCAATTCCGCGACCGCCATCGAAGGATGGGTGTCGTTGAGCTGGATGGCCGCCCTGTTGGGCAGTTGTTCCCAATCCGTGTTGTGGCGCAGGAAGCGGCGCACCAGGTCAGCCAGCGAACACGCCACCAGAAAATATTCCTGCATGAAACGGAGTTGCTGTCCGGCGGTGGTGGAGTCGTCGGGATACAGAACTCGGGTCAGCGATTCAGCTTCGAGAGTTCCGCCCAGCGCGCCGACGAAATCTCCCGTGCCGAACTCCTGGAAATCGAAGTAATCGGGAGCGGCCGCCGCCCACAGGCGCAGGGTGTTGATGTTTTTCCCGCCGTAGCCGACCACCGGGCGATCAAACGGTATGCCGAACAGGCTAGACGGCTGATTGGGAATCACCTCAACCCGCCCATCCCGCACTTTGAAGGTGCAGTTAAACTTGACTTCGACTTTCTCGTGGTCGCGGGAGATCTCCCATGGATCGCCGTTACGCAGCCAGTTGTCAGGGTGCTCTCGCTGCCAGCCATTCTCAATCGTCTGGCGGAACATGCCGTATTCGTAGCGCAGGCCATAACCCGTAGCCGGCAGTTGCATGGTCGCCATCGAGTCGAGGAAGCACGCCGCGAGCCGCCCCAGGCCTCCGTTTCCGAGGCCCGCATCCGGCTCCTGCTCGATCATTTCGAGCCAATCGATGCCCTTCTCTTTGATCGCGAGCTGGACTACGGGATCGAGCAACAGGTTCGTAACGTTGTTGGCCAGCGAACGCCCGAGGAGAAACTCCATGGAGAGGTAGTAAATGCGTTTGGCGTTCTGCTGCTCGTACGTGGTCTTCGTTTTTACCCAACGCTGCGCCAGGACGTCACGCACGGAATGGGAGAACGCCTCGAAGCGTTCCCGCGCGCTCGACACCTTCGGGTCAATCGCACGGTCAAAAACAAGATGGCGTTCGTAAAGCGCATCTTCCGTTCCGGCAAAGCGAAGCGCATCGGATCCGTAAGGTTTGAGAAGTTCGGAAGTATCGACGCTCTTCGGAGACATCGGAACAACTTTCGCGGAATCTGGTCGCACCACACTTTTCGTGCTCATTCGATCCTCGTAATTGGAATTCTCTGAAACTGGTTAACCTTAATACTGGAGAAATTTTTGTCCCCACGAACCATTGTGTGACACGTATGTAAATCGTGTGTAAATCGCGTTGTTTGACTCACTCCCCTACATGATCATCGTCATTCCACAGCTGGATCACGGGGCGGGACAGATTGTGCTCATAACTGAGCGCGCTCAGGCTTGCCGGGTTGAGCAGGAAATACGTCCCCCCGGGATCCGGATTAAGTCCAAGCCAGCGGGCGGCTAACACGCGTATAAAATGTCCGCTGGAAAAAAGCAGTACGTCTCCCGTGATGCTGCGCACACGCTCGACCACCCGGTCCGCACGCGCGCTGACCTGTTCCGGAGTCTCGCCGCCTGGGGCTCCGTCGCGAAAGAGTTGCCAGTCTGGGCGTTCACGCAGAATTTGTGCCGAGGTCAGCCCTTCATAATTGCCGTAGTTCCATTCCACCAGGTCGCGATCGGTTTCGGCCACGGCTCCAAATCCGGCCAGTTCGCAGGTTCGCGCGGCTCGTTGGAGCGGGCTGGTAAACACTTTCGCAAATGCCAAACCTTTCAAGCGCAGTCCAAGCCGTTGCGCATTGCGCTCGCCATCCGGGGTTAGAGGCAGGTCAGTAAGGCCAGTATGCTGGCCTGAGAGAGTCCAAGCCGTATTCCCGTGACGCGCGATGTACACCGCTGGAAGCACTCCGCTCATCTAGACACCTTCTTTCGCGCGCCTAATTCTGTTCTGCGTTCAGCAAATAGTTTTGATGCACAATCGTCCGTATCTTTTTTCTGTAGAGCCAAATCTCCGCGGCCGAATCTGCACGAACGTCGGATCTTTTTCGGATAACCAAAATCTGTCAATCTTCTGGTACTTTCGCACGAAATCGGCCCGCTGAATCTCACGAGACAATTTCTTCGCAGGATGTCCTTCGACTCGGACGACGGCGTATTCGTCTGCATCCATCCACAGTTTATCTTCAAACAGGTAATCGTCGTTTTCCCCACCAGCACCCGAAACTCGCGTCCAGCGGGCGCGCTTCGCCGTATCCCATCCCAATGGCAGCCTTGCATAGAACAATGTGGAACGGGGTTACCCAGTTTGACCATAAACTCATAGCTGAACTGCCCGAGGGATCGCTTGCCGCTTGAAGGACTATGCGAAACTTGCATGCGCGAGGCTCGCATGCGATCGCACTAACGCGGGCAGTCGCGTCGTATTTTCCTCGGAGGCTTCGTTGGCAAATTTCCCTAGAATCTCTTCCGCTCTCAAAAAGCGCGCGGCTCAAATCCAATTGCTTCTCATGGACGTGGACGGCACAATGACGGACGGCAGTGTTACGCTACTCTCCCAAAGCGACGGCACCGCCCTCGAAATTAAGACATTTGATGCGCACGACGGCCAGGGATTGACCCTTGCGCACACTGCCGGTTTGCGTACCGGCTGTATTACCGGCCGCGAAAGTGCTGCGCTAATGCGCCGCGCACAGGAAATGAAGATGGAATTCATCTACATGAAGCGCGCGTTGAAAATGCCGGCCTATGAGGAGATTCTTCAACAAGCGCGCGTCCCGGATTCCGCGGTTGCCTACATCGGCGATGACCTTCCAGATATTCCGTTGATGCGACGTGTCGGTCTCGCGATTGCCGTGGGCGACGCCGTGCCCGAGGTGAAAAAAGCCGCGGACTACACCACCAGCGCGCTTGCCGGTCACGGCGCCGTGCGTGAAGCCGTTGAGCTAGTTCTCAGATCCAAAGGGATCTGGGAGGCGATGATCGACAAAGCCCGAGCGTGACTTGGTAGCTCAATCAAGCGGTGTTGGACCGAACTTCCCACAGGAGACACCCATGTCAGGCAAGAAAACAGCAATCATCACGGGAGCATCGGGAGGTATCGGCGCGGGATTGGTCGATGGCTTCCTGAAAATGGGTTATAACGTCGTCGCCACGTCTCTTAATGCGACTCAATCGCTGACGGCTTCGCCTAGCCTGGTGCTCGTCAACGGCGATATCGGCAAGCAGGAAACGGCTGCCAAGGCTTTCGAAGCAGCCATCGAACACTTCGGAAACATCGATGTTCTCGTGAATAATGCCGGAATCATGCGTACCAAGCCTTTTACGGACTTTACCGTCGAGGACTTCAACGCCCTGGTCTCGGTCAACCTCCTGGGATTTCTCTTCATGACTCAGCTCACGGTGAAGCAGATGCTGAAACAGAAATCGGGAAACGTAGTGGCTATTACAGCGGCGCTGGCGGATCAGCCAATCGCCGGCGTGAATGCTTCGGTTTCGATGATTACCAAGGGAGGACTAAATACCGCGGTGCGGAGTCTGGCTATCGAGTATGCGAAAGAAGGTATCCGGTTCAACGCGGTGGCTCCCGGCGTAGTGGATACTCCATTGCACAAGGGTAGTTCTGAGGACTCACTTAAGACACGACAGCCAATGGGGAAAGTCGCGGAAGTGAAAGACATTGTCGACGCTGTGCTCTATCTGGCACACGCGGACCAAGTCACGGGAGAGATACTCCACGTGGATGGCGGTGCTCACGCTGGGTGCTGGTAGGTTCAAAGAGACTCGATTTTGTTGCGGACATTTGCCGCCTTCGTGCATCCAATACCAACGCATCGGTGCGATACCACGGGTCCGGCAGACGGCCTCCGCACTCTTGATTTAATCGCATCCGCGTAGCAGCTTACGCGCATTGGATGAAGAAAGGTCGACTCACCATCCTGGTTCACCTGCAGCGAACGGCGAAGGCCTTGGCAGAGCAAGCGCCCTCGAGAAACTAAGCGGAGGCGCACTATCGCTTGCGCACCTCCAATTCCACCGGCTGTGCGAACTGGAGTCCGACCGTGGAGGCCCACGCCCCCGCCATGCATGAGGAATTGGCTTACAGTCCCAAGCCCGATGACCGGAGCAAGCTGCTGCGATCGACGGCGGCTTTGCGGCTATCAGGAGGAATTTCTGGCCGCGAGTACCTCTTTCACCAGACAACCGGGCCGAGTCAGGACACCGATGGCGGGAAATGTTTTCGAGATGTTTGAAACGATTATTATCCTTTCCGCACTATCCCAATAAGTGGAAGACATCGATTGGTAAAGCGATGAGCCACAGTTTGGGAGTCTGACCTGGAAACTCCAGGTCGGGCTCCAGTAAAGTGCCGGAGTCGTGGGGAAGCGACTCCGGCGCTTTGTTCGCAGCCTTCTCCAAAAACGGCAGCCAGTTTCTGCTGTTAATTGACAGGAGTTTCGTTCTTCCCAGTGCACGCCGCCCGCTCCATCTCGCCGACTGGACGCTGCTGCAGTAGCCGCGCGGCTCACAAGCGCCCCATTGCTTTCCTGCCATCACTCGCCATCGTTCCGGAAAACGACCTCAGTTCCCCGTCCCCGGTGCTAAACTGTCTGCCACTTGCCGATACCCGGGGTAAGCTCTTGCAATTTCATTCCTTCGATCAAGCCTACGTCGAACGGCTGCGGGCGGGAGACTTTCGCACGCAAGAGCATTTTCGCGTTTATTTTACCGCTCTGATCCAGGTGAAATTGCGCTCCCGGTTGAAGTCACGGGAAGCCATCGAGGATGTCCGTCAGGAAACCTTCACCCGCTTTTACGTAGCTCTGCGCGAGGGGAAGATCGTGCATTCTGACCGGCTGGGATCATTTGTTAACTCGATCTGCAACCATGTGTTGATGGAGCACTACCGCATGGCTGTGCGCCACGGTTCGGTCGATGATGACGACCAGAAGAAGGAGTTCCCTTCCCCTGGCCTTGATCCGCTGGCTATGTTCTCTGCCCAGGAAATTCAACAGAAGATCCGGGAAATTCTCGATCAACTTCCAGAGCGGGATCGGAGGCTGTTGCGCGAGATTTTCCTCGAAGAGCGGGATAAGGACGAAGTTTGCCGCGACTTCGGGGTAGATCGGGACTATCTGCGGGTGCTATTGCACCGCGCAAAGAATTCATTCAAGCAGTTGTATTTGAGAAATAATGACGCGCCGGGGTTTAGGACGGCCTGACCGCCGTGCAACGCTCGGTCGCGCCGGCGCACTATTTGATTTGAGTGGCAATATTAGGGGGCTTTATATATATGGACCACGAAGTGGTGGTTCGTCAAAAAATGACGGAGCGATATCTGCTGGACGAACTCGATCCGCAAGCGCGAGACGAATTTGAAGAGCACTACTTCGACTGCGCTGATTGTGCGGCCGATGTGCACGCGGGTGCGTTGTTCGTGGAACAAAGCAAGATTGCGTTGGAGTCCGAGCCGAGCAAGGTAAGTGCGTCGGCAAGGCCGGCGATGCCTTCGACGCGGCTGCCGGTCGCTGTACCGGCGCGTGCAGGATGGTTCGGCTGGCTGCGGCCGGTATTTGTCGTGCCGGTTTTAGCTGCGCTGCTGGTTGTAATCGGCTATCAGGATCGCACCAACCGGACGCTGCAGCAGGCGGCGAACAGTCCTCAGGTGCTGGCATCCGCGGTAATCAACATCGGCGTCAGAGGCTCGGAGCCAATTTCGGTTCCGGCCCACGCCGGACAGGCCTTCGAGCTGTCCCTGAATGTTCCACCCGAGAGCCGCTTTTCATCTTACAAACTGGACTTGTATAACTCGCAAGGGAAACTAGAATGGTCGCGTACGATTCCGGCTTCAGGGAGCGGCACACTGTCGCTTTATATTCCGGGGAGCGTTCTGAGGAGTGTTCCAGGAAGCGATCACGGGCCTGGAACGCTGGCGGTGCATGGTGTTACTGCTGGCGGAGAAAACGAAGATCTCGGGCGATATCCGATCGAGTTGCAAGATCAGAAATGAATTCGCACCAGGGAGACAAATATGTCAGCTCTACCGAATGAACTATCGATAGTCGAGCCAAAAGGTGAGCCAAAGCCGGTTCACTCCTATTACGCCGAAGCCAATGTTCTATCCGCCGACCTCGAGCAGCCCTTGAAAGAGAAGATCAGGCCTCAGGTGGCCGTAAAGCTGCCGAGTGACGGCCATTACCAGTTCCGGAAGGCCGACCCTTTTCACTTTGAAGGAATTCTTTCCTACCAGTCCGGCTACACCCAGGTCGCGGGGCATCCGAGCGATAAGGTTGCCGGCTTCACCACGCTCTCCACCTCCGTTATCGAGGGTTTGAATGTGCTCGACGTGGTAACCGCCGATCGCGTCGTCGCGCAGATTTCCACCGTGCATCCCATCTATGGCAAAGGCCAAGTGCCGTCGGTTACGTTCCTCGGCACGCGCTTTGACAATCTTCGAATTGCCGGGCACAAGGTTGAAGTGGAGCGCGGTCTCGACATTCTCGGTCCCAAACCCGAGGGCGACGAGTCGTACTTCAAAAATGAAGGCGTTCTCAACCGGATTTCAGATCAATACAAGCGGATTGCGAAGGCGACCAAAGAACTTGTGTGGGGCGCCGAGGAGTTCCCGGAGCAGCGCCCTGCGCTCAATGGCGAGTTGAGCTGCTCTCTCGTCAACGGCGTGAGCGGGTCTCCTGGATCGCCTTTCGGCCACGTCATCGACCTGCCCCACTTCGGAAGAATCTATCTGGGCGAGTTGAGGGTAATACGGACCCCGGGCGACCCCGCCAAGGGAATCTACGACAAGTACAGATTCCACCTAACCATGATCCGGTTGCAGATGGGTTGTCTCGCGACGGGCGGGGTTGGGGTCGGAACGCTGGACTCAAACGGCACGGGCAGCTCGGGCGGGGGACACGGCAGCGGCAACGGCTAGTCATTCGACGGACACCAGAAATACGACAGTATCCTACCCGCCTCTAACTGAGCAGAGGCAGGGGTTTCGAGCTAGAATCTTGCCACGGTCGAGACAGCATGCTTTCCCGATGGCGACGGCAAGATTGCGACCAGCATGAATGGCGCGGGCGTGCGCGTGCAGTACTACCAAAGACAGCTCTGTTGTTCCTAGCCGTTGCATGTCTCTCGACATGTTCTCGACACCCAGATCCGCAAGCCGCGTATGACCATGCGCTTCAAACTTTCCAGCGCGGTGACATGTCGGCAGCCGGGGCTGAAGCGGAAAAAGGCTACGAACATTTCCACGACATCAGCGCAGACTGGGCGTGGAGATTCGCGCTCCTCAAGGCGAAAGTTCTCTTCAGGCGCGGAATGTATGAGGGAACGCTGAAGGTCCTGGCTTCTGAGCGGACTGCTCCTCCTTCTGGTGAGTTGGCTGTGAAGAGGCACTGGTTGCAGGGCCTAGCCTTCACATCCTTGCACCAGTTCCCGAAAGCAGAGTCCGAGTTCGGGCAGGCGAACGATATCTGTGCTTCCACCGACTACGCCGCGTGCGGCGACGTGGCAAGTGCCAGGGGAGCACTTGAAATGGAAAAAGGGCACTACCATCAAGCTCAGCTCTTTTTTGAGCGGACCGTGGCCACCGCGCGCGCGCACCGCGACCCGATCTGGGAAGCAGACGGCATGTTGGATCTGAGCTGGTCTGCCTTGGAGCAAACCCATTTCGACGAGGCACTTACATGGGCCGATACCGCTCGGCAAATCTCGCTGCGTCGGAACTACGGCGGCGGCGCGCAGAAGGCGCTCGGCAACATGGGTTGGGCCTATTACAAGCTCGGCGATTCGGATAAAGCCGAGCAGATGTTCGTCGACGCTAAAACCCAGGCTGAGAAACTCGGTGAGGTGCCTGACGCAATTAAATGGATTACAGCCGCTGCTTACATCGACCTTGATGCTGGTCGGTTCGTGGTCGCGGAGCAGTCCTTTCAGCAGTCGCTCGAGTTCGCGCGCCAGCTGAACAGCAAGGAAGACATCACGAACTCCCTCATTGCGTTGGCCTTCCTTTTCGAGCAAACCGGAAGGCTGGACGACGCCAAACGCTACGCGGACGAATCGCTCGCCAAGGCGCGAGAGGATAAGAATGGGAGAGATGAAGTCTACCCGAAGCTGGTGCTGGGACGAATAGCCGCCCGGCTTCATGATGCCCCCACGGCGGGGAACGCCTTCCACGCGGTCGCACAATCGCCGGACTGTCCGGTCTTTTTGAAGTGGGAGGCGGAGCGTTCGCTCGCCCGCCTTTACGAAGACGAAAACAAACTCGACTCTGCCAAAAACGAGTATCGAACCGCACTCGCCACCTTCGAAACCGCGCGTTCTGAACTTCAGCACGAGGATTCCCGGCTGCCATTTCTTACCAACGCTTCGCGCATTTACGACGACTACATTCACTTTCTCGTGTCTCAGGGCAAAACGGAGGAAGCCTTGCAGGTCGCCGACTTCAGCCGCGCCCGAACTCTCTCTGAGGGGCTCGGGTTGTTATCCAAAGGAAGCTCGTTTGCGCCCGAACCGCTCAACCCGCAGCAAATCGCCGGTCACGCCGGTGGCACAGTCCTTTTCTACTGGCTCGGCGAGATGCAGTCCTATCTCTGGGCAACCACGCCGCAGAAGGTCAGCCTGTTTCAGCTGCCATCGTCGGCAGAAATCAAAACCAGAGTCGAGCGCTACCGAAAAGCCATCATCGACCAACGGGAATCGTCGCCAACTGCCAATGACGATGGCACCGCGCTCTATCGCATCCTGGTGGAGCCGGCGAAAGATCTTCTGCCGAAGAACGGGAAAGTGTTCATCATTGCCGACGCCAGCCTGAACAGCCTGAATTTCGAAACGCTCCTGGTCGCGAACGCGCCCGCCGCCAGCGCGAAAGATGCACCGAAAGGCGAGAACAAAGGCGAGCCAACACAGCACTATTGGATTGAAGACGTCACGCTTTCCAGCGCCAGTTCGCTACGAATGCTAAAAGCCTTTCATGCCACGCATGACAAAGGCTCGGGCAACCTGCTTCTTTTCGGCGACGCCATTTCCCCCAACGAGGACTTTCCGGCGCTGCCGAAAGCCTCCATCGAGATGGCGAGCATTAAAAAGCATTTTGCACCCGCCCGGGAAGAGGTGTTCTCGCGTGAGCAAGCGACTCCTCCAGCGTATCTGGCCAGCAAGCCGGAGCGCTTCTCCTATATTCATTTTGTCGCGCACGGAACGGCCAGCCGCCTGAGTCCTCTCGATTCCGCCATCGTCTTGTCCAAACTGAGTACGTCTAAGCCGAGTACGTCCATGCCGAGTACGAAAGCTGACGTACAAGCCGCCCGACCAGGTAACGCAGATGTGAATGCTGAAGAAGATGCCTACAAGCTTTATGCGCGCGTCATCGAGCCTCACCCGATACGGGCGGAACTCGTCACCGTTTCCACCTGCCGCAGTGCCGGCGAGCGGGCGTACTCGGGAGAAGGACTGGTCGGCCTCTCATGGGCCTTCATACGCGCGGGCGCGCACAACGTGATCGGGGCCTTGTGGGACGTCAGCGACATATCCACTCCCCAACTCATGGACGAACTCTATGGCGAGCTAAAAAAAGGGGAAGCTCCCGACGCCGCGCTCCGCAACGCCAAGCTCACGCTGCTTCATTCCAGCGCTTCTTTTCGCAAGCCGTTTTACTGGGCGCCCTTCCAGCTCTACACAGGATCCTGAGTTTAGAATTCCGTCGGCCGTGCTTCGTCGAATAAGCTTCCTCAGCCCGTTTCACATCCACTGAAAGATCTTGACCGGCGGAATAGGTTCGCGATTCAAAATGATCTCGAGCAAGGTGGTGGTAAAGGGGTAGAACAAAGCCGGCTTGTCAGGCTGACTTCCGTTATATGCGGAAATGTCCAAATCGACCGGGCCGAATTCCGGTGCCGCGCTCTCGACGACATTGGTTCCATATCCCTGATATCCGACGAGTTCAGTCCCGGTGGACGCGCGAATGCGTGCGACCAGGCGTTTCCCTGCGAGGACCGGCAACGCGCTGAGTTGAACATGGAAGCACCGAAAACTGGTGTCGGCGGCAAATGGATGCACGTCTGCTTCAAAATTACTGAGCGTAGTTTCCGTTCCATCCGCGGCGATGGTCAAAATCTCGACGGAATAATCGGTGATAGGGCAGCCCAGGCTATCAACCGCATGCACCACGAACTGCTGCCATTGGTTGCTATTGAGCCTTTCCCTGCCTTCCTGGATAACTGCGGCCTTAGTTACGGTAGCGTAGAAAGCGTCGACGTCCGCCTTGCTAGTCACGTTTAGCGCCGACAGCACCAGCGGAATGAGTTCATCGGGAGGTTGGCTGAGTATCTGGTTGTGATTTACGCCGGCGACAGGAATGATTGGAATGTCGAGGAGGTTGCTCCAGTCTGCCCACTGAACTTTGGGCACAGGAAAACCCAGATTCAAAGTGATTTTGCGGGTATTCAAAGCGACTCCGGACCAGCGCACAACTCCATCGCTTCCCTTCTGATCACCGGGCAGGAAGATCTCTGCCAACTTGCCATAGTCGTCCGTCCCGTCGAACACAAATACGTAAGGCGTGTCGTTCCCGGGACCGTACAATTTGGTATCGATCAAATCCTTGTGCGCGAGATTCCAGGTGTATTCGCTCGCTAGTTCAAGGTTGCTCAGCACGAGGTTTCCCGAATCCAGAAAATCAGGTCCGAGATGCTTATTGCCCTCAAAAATCCTTCCCAGCAAACTTCGGCCCTTGGCAGCGAGGGGAGAACCAAACGTTGCGGGAGCGAGAGCGATAAGATGTTTAAGCAAACCTTGCCGGGGCGTCTGCGCATTTGACGCGGTCAACCACGCCCGAATAACCAACATTCCCGTGGAGTGCACGATGGCATCGAAAGGCGCCTTGTCGATGCCCTTCGCATGTAGGGCCTGCTGAAGACCATTGGCAATGTCGTCCACGGTTACTTCATTGTTCAAGGTCACATAATTTCCGATCGAGATCTCTTCGATGCTTCTGCCAGCCTTCAACAGAGCATTCTTCCAGATGGAAAATGCCGCACCATCGCTGCCATAACCATGGATTAAGACTAAGGGGTTTGCCATATTTCACCTCCGTGAGGTCGTCACTCTCAAGCATGCAGCAGGAACTCAGGATCATCCGTGAGTTTGCAGTCAAACTTCACCGGCTTGAAGCCGGAGTCGAATTTCAGAATCAACCGATCGGTCCGGCTCGCCACATAGAAATGGCCGGAGTCTGAAAAAGCCATGCCGGAGGTGTTCTTGACTTTGACGCTCTTGATCGCTGAGAGGACAAAGTCTCCGAGCGGGTTGGGAAGTCTTGACGTCAAGACTTCATTGGCGCCACTGACGAATAGGTTCCCTTTCCAGGCGACCAGGTGAACCGGCGTTTCAACTTGATTGCTCTGCCCCAAAAACTTTCCGTTCTTGTCGTAAATCTTGATCCGGCCGGCCGGTTCATCGGCAACATACAGCGCATTCTTTGCCCAAACTATCCCTCGAACAGAGTGTTTCTTTGGGCCGTCCGCGGTGTAAGCGAGTCCAGCAGGAGCAGGAATGGCAGTGATCTGCGAGCCCAGGTTGGGCACGCTGGAGCCGACAAAGGTCCCAGGATAGAAGTGGCCAGTCGCAGGCAAAGCTGGCGCGATGGGCGCAGCCGTGGCCGTCTTGCGATCGTCGGAGACTCTTAGCCGGGTGACGATGTTGGTGTCCTGGCTAGACACATAACAGTGTCCCGAATCGTCGAAGGTCAAATCGAAAGGGTGGGAAATGCCATTGCACGTGTCTTTCGCGGCAAATTTACTGACGAAGGCATATTTCGTGTCGGAGCCTTCGTAGCAGAGAATGCTGTTTTGGTCTTTATTTGCATTCACGACATAGAGACGCTTCTCGACCAGGTAGATACCGCGAAGCTCGTCCAGGATCATGCCACCGCCGCTGTCTAACAGCGTGCCGGTGCTGATGCGCGTTCCATCTTTGTGGTAGGCGTGAACGTTGTTCTTGTGCGGATCTAATTCCGGCTTGCCGCCATGAAGGGTAACGAAGAGCATAGACATTGTCCGGGACAAATTCTGCGACCAGATTTTAACGTCAAATTCGCGTTCCAAGGCTCTCTATATAGTGCATTCCCTTGCGAAACGTTTCATCGGCATCAATCACTATATTTGCGTAAAGGTCGGCGCCGTTGCGGGATCGGGCCAGAGCCGTGAGCCAGCCGACCGAAAACCATACGATAGGCAATCGCGGTTGACGCGTTCTTCAAGATCGGCGTACTGTCCACGCCACAAGCACAGTACATTGCCCCCTTCGAAGACAAGGAGGAAGTCATGAGCCCCAAATTATCATCCCCATATTTCCCTGCTTCAACGGTTCTTTTTTTCAACGAGACCATCCTTCGTCGATTGACTATATGCGCGTTCCTGGTCGCTTGCGTTCTTGGTGGCATTGCCCGCGCGCAAGCAACGGGCAGCGACGATGGCGACAAAGCAAAAAAAGTTTTCTATTCCGCAAAGGACCGTCTGGACGCCATGCACGCCGCCGCCCTGTTTCAGCCGACGGCAGTGCCCGAAGCCGACATCATGAAAGGGCCGGAGCAGGACAAGAAACAGTTTCAACTGCACTACAACGACAAAGTGATCTGTGACTTCGCAACTCCTGGCTCAAAAATGGGTGGCAAGACTCCCAAGTTCGCGTGCAAGATCACGCGCGTGGAGAGCGTCAACGGCCAGGTACAGACCCTGACTCCCGACATGGACGAAGAAGCGGTGAAGGTCAAGTACGGCGCCGATGATAATGAGGTCTACGCGGAAGTGGTTTCTACGCGGCTGATGTGGGCGCTTGGGTACTACGCTGACTCATGGTTTCCGGTGCGCGTCGAGTGCCACAACTGCCCGGAGAACCCGATTTCAGGGTCTGGTGCGACTTCTACACGCACGTTTGATCCGGCAACTATCGTGTACAAGTATCCCGGTCACAAGATGTACGAGAACGGCAAGGAAGAGGAAGGCTGGAGTTGGAAGGAACTGGATACAGCTAACGGTCAGCCTACCTACGAACGCGACGGATTGAAACTGCTGGCGGCGTTTATTCAGCACAGCGACAACAAGCCACCTCAACAGCGCTTGACATGCGACAAAGTAAAGGTGGACGAGAAAACTCAGCCCTACATAACCACCTGCAACAAATCGATCATGCTGGTGCAGGATGTAGGGGCAACGTTCGGCGGCGGAGGATGGTTTACAAGCAACAGCTCCGCCAAGATGAACCTGAAGATATGGTCGGGCAAGAAGCTGTGGAACAAAGTCGGAACCGACGGCGCGCCCAGGCAATGCGAGGCAGTCTTGCGTAAGAGCCTGACCGCCCATGATGGCCTGAGCGATCCTAAGATCAGCGAAGAGGGGCGGCGCTTCGACGCCGGGCTGATGTGCCAGCTCTCCGATCAGCAGATCGAAGATCTCTTCCGGTCCGCGCGGGCAGCGGCGATGCCTGAGTATCACAACTCCGACGGCAGCTTCAAACCGGGCGTAGATGAGGCGTCGGTCATCAAACAATGGGTGGCCGCGTTCAAGCAGAAGCGGGAGGAACTCGCGAAGGGCCGGTGCGAATGGAAAGAAAAGCCTACGGATCTGAACGCGATTGACAATCCCATGGGCTTGCCGACTGTGCCGAACTACTGCTCGGCCAAGCCGTATTGATCAATCGTCTCCTGCTTAGTTGACACGCACACTACCCTTTAATGGTCGTTGAGGGCAGGCGTAGCGGCTACGATGACCGTGCGCTATTGCCTGCCTGCCAGGATCCTCTAAACCCGAAACTCCACCAGGAAACAATCGCGATCCACTCTCGGCGGTTCTACCCGTACGACCCACAGTGAATTTGTGCAGATCATCCTCCAGAATGGTTTTGACAAACGAAAGCAAACGTTATAAAAAGAAACAGCAACCAAAAGGCTGCTCGCGGACCGGCTTCGCCTGTAATTTCGGCCCGCGAACGCAGTGACCATGCACAAACTCCATATTTAACCCGTGACCGCGGTCAACAATCGCGGCTGACAATGATTGTCCTTGACAATGATCGTGCTTAACGAAGAACGCCGGCGAGCCATTCTCGAACTCGTGAATCGCGACGGACGCGTCCTGGTACCGGACCTTGCGCGGCGTTTCGCCACTTCGCAAGTGACAATTAGGAAAGATCTCGAAGCCCTGCACAATTTGCGGCAGGTGCATCGTACACACGGCGGCGCATTGCCCGCTCGTTCCGTGGACGATCCAAGTCTTCGCGAGAAAGAACAGCTCCATCAGAACGAAAAACGTCTGATCGCAGAGGCCGCGGCTCAGATGGTCAGTAATGGACAAGTGGTGATTCTGGATTCCGGGACCACCACGACCGCGATTGCGCGCGCCCTGCGAAACTTCAAAGACCTGACGGTCGTCACGAATGCGGTGAACATCGCAGCCGAGCTAGCAGGGACTTCAATTGAGGTGATTCTGACCGGAGGCACTCTGCGGAAGAATTCATTTTCCCTGGTAGGACCCATGGCCGAAGACACGCTTCGTCACCTGAGTGCCGATCTGCTCTTCCTGGCGGTGGATGGCTTCGACGTGCACTACGGTCTGACTACGCCGAATATGCTGGAAGCCCGAGTCAACCGCGTGATGGTGGAAGTGGCAAAGCGCACGGTCACGGTGTGCGACTCGACAAAGTTCGGTCGCAGGAGTTTATCTCTCATCGTGCCGACATCGGCAATGCACGAAGTGATAACCGATCGCGCGATTGGAAAATCCGATTTGCGTGCATTAACAAAAGCTGGCATCGAGGTGACGATTGTCTGACGCGACTAAATTGAAAGACGCGCGCGACGGTCAAAGTTCCGCGGATGCTAATTCCGCCGGACCCACTTCCCTCCAACCTGGGGCCCATAGCCTCGCAGAAATCTTGTCGCAGGCGGATTGCTGGGAGACCTGCCTCCGCGAATTGACAGATAGTGCGAATTTGAAGGAAGTGGAACGGCGCTTTGGTCGCAGCGAGGAATGGTTATTTATCGGTTGTGGGTCCAGTTACTATGTCGCACTGGCCGCGGCCGCCACGATGAAGTCGATCACCGGCCGGCGAGCCCGGGCAATTCCCGCTTCGGAGATGCTGCTCTATCCTGAATTAGTTCTTTCCCCTTCTCCATTTGTTCCTATTCTTATCTCGCGCTCGGGTCAGACCTCTGAAGTCCTCAAAGCCGCCGAGATGCTGCGCGACCGTAATATTCCCAACCTCGCGATTTCCTGCGCGCCAAGGCAATCGCTTGAAAAGCTAGCTACGTTGACGATTACCGTTCCTGCCGATGAACAAAGCACGGTTATGACACGGTCGTTCACATCCATGCTGCTGGCGCTACAGTTTCTTGCTGGCCGAATTGCCGGAAGCGCTTCGTATTGCGATGAACTTCTGGCTATGCCGGCGGCAGCCAAGCGGGCCCTGTTGGATATGCCAGACCGAATTCATGAGTTTGTTGCGAACCACACCTTTACGAATTATGTTTGTCTGGGCCAGGGACCTTTCTACGGTCTGGCGTGCGAGTATGGCCTCAAAGTAATGGAGATGTCGATTTCGTCTTCGCAGGTCTTCCATTCTCTGGAATTTCGCCATGGGCCAAAGTCGGTAGTGAATCGGGACACGTTGCTGATCTTTCTTCTCTCCGAACATGGTTACGACGCCGAATGCGATCTGCTCGAGGAGATGAAGTCGTTGGGCGGTGCGACCATGGTGGTTGCCAATCACGCGAATGCCCGGGTGCGCTCGGCCGCAGATCTATTGGTGGAATTGCAAATCCCGCACACCGAACTCGCGCGCCTGGCGCCATCTCTGATTCCGGGACAACTGCTGGCATTGCACACCGGCCTGAAGAAAGGCTTGAATCCTGATTCACCGCGCTATCTCAGCCGCGCCGTGATTCTTGAGGACGACGGCTCTAAGCGTTCCACAAAACCGGAACCGGTCGCGTGAGTCCTCGCTTCGATGTCACCGTTGCGGGTGAGCTAAACCTTGATCTCATTCTCTACGGCTTGCCATCCGAGCTCACACCCGAGCGCGAACTATTGGCGGATAACATGGTTCTGACGTTAGGTTCGTCGTCGGCGATTGTTGCTCACAATCTGGCCAGTCTTGGCACAAAGGTTGGTTTTCATTCCCTTATTGGCGAAGATGCACTTGGCAAGATCGCATTAGAGCGCCTGGCACTGGGCGGCGTCGACACCAGTCGCGTGCGAGCAGAGACATCCGTGGGTACCGGGCTGAGTGTCATCCTACAGCACGATGGCTGGCGCAACATCCTTACTTACCCAGGCGCCATTAGTCGCCTCAGCTTTCGCGACCTCGATTTCGAGTATCTTTCGAACGCTCGTCACTTCCACTTATCGTCTTATTATCTGCAATCCGGTTTGCGGCCGAATGTGCCGGACCTGTTTCGCCGGCTGAAAGCCGCCGGTCTGACCATCTCGCTCGATACGAATGACGATCCCAAAGGACTTTTTGAGGACGATCTCTACAACGTGCTCAAACTGGTGGATATCTTTCTTCCGAATCATCGGGAAGCCTGCCGGATTGCCAACACTGATGATCTCGAAATCGCGTTGAGCAGGCTTTCACAGATCGTTCCGCTGTTAGTGGTCAAGGCCGGAGCACAGGGTGCGATCGCTATTCGTGCCGATGAAAGAATCAATAGTGCCGCCATGAACGTCGAGATCGTGGATCCGGTCGGCGCGGGAGACAGCTTCGATGCTGGATTTTTGCATGCCTACTTAAAGGGCTGGAACCTGGGCGATTGCATGACCGCCGGGAATGCTGCCGGTGCTCTTTGTGCTACACGTTCCGGCGGAACGGAAGCATTTCTCGATCGCGAGCATCGCGAGGAGTTTCTCCGCCGGCACGCGCCGCTGCTGCTTCCTCCGAGGTTTTGAACAGGGCGCAATTCCGCTTGCTATTGCGCGCTCACTTCCAGCAACAAATGCTGCTTGAACTCGGTCTTGAGCTTCGGCGTCTGTCCAGCTGTCACCTTCACAGTTCCAAGATCTTTGTTATCCGGGTAGTCGAGTATGTGATAGGTTCCGGGATTCAGCCCGCGCAGTTCAACATCCCCACGCCATGGCGCCTTCATCTCGGGCGCGAAGAATGCATAATATGTTTTGCCGTCCTTCTCGATCGCGTAAGCCTCGGGCACGTCGTAGCCATAGGTATACAAAGGAAGGTAAGTTCCTTTAGACAGCATCTTGTCGTTATAGATGCCAATCCACTTCTTCCAGTGCTCTTCCTTGTCCTTGGTCAAGTTGACCTTGTTGAATTTCGGGCCGGGATCGGGCCACACAAATTTTGTTCCGACCACGCCGCCCGCGCCGATCGTCGAAGCGAAATCATCGCCATGTTCGATCCAATCATTGCCCGCGCGCGTCATCGCCGAGAGTTCAACGTGATCCCCATATACCGCCGACTCGGGTCCTAATAGAGCCTTATACATTTTTATGCGCCGGCGAACCTGCACAGCGCCCACTGGATCAGCGGTTACTGCCTGATCCATATATGGCAACCAGGCCAGGGACGGCGGCGTTCCGCATGGGCAGCTCTGAGTCACACTCTCCGGCTTGAGCGCGCGCGTAGTTTGAAAGATTGTCTTGTACACGTCCGCCATCGCATTCACGGAATCCTGTGGAGATTTGTGATGATGCGCTGGATTATGGCACTCGGGAACGGTGTAGATGTTGTCCAGCTTCGAGCCATCAAAGTCCCAATCGTGAATGAATCTTTCTGTGAGTTTCTTGTAGTATGCCTGCACCTCAGGCACCGCCGGACATAAAGCTGCCAGATCGCGAGTTATACGGGCATGATGGCCGTTCTTGTCGAGAATCAACCAATCGGGATGGTCGCGAACGACATCCGACACGAGATATTTGTGCGACTCCCATTTTCCCTGCCCGTCCTCGACGCCAAGCGGCAGCCACCAGAGTTGGACCAGGATGCCCTGCTTATGAAAATCGCGGACCATACGCTGGATTGAATTTTCGGGAAAGGTTTCCTTGCGCGGCTGCCAGTCGCCATAGTTGTTAAACCACCGGTCGTCCAGCGTGGCCCATTTGATTCCCATTTCTTTCAGCTTGGGAACCGTCCCCAACATCTGCGCGGGAGTTACGTTGAACTCGTATCCCCATCCACACCAACTGACGTTGTAAGCCTCGTTCGAAGGCTTAGGAAGTTCCCATCCTTCCGCCTGCAGAGCGTGCGACCACAGGTGCAGAGGCTGATAGAAATCTCCCGAGTACACGGCGATGAAACTGCGGGGTGTAGAGTAGCTCTCGCCCGGCTTAAGAGTCGTCGCAGGAATATTGAGACTGGCAGTAACGTCGTGATCCCCGCCGACGCGCACGGGAAGTGAAACCGAGAGGGGGAGTGTTTCCACATGGCCCACCGCAACTCCGAGAGCACGCGTCCAGAACGCAACCACTGGAATGCCGCCTCCATAGCCGCCCTTCACGACGGCGCCCATTACGTTCGGCTGAAAGAAAGGAGCCGTCAGCTTCCGAACATCATCCTTGCCCCAGTCGTAGCTTGATCCCTGAAACGACCACATCTCGTAGGGCTGTGCCTTTAAGTCCCCCAAATGCGCATTGAAACGATGCCGCTGGCCGACCATCTCGTCGATGTGAAGTTCGGCGTTCCCAGCGTTGCGATATTCTGCCGACGAGAGCAACAGGTTCGGAAAAGCGTCGTAGACTTCGATCGTCAAAACCCGTTGAAGATTTGCGTTTGCAGAACCGACTGCCTGGCTACCAATTTCAATTCGTTTACCCGCACCCATTTTTCCGGACGCTTCCAAGACTTTTGCGTGTGCAAAGTCGAGCGAAAAGTGAACCTGCTTGCCGCCCTGGACAACGAAATCACCAGTGGCCTCGCCCGGGTCATCCAACGTCAACTTGCGTCCATCCTTAATAAGGAATGCCTCCACGTATCCGGAGGGTAACAGTCGAAACTCAGCGGACTTCGTCGTGAGGACGATTGGTCCTTTCGGGGTGGTCTCAACCTGAATTGTGGAGTTCGATGCGCCACTCGTTGGCGCGCCAATTGCCGACTTCCGGGCGATGCCCATCGCGATCAACAAGAGCGCAATTGCCCCCAAACCACCTAACCATTTCATCGGCCCCGCCGGTTGCGTTCTCATCGTCCCTCCTTCAATGCCTGCGTGCCTCGAAACTGAACAAACAATTTCTCCGCATTCAGATGATAGATTTTTTCCAGAACGGCATCGGGCAATTCCAACCCATAAATTTCCCACCGCCCTTGACTGGGTGCACCCCAATAATCAAACGAGTCGTCGGCAGTTTCGAGCCAGCGAAAATAATTCCGGTACATGGCCACGTCCATGCCATTGTCGCTGCCGAACATCACCCGATCCTGATACTTCAGGAAAAGGTCGCGCGCCGCCCGCGGTTGACGGCCGAGTTCAGCTTCGCGACCGCCGAACTCCACCATCACATTCGAATAGCGATCCAGAATCTGGCTCACCCATCCCAGGTTTTCAGGAAAGCCCATGTGGAGAAATACAAACTTAGTGGCCGGATGCCGTGCCGCGACCCGGTTTCGCGCCTCTAGCAAGTCTTGAAATCCTGGATAGTCATGGCCGAAAAAACTCCAGTCCGGGTGGTCGATCAGTTCCTCATAGCGCTCGTTGTCGGCGTTGATCGGATGAAAGAAGGCCTCAGGGTCGGCGGTGTGAATGAACACGGGAATTCCCAGTCGCCCACACTCGTCAAAGATGGGATCGAGCCGCGAATCGTCAATCGTGACCAGCTTGCCAGTCTTATCTCGCGCACCCAGGCCAAGGTCTTTCAAAATCTTCAGCCCGCGCGCACCCCGAGAAACTCCATCGTCCAGTTGCCGGACCATTTCCCGGCTGAAATCGGTGTCGTCAATCTTCGTCCAGTCGATTTGGGTGAACACGATGAAACGCCCTGGATAGGGCTTCACCATCGTGTCGACGAGATGCTGAAGCTTCTCTCCCCACATCCCAGTCAATATCACAATCGTCTTCACGTTGGTCTGGTCCATGATGCCGATGACATCCTGCGGCGGCATCTGATCACCGATGCCGACTGGGTCGTTCGTGTGATTGTGAACGTCAAGAACGTAGAACTTTGCGCGCTGCGGAAAGTGCTCGGGCACGTGCAGCATGGACGTGGGGTGAAAGTCCTTGAGCAGCACGGTTTTTCGCTGGTCGGCGTCCGCCGCCGTGTGGTAGCCGATCTGCTCCTGCTTTTGCGCGTCCTGGCCGTGCACGTTACCAAGCGTCAGAATAATGAAGCAACAGGGGAGAGCCAGCACCGCCGGACGGGACCGATTCAATCGAAGCAGTCGTGCGAGACAACATACTCTAGCGCCCGGCATATATTTCACGCGATGCGGAAAGAGTCACTGTGATGGCTGGCGAGGCCGCGCTAGGATACACGGGAACCGGCACTCCTCCGCCGGGTGGTTCTGATGGATTGCAACAGGGCGCGATAGAATTTCCCGAGTATACGGCCGTTATCTGGTTGGTGCCGGGCTCGAGCTGCGATGCGCTAACCGGCATGCTTGCGGCCGATGTCGTTGGACCAGTCGGCATCAGAGGTTGCGTGGCTAGCAAGGTCGACCCGAGCATGTAGTTCACCGTGCCACTCGGCACGCCCGCGCCGCCGGGAACGACTAAGACCGCAGTCGTCAAAATGGCCGTTTGACCAGGTTCCAAAGCATACGTATTGGAAGACAAGGTTACGGTCAATGTGTTGCCGACGATGCTCCCAGTATTCTGATATGCGCCAATGTCGATAACCGAGCCATTCGTCCGGGGGTTTCCCAGAAAATCCGTGCCGCCATAGATAGAGTTCGGGGAGCTGCCGTTGGGATCGCACCATCCGACACTGCAAGATAGGCTGGTGCTGCCGGATCCAATCGCCGGAGAAGTAAGTTCGGTATCGAAATTTGGAGGCGTGTCACCCAGACCCACGAATTGCGGATCCGCATTTAGGGACGCTGCATCTTGACCCGCAATCGCCTGGTAATTTGCAAAGCTTGTAAAGTTGCTTTCTCCAGCCCATGAAATTGAAGTGCCTTCCGCGTAACCTGCGGCCGAGTTATAGAGGTTCCAGTTGAGGGTAGCCGGGGGACAGGGATGGGCTTTGCTGCACGGTACAAAACTGTTGATCCAGATATTGGCTACGCCGGAGTAAATAAGATTGTTTTCGAAGTAATCGCCCTGCGCTGAGCCTACCTGATTCTGGATCTGGAAGTCTCCGCTGGGCGTGCCTTCGCGCCCATTGCCCTGCTGCGCGCCGTTGTTGTAAAGAGTGTTGTTGACGAAGACGTCGGCGAAGCTACTGCCTCCGCCGTTGCTGCCGCCACCCTTTTTGGTCGCCTTGGCATAGCCACCGATCGAGTTGCCGCAGGAATTCGCGCTGTAGAAGAGATTATTGCGCACGGTCGCGTATCTGCCATAACACGGTAATTCGCCTCTGGCAGCCTTTCCGACGCCATCCGGCCCCGGCCACTCCGTGCCAGTCGAGAGACATACTTGATTCTCACTGGTCGTCTCGATGCCGTAGTCGACCTGGAAAATCACGTTCCTCTCGAAGGTGACAAATGCGCACCCGTCGCAGTAGAGTCCGTCGGCGTCGTACTCGTTGCCCTCGCCGGGATTCGCGATTCCGCTGATGTTGTAGACCGTATTCCCGCTCACGACGCCATGACTGGCTTCGTCATATCCGACGGGGCCTGTACCCTCGTATCCAATGATGTCGATGCCAATGTTGTTGTTGTCGTGAACAAGATTGTTCGTAACCTGAAAATTCGTCACGTTCCCGTTCAGCGTCATCGACTCGCTTTCGCCGGTCTTCAGGTCATAGAGTTCATTGCCGTTGACCACCAACTGGCTGATCGGAGTGCGCTTCGTGCCGTATGCAAACAGTCCGCACGCGTTTCCGTTTTTGGATGTAGTCGTGATGTCGTGGATCAGGTTATTCAGAATCCTGATTCCCGTGCCGGAGCCAGTGATCCAGACACCGCACGGAACCGCTCCGCCGCTGGAAGTGCTGAGATTGCGGATCTCAAAACCGCTGACGGTAATATAACTGCGCGCTCCCGCGATCGTGACAAGGCCCTGCGTTCCCGAAACTTTCAAGCCCGTCCCGTCGATGATCGCGGTCTGCCCCGGATAGCTTTCAAAGGTAATCGGCGCGGCAAGCTTTCCGGAATGATCGAGATTCACGAATTCGCTGTAAATGCCTGCCATCACGTATACCGTGTCGCCGGCTCTGGCGATACCGGCTGCGT
>Ga0210389_10000941_pt1 | contig 24596 bp, 15 predicted proteins | sample IncBWH28OmetaG_FD_160127 | JGI IMG/M metagenome (GOLD analysis project Ga0210389, IMG submission 160127) | Forest soil microbial communities from Barre Woods Harvard Forest LTER site, Petersham, Massachusetts, United States - Inc-BW-H-28-O ...
AGGTTCTGGACCGGGCCCGAGCCGTGCGCGATGCCGCCGTCGAGGTCCGAGCGGGCCGTGAGGAATCCGGCGGCGACCCAGATCACGCTGATGACGAGCAGCAGCGACGCGAGCACCAGCCCGGGGCTGAGCACGCGGTTGGTGCGCGTGGTCAGCCAGCGCTGTGCCCGGTAGAGGACGAAGGCGGTGACCAGGGCGAGCACGAGCGCGGCGAGCATCGTGGGCAGCTCCGTCGCCTGGCCGCTCGCCGCGCTGAGCGCGTCGTTCTCCTGCGTGAAGGCGGTGTTCGCGGCGGGCAGCAGCACCAGGTGCGCCTCGCCCGAGGCGTCCTGCAGGAACGAGCCGCCGGTCAGCGGGTAGCCCATCGCGTACTCGGCCGTCGTCTCTGCGACGTAGCCGCTGTAGGCGGACAGCCCGGCGTCCAGGCGGGCGAGCGCGCTGGCGTCGGCCTGGCTGCCGCCGGCCGCCTGCAGCCCGGACAGGTCGCGGTGGGCCGTCGCGAGGTCGGACTCGTAGCGCTGCAGCTGACCGAGCGGCGGCCTGGGGCTGGCGAGGAACGCCGCGGTGATGGTCGCGTCGGCGTCCCCGATCGACTGGAACATCTCCCTGGCTTCAAGGCTGAGCCGCTCGTCCGTTGAAACGAGGGAATCGGCGGCCGAGGAGTGCTGGGTGGCCACCCAGCCGCCGAACGCGCCCCAGGCGAGCGACAGCAGGACAAGGCCCGCGAGCAGCGCGCGCAGCGTCGTGGGGGTGTTCAGCGCGCGGCGGGACACGGGGCCGGCGGGGCGGGGCGCCCGCTGCGCCGCGGTGCGGGCCGCCGTGGCGGGCAGGGTCGCGGTCATGAGCCGATCTCCGCGATCTGCTGCTCGCCCAGCGTCACGAGGGCGCCCGGCAGGGGCTGGAAGCCGTGGGTACCCAGGTACGCCGGCTGGTTGCCCGTGGTGATGAGCCACTTGAGGAAGGCCTTGAGCGCGCTGGCCCTGCCCGCGGTCGGCTGGCGGGTGCTGACGACGGCGTACTCGTAGTTGACGATCGGGTACCCGGTCGGCGACGGGCCGTCGATCAGCGAGATCGTCTCGTTGGGCGGCGTGAGCGACACGAAGCTGGCGACCGAGTCCTGGATCGCCTGCGCGGTCGGCAGCGTGAAATCGCCGGCGTAGTTCGCGAGCTCCGCCTCGCCGAGGCTGGCCGCCAGCGCCTGCGACAGGTAGCTGATCCCGTTGTAGGCGACGCAGCCGGGGGTGGACTCGCAGGCGTGCAGGACGTTGACGCTGCCCGCCTCTGGGACCTCGCCGGGGACGTTCGGCCAGGCGACCGTCGTCCCGTACCCGATCGCGGCGTTCCACTGCGAGTCGGGGGCGGACTGGGAGCCGGTGGACAGGTAGCTGGTGAACAGGAACGTGTCACCGGAGCTGTCGGATCGGTAGACCGGCACGATCTTGATCGCCGGCAGGGTCACGTGCGGGTTTATCGCCACGATGCGCGGGTCGTCCCACATCGTGATGGTGCCCTGGTAGATCCCCGCGAGCAGCGCGCCGTCGAGCTTGACGTGCTGGGAGGAGCTCACGTCGGGCAGGTTGTAGATAACCGTCTGCGCGGCGATCACCAGGGGGATGTTGACCAGGGTGGGCGTCTTCACCAGGTCGCCGCTTGACAGGTACGCGTCGGAGGCGCCGAGGTCCACGGTGCCCGCGGACGCGGCCGCGATGCCCTTGCCCGAGCTGGTGGACGCGGTCTTCACGGTCACACCTGGCGCCTGCCGCTGGTAGGCCACCGCCCAGGAGCTCATCAGCGGGTAGAGCAGGCTGCTGCCCGCCTCGTTGATCGTTTCCGCCTGCGCGGCCGCCTGCGCCGCCACGGTGCCGCCGGCCTGGCCCGGTTGCGCGGCGGTCCCGCAGGCCGCGGCCGCCGCGGCCAGCGCCGTCCCGATCGTCAGGCACAGCGCGGCTCTCCGCACCAGGAAGCCGCGCCGTCCTCTCCCCGTCCCCGCCACCGTGAGGGGCTCCTCACTCGCTGTTTTGCCTGCAAGCCGTATTCACCGGGTACTGAGGTGATTGTTACCGGCCTCATACTGATACGGAACCGCGAGCAGGACGGATGAGGAAGATGTTCAGCGGCCGGTCAGCTACTGTTCACCTGCGCCTGGCTAGGCCCCGCGGACGACCCGCAGTTCGGTCCAGGCGCCCAGGTGGATCCGGTCGCCGTCGCGCAGCTGCACGGCCTGGCCGTGCGGGATCTCGCTGCCGTTGACCGCGGTGCCGTTCGCCGAGCCGGGGTCGACGACGGACCAGGTGCCGTCGGGTGCCTTGAGCAGCACCGCGTGCAGCCGCGACACGCCAGGATCGGCCGGCGGCACGGACAGGTCGATCTCTGGGTCGATGCCGCTTGACACGCTGTGCCGCCCGATCCGCACCTCGGTGCCCGCGAGCCTGAACCGCCGCTGCGGGCAGTAGACGGGGAACGCGATGCCGGCCGCGTCCGGGCCGCCCGCCGCCTGAATGGCGTCGAAGTAGGCGCGGTCCGCGGTCACCACGGCGGTCCACTCCGCGTCGGCGGTTCCGGGCCTGCCGGGCACGCCCGGCGGCACCTGCGCGGCGGGCACGGAAGCGGGCGGCACGGAAGCGGGCGGCGCGGAAAAGGGCGGGGGCCCTGGCGGCGGCGCCGGGGGCCCCGGCGGCGGCGCCGGCGCCTGGTACGCGTCCGGGCCGAACGTGTCCTGGCCCGCGAGGGTGAAGTCGTAGCCGCACGACTCGCAGAACTGCCCGGCCCGCGTGACACCGCAGCGCGGGCAGGGATCGCCCGGCGCCGGCCGGGCGCTGCCGGGAGCCGCGCCAGGCCCCGCCGTGCCGCCCGCGGTGCCCCGCGCGGCCCCGGCCTGCGCCGTGTCGGGCGCGAGGCTGGGCGCGGCGCCGATCAGGACGCCGCACACGTCGCAGAAGTCGTCGCTCGTCGAGGCGTGACCGGACGGGCAGGTCGCCACCGCGCTACCCCTTCCTGACCCGGACCGTCTTCGTTGACCGCGTGTCGAGCGCCATCTCCGCGGCGGCGTCGACCTTCTTCTTCAGCCGGACGGTGCCGGTGGCCTCGTCCACCACGTCCACCACGCTGGCCAGCAGCCGGGCCGTCTCCTCGTTGCCGGCCTGGTGCGCCAGCGCGACCGCGCGGCCAAGCCGCGCGGTCGCCAGGTCCACATCGCCCCGCTTGTTGGCTTCAAGCCCGTCGGCGATCGCGGCGGCGAGCTCCGCCTGCCCGGTGTAGCCGGCGACCCTGGCGTTGATCCTGGTCGACAGCGCCTCGTCGTCGGTCCACGTCACCCGCACCAGGCCCTGGCCGAGCACCTGCTGGCCCTCGGCCGAGCTCGCCACGAGGCTGACCCGCGCCGCGAGCATCTCCTGGCCGAGGCTGGCCGGGTTCACCGTGACCGCCACGTGGTAGTCGCGGCTCTCCCCCGGCGCCCACGCCCCGGTGGGGTAGTCTCCTGCCTGCGCGCCCGAGGCCAGCCGGCGGCTTGTCAGGTCGTCGATGGCCGGGGCGACCTGCTTGACGAACTTCAGTGCCGCCGTCTGCGGCGTCCACACCCGCAGCAGCACGTCGGGCAGCTGCTTGCTCATCGCGCCGCGCATCAGCTCCTCGAAGTCGGCCGCCAGGCCGGCCGGGTCGACGACGATGTCCACCGAGCCGAGCAGCGCGGTGGAGATCTTCCGCAGCTCACCGACCTCCCAGTCGGTGCCGACGCCGCGGCAGTCGCAGCGGAACACCCCCTCGCACAGGGCGATGGCCGCGGCGAGTTCCTCGGGGGTCTCGTGCTGGTTCTTGCCGTCGGTGAGCAAGAGCGCGTGCCGCAGCGTCGCCTGGCTCGAGGAGAAGACCTGGTGGGCCAGCCGCAGCCACTGGCCGATCGCGGTCCCGCCGTTGGCCCGCAGCTGCCGCAGCGCCGCCTTGGCCTCCGCCCTGGTCCGTTCCCCCGCGACCGCCATCGACCCGTCGGCCGGGTACACCGGCCACGCGGTGGAGGTGCCCGCGATGACCGCGAACGACGTCCCGTCCCTGATCACGTCCACGGCGGCGGCGGTGGCGGCGCGTGCCTCGGCGAGCTTGGCCGGCGGGTAGTCCATCGACCCCGAGCAGTCCACGATGACGATCTCCGCGCTGCCGCCGTCGGGCGGTACCTCGGCCGGGGCGTCACCGGTCTCGTCCGCGGTCACGGTGACGACCGCGCTGACGTCACGGCCGCCGGCCGGCAGGTAGGGGTTCTGGTCGATGTCCACGGTGAACCCGGGCAGGGTCGTCATCGCGTCTCCATGTGCGTCATATCCAGGTCCTCGGGCGGACGCTGTTGGCCATGTCTACCAGTTCGGTCCGCCGTTCTGGCAGCAGGGTGGCGAGCGCGCGGTAGCCGCGCTCGAGCCCGAAGCGCAGCGCGCGCTCGTTCGCCTCGTAGCCGAGGATGCGCTCCGCCGCGGCCTGGGCGCCTGCCCGCTGGGGGGTGGCCGTCCCGTCGGACACCCAGTCGAGCGCGGCGCGCAGGATCTCCACCGCGAGCTGGTGCCTGCGCGGGTCGTTGTCGTCGAGCGACAGCCGGCCAAGGCGCTGGTCGGCCTGGTGCAGGTCGGCGACGGACAGCCCGGCGCCGCCCGCGACCAGCAGCCGGACGGCGGCGATCTGCGCCGCGGCGTGATGGCTTGACGTCTCGGGCACGGCGGCGACCGCGGCGATGGCGCTGACCCGGTCGCCGCTCGCGAGGTAGGCCCTGGCCGTGCCGAACCCGGCGCTGACGTAAGAGCGGTCGACGGTCCACACGAGCTGGAAGTAGTAGCGCGCCGCGGGCAGGTCGCCTGCCGCCTCGGCGGCGAAGGCGAGCGCCAGCTTCGGCGCGAGCTCGCCGGGAAGCTCGTCGTAGACGGCGCTGAACGCCGCCCGCGCCCGGTCGGGCTTGCCGCCCGCCAGCTCGCAGAGACCGCCGTACCAGGCGACCCGCCAGTCCGCCAGCGGCGACGACGACAGGTCGGCGAGCGAGGCCTTCGCCGTCTCCAGGTCGCCGGTCCCGATGAGCGCGCGGACGAGCGCCAGCCTGGTCTCCGCCGACTCGGCCACGCCCGGCGGTACGCCCGCGTCGCCGGTGACCGCGCCGAGCAGGGCCTGCGCCTGCTGCGCGGCCTCGAGGCCGGCCAGCGTGGCCAGGTAGCCGGCCGCCGGGTCGGTGCCGTCGGCCAGCGGGGCGGGCAGCCCGGCGACCACCTCGGCGGCCGGCGGCGGCAGCACCGTGAGGGCGCCGTTCCCGTTGGCGCCTGCCGGGCTCAGGTCGGTGCCGATGGCGCGCAGTTCCGGGCTGAACAGGCCGGAGAACGCGGGCCTGGGCTGCCCGTCGGCGGCGGAGAGCACCTCCCGCAGCACGCCGGTCAGCTGCTCGGCCATCTCCCCCGCCGACTGGAACCGGCGGGCCGGGTGGCGGTGCGTGGCGCGGCGCAGCAGCCGGGCGAAGGACCCCTGCTGCGTCAGCAGCGGCTCGTTGTCAGGCAGCTGGAACCGGTACTGCTGCTGGAACCCGGCGAAGTCGAAGGTGAGCACCGCGAGGGTCCGGCCGACGGTGTAGAGGTCGGAGCTTGGTGACGGCCCCTCGTCCTCAATCTCCGGCGCCTGGTAGCCGACCGTCCCGTAGATCGGGCCGTCGTCGTTGATGTAGCGGACGCCGCCCATGTCGATGAGCTTGAGCTGCTCTTCCGTCTGGATGATGTTGTCCGGCTTGAAGTCGCAGTAGACGAGTCCCCGGTCGTGCAGGTAGCCGAACGCGGGCAGGATCTCCAGGGCGTAGGCGAGCGCGTGGGCGATCGGCACCGCGCCGCCGTGCTGGCGCGCGTCGAGCCGGATCTGCTTGAGCGACTTGCCGCCCACGTACTCCATCACGATGTAGCCGGCGGCCTCGCCGTCGCGCCGGCTGGCGTGGTGCACGAAGTTGTAGATGCGGACGATGTTCGGGTGCTCAAGCTGGGCGAGGAAACGCCCCTCGGCGACGGCGGCCTCCATCGCGTCCGCGTCCCCGGTGTTGAGCAGGCCCTTGAGCACCACCCAGCGGTCGCTGACGTTGTGGTCCTTGGCCAGGTAGATCCAGCCGAGCCCGCCGTGGGCGAGGCAGCCGAGCACCTCGTACTGCCCGGCCACGAGCTCGCCTGGCACCAGCTTGGGGCTGAAGGAGTACCTGGTGCGGCAGTTCGGGCAGAACCCTTCCGTCATGCCGGGCCTGCCGTCGCGCGACTGGCCGACGAGCTGCCCGCAGTTGCCGCAGAACCGCCGGCTCTCAGGGACCCTGGGGTCGGTGAGCACCGCCGTCGCCGGGTCAAGCGCCGGGACCGGCGGCACCTCGACGAGTCCGGCGCCGAGCCCGCCGCGTGACGACCGGCCGCTGCCAGGCCGTGAGCCGCGGGTGCCTGGCCCGCTGCCGCTTCCGACGCTGCCAAGGCCCGTTGACCAGGCGCCCGAACCTGACCCGGTCGACCCTGACCCGATCGGTCCAGGCCCGCTCGGCCCTGACCCGCTCGGCCCTGACCCGCCGGGCCCGGCACCGCCTGGTCCCGCGCCCGCGTAGCGGATGCTGCCGCCGTTCGGCACCGGTCCCCAGCCGGCGGGCGCCGCGGGAGCGGCGGGCGCCAGGCCGCAGACGTCGCAGTACCCGTCTTGGATCGTTCCGCCGCACCCTGGCTGGGTGCATGCCACAGCGGTCATCGCCGTCCTTCCGTCGCGAGGATCGCGCGCTGGTAGGCCGCCACGGCCGCCTCGGCCGCGGCCAGGTCGCACGGCGCCGTCCACAGCAGGCCGTACGCCTGGTCGTGCCTGGCGGACAGGTCCTGGTCCTCGGCCGCGCCGAGGCGGGCGGCCTTGGCCTTGTAGGCGCGCAGCAGCCCGCGCAGTTCATCGCGCTTGTCGAGCGCTGCCGCCGCCGTCTGGCTCAGGTCAGCGGTCTGCGCGTTCGCGGCGGCGAGCTCGGCGTCGCACCGGTCAAGCTCGGTGGCGAGCCTGCTCCACTGCCCGCCCGCCGCCAGCGCGGCGAGCGTCGGCAGTGGCGGTTCCGGGACCTGCGGCGGGAGCGGCGGCAGCGCGCTGACCCGCACCGCGACGTCCCGCCTGGCCGCGACGGCGTCCTGCCGCGCCGCGCGGGCGGCGGCGGCCGCGGCCGCCAGGTCGTCGATCCGCAGGCGGGCCTGCTGCCGCAGCCGGTCGAGCTCGGCGATCCGCGGGGTGAGCGCGGCGACCTGCTCGCGCACCCGGTCGGCGGCCGCGGTGTCGACGCTGCCCTCCCCCGCTGCCCTGCTGGCCGTCCCGCCCGCAGCGGGCCGCCACAGCGCCAGGGGGTCGGCGTTGGCGGCCGCGCGCTGTGCCGCCACGGCGCTGTCCGCGTCGCGGAACTCCGCCTGGATGTCCGCGCCGAGGCCGTCGGTCAGCGGCCGGACGCGGGCAAGCTCGGCCGTTGCCGCGTCAAGCGGCGCGCCGACGGCGGTCCAGACGGCCTCGACAGCCGTCGTCACCTCGGTGACCGCCCTGAACGCGCGGCGCATCGCGGCGACGGCGGCGGCGAGCGTGACCGGCGGGCGGGCCGCCGCGGCCAGGTCCCTGCGGGCGAGCGGCACGGGGGCGCCAGGCAGCTGGACGCAGCCGCCCGTGAGCAGCGCGTTGAGCTCGGGGAGATCCTTGCGCCCCGGGTGCCTGGCGCCGCTGCCGAGCGCGGCGACCCGGTCCACGACGGCCGAGTACGCCAGGAACGTCTCCCACAGGGTCGCGAGCTCGGCGGACGCCGCCGCCCAGCGGTCCCGCGTCTGCCCGCTCAGCGCCGCGCCCTCGAGCACCTGCTTGGCGAAGCTGCCGTCAAGCTCCAGGAGGTTCGCCTGGACGGCGTCCCGTTCCGCGAGCACCGCCGTCACCCGCTGCGCCGCGGTTTCCTCGGGGGTCACGACGGCGGCTCCGCGCCGGCCACCGGTGCCGCCACCATTGAACCTGACATCCCGTCCCTGCTCCCGGCCCGCAGCGATGCCCCATGAACAGCCTTCTGCCGTCGCGCGCCCGCGACGGATCTCCTTTTTACCTTAGTGCGGGCGCATTTTAGGCAGGTCCCGCCGGATCGGCGGCGCTGCCTGGTCAAGGTCACCAAAAGTTCACTTTCCCGGCGGGCGGGACGGGCCGGCGGGACGGCGGCGCCCCGCGGGCGGTCAGTTTCCCGAGCTGAACGCGGCGTCGAAGGCGGCCGCGGGCGGCTCGAAGTCGAACCGGCGCAGGAACGCCAGTGCCTCTGGCGCCCCCCGCAGCCGGTCCATGCCCGCGTCTTCCCACTCCACCGATATCGGCCCGGAGTACCCGATCGAGTTGAGCATGCGGAACACGTCCTCCCACGCCACGTCGCCGCGGCCCGCGGACACGAAGTCCCAGCCGCGCCGCGGGTCGCCCCACGGCAGGTGCGAGCCGAGCCGCCCGTTGCGCCCGTCGAGCCGCTTGCGTGCCTCCTTGCAGTCCACGTGGTAGATCCTGTCCCTGAACTCGCCGAGGAAGGCGACCGGGTCCAGGTCCTGCCACACGAAGTGGCTCGGGTCGAAGTTCAGCCCGAAGGCAGCCCTGTGGTCCACCGCTTCCATGGCGCGGTGCGCCGTCCAGAAGTCGTAGGCGATCTCGCTCGGGTGCACCTCGTGCGCGAACCGCACGCCCTCGGCGTCGAACACGTCGAGTACCGGGTTCCAGCGCCGCGCGAAGTCGGCGTAGCCGCGCTCGATCATCGACTCGGGCACCGGCGGGAACATGGCGACCGTGTGCCAGATCGACGAGCCGGTGAAGCCGACCACGGTCTGGACGCCGAAGGCGGCCGCCGCCCGCGCCGTGTCCGCGATCTCCGCCGCCGCGCGCTGCCGCACTCCCTCGGGGGAGCCGTCGCCCCAGATGCGGGCAGGCAGGATGCCCTGGTGCCGTTCGTCGATCGGGTGGTCGCACACCGCCTGGCCGACAAGGTGGGCCGAGATCGCCCAGCACTTCAGGCCGTACTTGTCGAGCAGCGCGCGCCGGCCGGCCAGGTAGCCGTCCTCTCCCAGCGCCCGGTCGACCTCGAAGTGGTCTCCCCAGCAGGCGATCTCGAGCCCGTCGTATCCCCACGAGCTGGCCAGCCTGCAGACTTCCTCAAACGGCAGGTCCGCCCACTGCCCGGTGAAAAGGGTAAAAGGCCGTGCCATCAGTTCTTCACGCTCTCCCATGAGTTGCCGGACGCGGCGCTGCGCGCCACCGCGTCGAGTACCCGCTGCACCGCCAGTCCGTCGGCGAACGACGGGCGCGGCTGGTCACCTGCCGCGATCGCCGTCAGCAGGTCCCTCGCCTGGTGGGTGAATGTGTGCTCCCAGCCGAGCGTGTGCCCGGGCGGCCACCAGCCGGACAGGTAGGGGTGGCTGCCTTCGGTGACGAGGATCCGGCGGAACCCGCTGGCCGCGCTGTCATCGCTCGCGTCGAAGAACTCGAGCTCGTTGAGCCGCTCCAGGTCGAACGCGAGGCTGCCCGCCGACCCGTTCAACTCGACCCGCAGCCCGTTCTTGCGCCCGGTCGCGTACCTGGTGACCTCGAAGGAGGCCAGCGCGCCGGAGGCGAGCCGCCCGGTGAAGACCACCGCGTCGTCCACGGTCACCGTGCCGCGGGGCCCGCCTTCAACCACGGGTCCTTCGGCCAGGGGCCGCTCGCGGACGAAGGTCTCGCTGATCGCGCTGACCCCGGTGACCTCGTCGCCGGTCAGGTAGCGGGCCAGGTCGACGACGTGCGCGCCGAGGTCGCCGAGGGCACCGGACCCGGCGCGCTCCGCCCGCATCCGCCAGGTCATCGGCGCGTCCGGGTCGGCGAGCCAGTCCTGCAGGTAGACGGCGCGGAAGTGACGCAGCGAGCCGATGCGGCCCTGCTCGACGAGCCGCCTGGCCAGCGCGAGCGCGGGGACGCGGCGGTAGTTGAAGCCGGTCATCGCCCGCGCGCCGCCTGGGTACGCGGCGTCGGCGGCCGCCCGCATCGCCTCGGCTTCCGCCAGGGTGTTGGCGAGCGGCTTCTCGCACAGCACGTGCTTGCCCGCCGCCAGGGCGGCGATCGCGATCGGCGCGTGCAGGTCGCCGGGCGCGGCGATGTCGACCAGCTGTACGTCATCGCGGGCGATCAGCGCCCGCCAGTCGGTCTCCGCGGCGGCCCAGCCGAGGCGGCCCGCCGCCGCCTCGGCCGCCGCCTTGTCGCGGCCGCAGATGGCGGCGAGCCGCGGCCGCAGCGGCAGGTCGAACACCCGGCCAACCGTGTTCCAGGCCAGCGAGTGGGCCCGGCCCATGAACGCGTAGCCGACCATGCCGACGCCGATGTCAGTCTGCGGCGACATACGGGTCCCATCGGGTATCGAGCGGTGCCGGGACCTCGAAGCGGCTCTCCACCGGCTCGAACGCGGCGCTGACGGCCGACCGCTCGATGGCGGTCATCATCTCGAGCACGTGCAGCGCCATCTCGCCTGAGGCGCGGTGGCGCGCGCCCGCGCGGATGGCGCGGACCATGTCGACGACCCCGGTCCCCCGCCCGGCCGCCGCTCCCTCGGCGGGGATCACAGTCCAGTCGGCGTCGCCTTCCCGGCGCAGGCGGATGTCGCCGTCGAAGCGGTTCGGGTCGGGGACGGCGAGCGTGGCCTCGGTGCCGGTGATCTCGACGAAGCCCGAGCGCGACAGCGGGGAGTCCCAGCTGAACAGCAGCGACGCGGCCTGGCCGCCGACGTACTCGGCGAGCGCCGCCACGTAGGTGGGCACGGCGACGTCGAACGCCGTGCCCGCGCGCGGCCCCGAGCCGATGACGCGCGACTCGCTCGGCCTGCGGCCGACGGCGGCGACCCGCCGCGCGGGGCCGAACAGCGTCGCGAGCACGGACAGGTAGTACGGCCCGAGGTCGAACAGCGGGCCCGCGCCCGGTGCGAACAGGAACTCAGGGTCAGGGTGCCACGACTGCGGCCCTGGTCCCTGCAGCAGGGTAAGTGCGGTAAGCGGCGTCCCGATGGCACCGGAGTCGATGAGCCTCCTGGCGGTCTGCAGGCCGGCGCCGAGCACGGTGTCCGGCGCGCAGCCGACGCGGACCCCGGCCGCGTCCGCCTGGCTGAGCAGCGCGCGCCCGGCGGCGACGTCGAGCGTCAGCGGCTTCTCGCTCCACACGTGCTTGCCCGCCGCGATGGCGGCCGCGATCACCTCGGCGTGCGAGACCGGGACGGTCAGGTTCACGACCAGCTGGACGCCGGGATGGCCGAGCGCGTCGGCCGCGCTGCCCCACTCAGGCACGCCGTAGGCCGCGGCCTGCGCCTTGGCCCTGGTCGGGTCGATGTCGGCGCAGAACACGACCTTCACGTCGGGGAACGCGGTCAGGTTCCGCAGGTACTGCTTGCTGATGTTGCCGCAGCCGATGACCGCGATGCCGAACGGGCTCACCGGGCCTGCACGGCGGTCGCGAGCCCGCGGCTGGTGAGCCAGCTGAGGCTGTCACGGACGGCGGTGAGCACGTCGGTGGCGCAGCGGTCGAGCTCGACCACGTGCCACTCCGCCGACGGGCAGGCGGCGAGGATCTCCGCGACCGGCATCCGGCCGCCGCCGACCGCGGTCATCGGGTCGTCCTTGGTGACCGGTCCGTCCTTCACGTGCAGGTAGCGGACACGGTCGCCGAGCCTGCCGAGCAGCTTGGGCACGTCTTGGCCGCCGACCGCCGCCCAGTACGTGTCGACCTCGAGCAGAACGGCCGGGTCGAGCGCGTCCGCGAGCGCCTCGAGCCCGGTCCGCCCGCCGACCATAGCCAGCTCGAAGGCGTGGTTGTGGTAGCCGAACCGCAGTCCCAGGCCCGCCGCCCTGGCCGCGCCCTCGTTGAGCTCGCGGGCCAGCTCCGCGATCGCGTCGGCGTCGGCGAAGCGCTCCGGGGGGGCCCACGGCACGATCACCGTGTCCGCGCCCACGGTCTTGGCGCCGTCGAGGAACGCGCCGGCGTCCTCGCCGAGCGCCTTCGCGTGCACGGCGCACACGGCGAGCCCCGCCTCGTCGAGGTCGGCGCGCAGCGCCTCGGGGTCCGTCAGCACGTCGTACGGCTCGACCGCGGCGTAGCCGTAGCCCCTGATGGCACCGAGCACGGCCTTGCGTCCGGACGCGAGCTGGTCCCTGACGGTGTAGAGCTGCAGGGCCAGCGGATTGCTAGTCAAGTCGTCGCGACCTTTCTGGTTCGGGAAATCGCCTCAAAGCACGCTAAAGATCACTAAGCACCGTGTCAATGGGGCCCGAGGGCGACAGGCGCGCGGGCGGCCGCGGGTTAGCGCGGGCTGATCTCCTGTGATCATCCAGAACGGGATCGTGTTTCACGTCCCCGGCCCGCCGGGACGACCAGGGGGCGGGGCGTGGCGGGGGCGAGTCAGCCGCTTCCGTTCGGGATAAACAGCCGGAGCAATCGCGGCCGGGGCGGCGGCGGGCGGACCCGCGCCGCCGGCGGACGGCGCTTCGCTCCGCCTCACCTTGCCCGGCGCGCGTCCGGCTACCCGGCGCGAGCCGCGGGTACGGCGTCGGTGCGCGGCGGGAACGGGATGATGACGACCGTGATGTTGTCGAGGCCGCCCGAGTCGAGCGCGAACTTCGCCAGGTCGGCGGCGGCGTCGAGCGGCCGGGTCAGCGCGGCGGGCATGGCCATGGCGGCAAGCTCGGCGGCCTCGGGGCGGTAGTTCCACAGACCGTCCGAGCACAGCAGCAGCACGCCGGGCCCGGTCGGGGTGAACTGCTCGATGTGCGGCTCAGGCTCGGGCAGGTCCGCGCCGAGCCAGCGGGTGATCACGTGTGCCTGCGGGGAGGCCATCGCCTCGTCCATGGTCGCGAGGCCGGCCGCGACGATCTCCTCGGCGAGCGAGTCGTCCCTGGTCACGCGCCTGGAACCGCCGGTGATGTCGAGGGTGTCGTTCGGGCCGGCCGGGGCCGGGGCGTTCGCGGCGAGCCAGTAGGCGCGGCTGTCGCCGAGCCAGCACACCGTGACCTGCCCCTGGCCGACGACCGCGGATACGTACGTCGAGGCGGGTGCCCCATCCGGGCCCGCCAGCTCGGTCAGCGCCCCTCCGGCGGCCCTGACCGCCGTCCGGGAGATGGCCGCTGGGTCGTCGCCCCGCTCCGCTCCCTCGGCGAGCAGGGTGATCCCGGCGTTCACCGCCGACCACGACGCCTCGTCCGGGCGCGGCGCCGAGGACACGCCATCGCAGACAATGGCGACCGCGACCGGGCCCTCGTCGGTGTCCGCGACCGCGAAATGCATCGCGTCCTCGTTTCGCGAATGCCGCAGGCCGCGGTCGCTGACCCCGGCCACCTGGCCGAGGTCTTCTTCCATGTGGTCCCTGTCCGCCACGACCCTCCGTCCGCAGGATGGACAGTAGCCATCCTCACCTGCGAAAACGGGATCCGCGGAGTCAGTTGAACACGCCGTGCACATTCTCGCGCCTGGCGAATCATCCCGCGACGTGCTCATAGCCGAATCCCCGCTCCTGTCCGCCTGGCGACATTCCGCTCGCCAGGACATTAGCCTATGTCCGCCAGGGTCAGGGCGCCATTTTTTCCTTTTTCAAAGGGCTTTCTTCGCTAGGCGAACGGAAATCCCCCGGGGGCGGCCCCGGCTCCGTGGTGACTCGGCCTCCGGCTCACGGGTACGGGAGGCTGATCGCGTCGCCGATGCGGTGGACGCGCAGCGCGTTGGTCTTGCCCGGGCTGCCGGGCGGGCTGCCCGCCACGATGACGATCTTGTCGCCGATCGCGCAGCGGCTCATGCTGACGAGGGCCGAGTCGACCGCGTGGACCATGTCGTCGGTGTGCCGCACCTCGGGCACGATGAACGTCTCGACACCCCAGGTGAGGGCGAGCTGGCTCCTGATGGCCGGGTCGGTGGTGAACGCGAGCAGCGGGATCGGCGAGCGGTACCTGGCGAGCCGCCGCGCGGTCTCGCCGGTCATCGTGAACGCGACCAGGGCCTTGGCCCCGATGATCGCGCCGACCTCGGCGGCGGCCCGCGCGATGGCGCCGCCGGTGGTGGTCGGCATGCGCGACAGGTGGTGCTCGGCGCGCAGCGAGGACTCCTCGGCCACGGCGACGATCCTGCTCATGGTGGCGACCGTCTCGATCGGGTAGGCGCCGACGCTCGTCTCGGCGGAGAGCATCACCGCGTCCGCGCCCGCGGTGACCGCGCCGGCCACGTCGGAGACCTCGGCCCGCGTCGGGCGCGGCGAGCTGATCATCGACTCGAGCATCTGGGTCGCCACGATGACCGGGCGGGCCCGCTCCCTTGCCAGCTTGATCGCCCGCGTCTGCACGGTGGGGACCTGCTCAAGCGGCAGCTCGACGCCCAGGTCGCCGCGGGCGACCATGATGCCGTCGAAGGCGTCCACGATGTCGGGCAGGACGTTGACCGCCTCAGGCTTCTCGATCTTGGCGATCAGCGGGACGCCCGGCCGGCCCAGGTCGGTCATGATCTTGCGGGCCAGGCTCGCGTCGTCCGGGCTGCGCACGAAGGACATCGCGACGATGTCCGCGCCCGTGGCCAGCGCCCAGCGGAGGTCGGCCTCGTCCTTGTCCGGCAGCGCGGGGGCGCTGACGTTGATGCCGGGCAGGTTGATGCCCTTGTGGTCGGAGATCTTGCCGCCGACGACCACCCGCAGGTACACCCGGTTCCCGCTGACGCCGGTGACGTCGAGCTGGACGTTGCCGTCGTCGATGAGGATGCGGTTCCCGGCCCGCACGTCGTCGGCGAGGCCCTCGTAGGTGGTGGAGGCCTCGTGCTGGTTGCCCGGGATGTGCTCGGTGGTGATGATGAACTCATCGCCCGCGCTGAGCCGCACCGGGCCGCCGGGGAACTCCCCGAGGCGGATCTTCGGGCGCTGGAGGTCGGCGAGGATGCCGACCGACCGCCCGGTCGCGTCGGACCCGGCGCGGACGCGCCGGTACGTGTCGAGGTGATCAGCCTGGATCCCGTGACTCATGTTGAGCCGCGCGACGTCCATGCCGGCCCCGATCAGCGCGGTGATCTGCTCCTGGCTTGAGGTTGCTGGCCCAAGGGTGCAGACAATCTTCGCACGCCGGCTCATCCTGAATCCCCTTCCATTGGTCTAAACCACCTTAGCCCATCCTGGGGCCCTGGTGACCGGGGTCACAAAGTGTTCACTTGACAGTTGCATACTGTATTCAGCGGTCGCCCGGCGCGCGGGCCGGCCGCGGTGACGCGGCCGGGTCAGCCGGCGTACTCGGGGGTCGGTGGCTTCTGGTAGACCGGGCTGACCCAGTGCTGGTAGCTCTTCTCCCACGCGCCGTCTGACTCTTCGCCGGCGAGGACCGCGTTGACGAAGCGGACGAAGTCCTGGTGCTGTCTTGACATCGCGAGGCCGTAGGGCTCGTCGGTCAGTTCCGGGCCCACGACCTTGGTGAACGGGTCCTGCGCCTGGAGCCCGTACAGGATCGCGTCGTCGGTGGAGACCGCCGCCACCTGGTCCTGCTGCAGCAGGACCAGGCAGTCGGTCCAGAACGGTTCCTGGACGACCTTGGGGTGGGTCGGGTAGTCCTGGATGGTGGTCACCGAGTCGGAGCCCTTGGTCGCGCACACCTTCTGGCCGCCGAGGTCGGCCAGGCCGCCGGCCGCGGTCGAGTTGTCGGGGATGAGCACCCGCTGGTGGGCGTCGAAGTAGACGCTGGAGAAGTCGACGTACTTCAGGCGGTCGCAGGTGATCGTCATCGTGTGCGCGACGATGTCGACGCTGCCGTTGGTCACAGCGGTGATCCGCTCGGCGTCGGAGATCGACTTGAACTCGACCTTGTCCGGGCGGCCGAAGATCGCCTGGGCCACGGCGCGGATCATGTCGATGTCGAACCCCTCGATCTGGCCGTCGAGCGGGTTGAGGTAGCCGAAGTGGTAGGTGCTCTGGTCCACCCCGGCGATCAGGTAGCCGCGGGCCTTGATCCTGGCCATGTACGAGCCCGGGGTCACGGCCGGCGGCCCGAGGGGGGCGAGGCTGGCGGCTACCGGGTTGCACGTGGCCGCGGTCTTCGCGCTGGCCTGCGATTTGTGCACCGCGCGGGCGGCGGCCGCAGGGCGGGCGGCGGCACGCGCCGTGGCCGCGCCGTGGCCAGGTCCCGGCGCGGTGGCGCAGCCGGCGGCGACGGCGGCCACGGCCACGGCGGCCAGCGCGAGCGCGGCCTTGCGCGCCCGCAGGACGGCCCGTCCCCGCGGCGTGACTCGCCCCGGCCCCACTCGGCCGCTGTTCCCGCCGTTCACCGGCCCGGCCTGCCCGCTCACCGGTACTCCGCGAGGCGGCGGCTCAGGCCCCAGGCGCACGCGGCGGCCATGAGCAGGGCCGTCGCGACGGTGACCGCTTCAAGCCCGCCGTAGGCGCTCGAGGCGGAGCGCGCGGTGGAGTCGAATACCGTCTGGTCGCTGTTGATCGCCGCGGACAGGTCACCCGACAGCCGCGTGAACGCCGCGCCCGCGTCGCCCGGCTGCGCGCCGAGGGCGGAGGTGACGGCCGCCTGGTGCTTCCCGTTGTCGTCGTCCGACCGCACCCTGGCGTGCGCGGTGAACCAGGCCCGCGCGTCGGTGACCGCCGCTTGCACCGACGGGCCTGCCGGGGTGCCCGCGGCCGCCGTTGCCGCGGCGGTGAGCAGCGTGCCGGGTCCCGGGCCGAGGACCTTCTCCTGCGCCTGGTAGTCCGCCTGGTAGCCGTCGTCCCCGGTGTTGTCGATCAGTGTGAGGCTCTCATCGGCGTGCGCGTCCTGTGCCGCGATGCCCACCTGGGCGACCGCCTCCACCGTCGCCGAGCCCCTGGCCCGCGCGTCCATGAGGTCGCCCCTTGCCCCGAGGTAGGCGGCGGCCAGCCAGGCCAGCGAGACGACGAGGAATACGCCCGCGGCGACCAGGCCGGCGTTGAGCACCCGGTTGGTGCGCCCGCGCAGCCAGCGTGCCGCCCGGAGCAGCAGGTAGCACAGGACGAGGCCCGCGACCAGCGTGACCACGATGAGCGGCAGGCCGGTGGCCTCGGCGCTGGTGTCGCTCAGGTTCGCGTTCTCGACGGCGTAGAGGTCCCTGGCCTTCCCGAGCAGCGTGGCCCGCATGAGCCCTGAGGCTTCCCGCAGGTAGGCCGCGCCGAGGGGCAGCGCGAGCCGGTTGTCCGCGTCGGCGTTGCCCATCTCCTGCGTGTAGGTCGGCAGCCCGGTGGCGAGCGCGGCGAGGTCACGCGCGGCCGGCCCGCTGCCGTCACCGACCTGCGCGGTCGCGCTCTCGATCGTGCCGCTCGCCACCGCGATGTCGGCCAGGTACCGCTGCCTGGTGCCGGCCGGCTCGGGCCCCGTGGTCAGGAAGGCCGTCGCCGCGGCGTCGTCGGCGTCAGACAGCCGCGAGTAAATCTGCTGCGCGGCCAGGCTGAGTTGCTCGCGCGAATTCACCACGCTGGACGCCGCCGACGAGTAGTGCAGGGCGGTGAACGCGGACAGGGCACCCCAGGCGAGGCTGAAAGCGACCAGGCCGATGAGCAGCAGCCACAGCCGTCCCGGTGTCGTCGCCAGGTCACGGCGCCGCCTGACCTGCCAGGGCACCGTTGCGCCGACCGCGCCGCCGGCCCGCACCGCAGCGTGCACCATGGAAGTCGCTCCCCACCCTGAGCCAATGCGAGTAAGAGTACGCATAACGGCCCTTATAGTGCGGTACCGTCACCCGGTCGTTATGCGGTTCCTTGTGGTTACACCAGGGGACGCGCCGTCGGGAGGATCGGGGACGGCAGCGCCGGGCGGGGCAGGGCGCGCAGGTACTGGTCGGCCGAGGCGGCGGCGCTGCGGCCCTCGGCGATCGCCCAGACGATCAGCGACTGGCCGCGGCCCATGTCGCCTGCCACGAACACGCCGGGCACCGACGTCTGGTAAGAGGCGTCGCGGGCCACGTTGCCGCGCGCGTCGAACTGGACGCCCAGATCGGAAAGCAGGCCGGGCTTCTCCGCGCCGGTGAAGCCCATCGCGAGCAGCACCAGGCCGCAGGGGATCTCCCTGCGGGTGCCAGGGACCGGGGCGAACCTGCCGCCGTCGAAGGCCACCTCGGTCAGCCGCAGCGCGCGCACCGCGCCGTTCTCGTCACCGACGAACTCCTCGGTGGACGCGGCGTAGACGCGCTCGCCGCCCTCCTCATGCGCGGAGGAGACCCGGTAGATCATCGGGTAGGTCGGCCACGGCTGGTTCTCCGCCCTGGTCTTCGGCGGCCTTGGCATGATCTCCAGCTGGGTCACGCTCGCGGCTCCCTGGCGGTGCGACGTGCCGAGGCAGTCCGCGCCGGTGTCACCGCCGCCGATGATCACCACGTGCTTGCCCGCGGCGCTGACCGGCGAGTCCGCCCCGAGCCGGTTGGCGGGGGGCAGGAACTCCATCGCCTGGTAGATCCCGGCCAGGTCGCGTCCTGGCGCCGGCAGGTCGCGGGCGACCCGCGCGCCGCCTGCCAGGACGACCGCGGAGAATCCCGCGAGTTGCGCCGCCGATTCGACGGGCACGCCGGTCACGAACCTGGTGCCTTCCGCCTCCATCTGCGCGAGCCGGCGGTCCAGGTGCCGCTTTTCCATCTTGAACTCGGGGATGCCGTAGCGGAGCAGCCCGCCGATGGCGTCGTCGCGCTCGAAGACCGTCACCTGGTGCCCGGCCCTGGTCAGCTGCTGCGCCGCGGCGAGCCCGGCCGGGCCTGACCCGACGACCGCGACCGTGAACCCGGTGCGCGTTTCCGGCATGACGGGGACGACGCCGCCGTCCGCCCAGGCCCGGTCGATGATCTCGACCTCGACCTGCTTGATCGTGACCGGGTCGGCGTTGATGCCGAGCACGCAGGATGCCTCGCAGGGGGCGGGGCACAGCCGCCCGGTGAACTCGGGGAAGTTGTTGGTCGCGTGCAGCCGGTCGGCCGCGGCCGCCCAGTCGGACCGGTAGACGAGGTCGTTCCACTCGGGTATGAGGTTGCCGAGCGGGCAGCCGTTGTGGCAGAACGGGATGCCGCAGTCCATGCAGCGCGCCGCCTGCCGCTCGGTCCGCTCGCTGGCGAACGGCTCGTACACCTCGCGCCAGTCCGTGAGCCGTACGTCGACGGGACGCCGCCGTGGCGTCTCGCGGGAGGTCGTCAAGAAGCCCTTGGGGTCACCCATGATCCACTCCCCTCCTAACCGTGTGCCGCGGCCATGACGGCCTCGTTGACGTCCCGGCCTTCGCGCTCGGCGGCGGACGCCGCGACGAGGACCCGCTTGTAGTCCTTCGGCATGACCTTGGCGAACCGCGGTACCGAGGATTCCCAGTCGGCGAGCAGCCGGGCGGCCACCGCCGACCCGGTCTCCGCGTGGTGCCGGGAGACGACCTCGTGCAGGAACTCCACGTCGGGGTCTTCCAGTGGGTCGACGTCGACCATCTCCCGGTTGAGCCTGGCCGCGTTCAGGTCGAGCACGTAGGCGACGCCGCCTGACATGCCGGCCGCGAAGTTCCGTCCGGTCGGCCCGAGGATCACCACGCGCCCGCCGGTCATGTACTCGCAGCCGTGGTCGCCGACGCCCTCGGCGACGGCCAGGGCGCCGGAGTTGCGGACGCAGAACCGCTCGCCCACCAGGCCGCGCAGGAAGATCTCCCCGCCCGTCGCGCCGTAGCCGATCACGTTGCCCGCGACGACCTGGTTCTCCGCCTCGAACGGCGACTCGGGGGACGGCGTGACGATCAGCCGCCCGCCGGACAGCCCCTTGCCGAGGTAGTCATTGGCATCGCCGGTCAGCTTCAGGGTGATGCCGCGCGGGACAAAGGCACCGAACGACTGGCCTGCCGAGCCGGTGAACGCGACCGCGATCGTGTCGGCGGGAAGTCCCTCGCCGCCCCACCGCCTGGTCACCTCGTAGCCGAGCATGGTGCCGACGGTCCGGTTGACGTTGCGGATCGGCAGTTCCAGGCGAACAGGGAGGCCCTCCTCCAGTGCGCCCTCGGCGAGCTGGATGAGCGTGTTGTCGAGGGCACGGTCCAGGCCGTGGTCCTGCTCGGTGACCCGGTGCAGCGGCCCGTCGAGCGCGCCCGCTGGCACGTGCAGTACCGGGGTGAGGTCGAGCCCGGCGGCCTTCCAGTGCTCGACGGCGAGCGCGGTGTCGAGCAGGTCGACGCGCCCGATGGCCTCCTCGATCGAGCGGAGCCCGAGCGCGGCGAGGTACTCGCGGACCTCTTCCGCGATGAACTCGAAGAAGTTGACCACGAACTCCGGCTTGCCGGAGAACCGCTTGCGCAGCTCGGGGTTCTGCGTGGCGACGCCGACGGGACACGTGTCCAGGTGACAGACCCGCATCATGATGCAACCGCTGACCACAAGCGGCGCCGACGCGAACCCGAACTCCTCCGCGCCGAGCAGCGCGGCGATCACCACGTCCCTGCCGGTCTTGAGCTGGCCGTCCACCTGCACGACGATCCGGTCGCGGAGCTTGTTGCGCAGCAGCGTCTGCTGTGTCTCCGCCAGGCCGAGCTCCCAGGGCGCGCCCGCGTGCTTGAGCGACGTGAGCGGCGCGGCGCCGGTGCCGCCGTCGTGCCCGGAGATCAGCACCACGTCGGCGTGCGCCTTGGACACGCCCGCCGCGACCGTGCCGACGCCCACCTCGGCGACCAGCTTGACGTGCACCCGGGCGGCCGGGTTGGCGTTCTTCAGGTCGTGGATGAGCTGCGCCAGGTCCTCGATCGAGTAGATGTCGTGGTGCGGCGGCGGCGAGATGAGGCCGACGCCGGGCGTGGAGTACCTGGTCTTGGCGATCCACGGGTACACCTTGTGCCCAGGCAGCTGGCCGCCCTCGCCTGGCTTGGCGCCCTGGGCCATCTTGATCTGCAGGTCGTCGGCGTTGACCAGGTACTCGCTGGTCACGCCGAACCGGCCGGACGCCACCTGCTTGACGGCGGAGCGCCGCAGGTCGCCGTTGGGGTCGGGGCTGAACCGGTCGGGGTTCTCGCCGCCCTCGCCGGTGTTGGACCGGCCGCCGAGCCGGTTCATCGCGATGGCGAGGGTCTCGTGCGCCTCGGCGGAGATCGACCCGTAGGACATCGCCCCGGTGGCAAAGCGCTGCACGATCGACGCGACCGGCTCAACGTCGTCGATGGGGACCTTCGCGGCGGACTCCGCCTCGTCGATTCCCCTGATGCGGAGCAGGCCGCGCAGCGTCTTCAGCTTGGCCGACTGGTCGTCGATGAGGGAGGTGTACTCCTTGAAGATCTCGTACCTGCGGGTGCGCGTGGCGTGCTGCAGCTTGAATACGGTCTCCGGGCTGAACAGGTGCGGCTCGCCCTCGCGCCGCCACTGGTACTCCCCGCCGATCTCCAGGCGGCGGTGGCTCAGCCCGGCCGCGAAGCCCGGCCCGGCGACGACCGCGCGGCGGGCCGCCTCCTCGGCGAGCACGGAGAACCCGACGCCGCCGAGGCGGGAGGCGGTACCGGAGAAGCAGGTGCCGATGACCTCCTCGCCAAGTCCGATCGCCTCGAAGATCTGCGCGCCGGTGTAGGAGGCGACGGTGGAGACGCCCATCTTGGACATGACCTTGAGCACGCCCTTGCCGAGCGCCTTGATGAGGTTCATCTCCGCCCGGTTCGGCGTGATGGCCTGCCCGGAGGCGCCGACGAGCTCGCCCGTGGCGGCGAGGTCGCGGACGGTCTCGATCGCCAGGTAGGGGCAGATGGCCGCGGCGCCGTAGCCGACGAGCAGCGCGACGTGGTGGGTCTCGCGGGCATCGCCAGACTCGACGATCAGGCCGACCCTGGTGCGGGTCTTCTCCTTGATCAGGTGGTGGTGCACCGCGCCGGTCAGCACCAGCGACGGGATCGGGATGAGCTTGGTCGAAGGCCCGCGGTCCGACAGGACGATCAGGCGCGCGCCGCGCTCGATCGCCTGGTGGACCTCGCCGCAGATCTCGGCGAGCCGGGCGCGCAGGCTGTCTCCGCCGCCGGCCGGGTCGAACCGGCCGTCGACGACGTGCGTGGCGAGCCCCGGCATGTTCCCGTCGTCGTTGATGTGCACGAGCTTGGCCAGGTCCTGCTCGCCGATCACCGGGAACGGCAGCGTCACCTGGCGGCACGAGGCCGGGCTGGGGTCGAGCAGGTTCTGCTCCGGGCCGATGTTGGTGCCGAGCGAGGTGACGAGCTCCTCGCGGATCGCGTCCAGCGGCGGGTTGGTGACCTGCGCGAATAGCTGGGTGAAGTAGTCGAAGACCAGCCGCGGCCGGTCGGAGAGCACGGCCACGGGCGTGTCGGTGCCCATCGAGCCGATCGGCTCCGCGCCCGCCCGTGCCATGGGGGCGAGGATGACGCGCAGCTCCTCTTCCGTGTAGCCGAAGGTGCGCTGGCGGGTCAGCAGGTCCGTCGCGGTCGGCACGAACCGCTCGCGGTCGGGCAGGTCGTCCAGGTGCACCAGGCCGGCGTGCAGCCAGTCCTGGTAGGGGTGCTCGGCGGCGAGGACCGACTTGACCTCCTCGTCCTCCACGAGCCGGCCGGCGGCCGTGTCGGCGAGGAAGATGCGGCCGGGCTGGAGCCGGCCGCGGCGCACGACGCGAGCGGGCTCGATGTCGAGCACGCCGACCTCGGAGGCGAGGATGACCAGGCCGTCGGCGGTGACCCAGTACCTGCCCGGGCGCAGGCCGTTGCGGTCGAGCACGGCGCCGATCACGGAGCCGTCGGTGAACGCGATCAGCGCGGGGCCGTCCCACGGCTCCATCAGCGCCGCGTGGAACTGGTAGAAGGCGCGGCGCCTGGCATCCATCTCCTCATGGTTCTCCCACGGCTCTGGGATCATCATGAGCAGCGCGTGCGGCAGCGACCTGCCGCCGAGGTGCAGCAGTTCAAGGCACTCGTCGAACGACCCGGAGTCAGAGCCGTCCGGGTCGATGATCGGGAACAGCCGCTCGATGCCCTTGCCCGACTTGGACACCGGGATCAGCGGGGAGGCGAGCATCGCCTCGCGCGCGTGCATCCAGTTCCTGTTGCCCTGCACGGTGTTGATCTCGCCGTTGTGCGCCACGTAGCGGTACGGGTGCGACCTGGGCCAGGACGGGAACGTGTTGGTGGAGAACCTGGAGTGGACCAGGGCGAGGTTGGACGCGTAGCGCTCGTCGGACAGGTCGGGGAAGAACGGCTCGACCTGCGGCGCGGACAGCATGCCCTTGTAGACGATCGTCCGCGAGGACAGGGACGCGAAGTAGACGCCGGTCTCGTGCTCGGCCCGCTTGCGCAGGCAGAACGCCATGCGGTCAAGGACGAGGCCGGTCTCGCCCGCCTCGCCCGCCACGAACAGCTGCGCCAGGCCGGGCAGCGCCTCGAGTGCGCCCGCGCCGCACGCGGCCTCGTTGTGCGGCACGTCGCGCCAGCCGAGTACGGTCAGGCCCTCGTCGGCGGCGAGGCCGGCGATGTGGGCGAGGGCGCGCTCCCGTTCCGCGGGATCGACGGGAAGGAAGGCAAGGCCGGCGGCGTACCCGCCCGCCTCGGGCAGGGCGAGCCCGGTGACGGCGCGGAAGAACGCGTCGGGAATCTGCGTGAGGATGCCGGCACCGTCGCCGGTGTCCGGGTCCGCGCCGGCGGCGCCGCGGTGCTCTAGGTTGCACAGGACGCGGAGGGCATTGGCCACCACGCCGTGGCCACCTCCGGCCCGCAAGTCTGCGACAAAGCCAACGCCACAGGCGTCATGTTCGAAACGGCTGTCGTATAGTCCGTTCGTCGCGGCAGGCACCATCAATTCTCCTGTCGTCATATCTCCGCTGAACTGCGCTTGCTGCGGGGGGACGACGCTGGCCCTGCTGCTACACGTAAGTTACATAGAGATTACATGACTGGTGAAATCCTTACCAGAGTCGGCTTGTGGGCTTTCTGGATAGGACTGGTGCACGTGCGACGCGTGCGCAATGTGTGGCTGTCAGCGCCGACGGACACCGATGCGCCGGAAAGCTCCCCAGGGGCGGAGCTCCAGGATGATCGGTAGGGTGCGTGATACCCAGCCAAAACAGGCCGAAACCGACGATCTCACGGACCACCGGTCCGTGAGTGAGATCACGAATCCGGCACGGGTTCGAGCGCCTCGCGGCTAGCTCGCTAGCGATACCCGCTGTTTGGATCCGCTATCACCCGGTATAAGAAGTTCGCCCCAAATGTGGGCAAATTCTCACCGAAGATCAGCTGGCGCGCGCCGGCCACGTCACGCCCGCCGGCACCACGCCCGCCGGCGCCACGCGCCACGCGCTCCGCGCGCCGCGCTTGTTGCTGTTATCGGGAGCCGCCCCCGCCCGCTCCCCAAGCGCTCCGCGCTTGTTGCTGTTATCAGCAGCCGCCCCGGCCTGCTCCCCGAGCGCTGCGCGCTTCTTGCTGTTATCCGCATGGCGGGCGATGTGGATGTGCCGTTGGTGTCGTTATGACGACACCAACGGGACATCCACGCGACGGCGGCGGCGGGAAAGGCGAGGACGGCTGATGCGTCGCACACCGCGGACGTTACGTATTCGGGCGCGTCACAGGGTGCCAGGATACGCCGCGACAGGCTTGGCGCGCGGGGCGCTTCTTGCTGTTATCAGGTGGTGACTT
>Ga0210389_10000942_pt1 | contig 24587 bp, 21 predicted proteins | sample IncBWH28OmetaG_FD_160127 | JGI IMG/M metagenome (GOLD analysis project Ga0210389, IMG submission 160127) | Forest soil microbial communities from Barre Woods Harvard Forest LTER site, Petersham, Massachusetts, United States - Inc-BW-H-28-O ...
CATCAGCGAGATTGCATCCGGCGCTAGCAGCTTCACTGCGCCGATGGCCCACAAATAGATCGCGGCCGCAAAGAAGAGAACCGCGATCCCTGTGATGCCCCCCGGCCGCTCCATTCTGAAGAGACTAGCACCTGCCGCGGATTCTACAGATAGCGCTCTCAAAGAATCTGTGCGAGTCCGCGTAAATCCGTCGCGAGTTTAGTTGTGGCACACTAGCTCCATGCACCAGCTGACGCTAGGCGACTTCGAACTCAGCGTTTTCTCTGACGGCACGTACCCGCTCGATGGCGGCGCATTGTTTGGCGTCGTGCCGAAAGTCATGTGGTCGCGCAAGGTCACGGCCGACGAAAAGAATTGCGTCACCACCGGACTCAACTCACTCGTCGTCCGCATGGACGGCCCTCGCACCGGCAAGCTGACCGTGCTGATCGAAACCGGCATGGGAAACAAGCTCTCCGACCGCATGATCAAGTTCTACGGCCAGCCCGCACAGCTTCTCGACAATCTCGCAGCCGGCGGCATCGCGCCCGACGACATCGACATCGTCATCAACTCGCATCTGCATTTCGATCATTGCGGATGGAACACAATCCGAGACAAGTCTGGCAAGATCGTTCCCACATTTCCGCGCGCAAAATACTACGCGCCTGAAGGCGAATGGCAGTACGCACGTCATCCCAGCGAGCGCGACGCCATCAGCTTCATCTCCGAGAACTACGATCCGCTGGTCGAAAGCGGCCAGATGACCCTGCTCAAAGGCGGCGAGGAAATTGTTCCCGGCATCTCAGTGCAAACCTTCCCCGGCCACACCGCGCACATGCAGGCAGTTATTATTCGAAGTCAGGGAGGAACCGCATGCTACATCTCCGATCTGATTCCAACCATCGCGCACATCGACATCACCTGGGGCATGAGTTTCGACCTGTATCCGCTGCAGACGATTGCCAGCAAGAAGCTCTATTACGCGCAGTCAATCCCTGAGAAGTGGCTGACGGTTTTCACGCATGACGCGAAGACGCCTTGGGCGTACGTGGAGAAAGATGAGGCAGGCAAGATGGTGGCGAGAGCAGCGTGAATCAAGATGTCTGAGAACGTGGCTGAACTTTTCCGCCGACAATGACAAATCTTTACAGCCAGCGCCGTCCAGGATGCTTAGAGTTGTGTACGGCAACTTTGGATCAGTCATTCGCATCTGGATTAAGTCACGCGGGTGACTATGAGGCGTGCAATCGTGCCCCTCATTCCAAAATCAATACGAGCGAGGTTCACTATGAAGCGATTTCTAGCGGTCGGTGGGATCTGCGGGGCAGTTCTTCTGAGTGGGGCCATGCCCGCTTATGCCCAGGACGAGCACGAGCACCACGAAGAAGCGAAACAGGAAGAGCACCACGAGCAGCGCGCAGAAGAAAAGCGGCGCATTGATGACGAACATTTCCGTTCGCACTTTGGCCATGATCATCATTTCGCCATCCGCCACGTAACCTTGGTCGGAGGCAGGCCGCACTTCGCCTATGGCGGCTACAATTTTGAAATTGTGGACGCATGGCCGCATGGATGGTCATATAACGACAACTGCTACATCGACTTCGTCGACGGCGGATACTTTCTGTTTAATGTGAGACATCCAGGAGTTCGAATCGCGGTGACAGTGCTCTGACGGAACCATCTGCGATTTGCAGTCTAAAATATGGCGCGGACCGCTGGGCGGCTCGCGCCATTTTAACTGCCCTCGTGAGGCGAATAACGGGCGGCGGACCAAAAAAGATGACTGGCGTTATGACAGTCCTCCCGCGATGTGGGTCGTGAGCAGCGTCCTTTAAATGTTCGTCGTCACCGATAGTCTGGCTTCGAAGAATTCTTCCACCCGCCCCAAAATCTCCACCGCACTCTTCGACTCGTAGATCGCCTTGCGCAGCCCAGCGCCACCGGGGACGCCGTGCGTAAACCACGAAGCAAATTGCTTCATCTTGCCCACAGCGTCGGGCAGTTCTTCCTCGATCAGCATCTGGAAGTAAGTGCGGATCATCTGGTAGCGATCGGCCTCGGAGGGCTGATCATAAGGCTGCTCGAGCCGGGATTGTGTGGGACCGGATCTCTGATCCGGTCTGAGCGGGCGAAGCACGGCTGGGTCGATGCCGATTGAAGCCTCCAACTGCTGGCCCGAGCAGGCAGAAGAGCTTTGCTCAGCCTGGCCGGGTCCGAGACCCGACCCCACACGAGCAATTTCACAATACTGTTCGATCTGCCGGAAGATCCACGGATTCGACGGCGCCGTGCGCCCGATCATGACGGCATCACATCCCGTTCGCGTCACCATGGCGCAGGCGTCTTCCGGACTACGAATGTCGCCGTTGCCGATTACAGGAATCTTCACTGCATCTTTCACGGCAGCAATCCACTCCCAGCGCGCGTTGCCGCTGTAACCCATCTCGCGGGTGCGGGCATGCAAAGCGACGGCCGCCAGGCCGCAGGACTCCGCCATGCGTGCCAGCTCCACGCACACGATTTCCTCGTCGTTCCATCCCGCGCGGAACTTTACCGTGAAAGGAATTTTCACTGCCCCGCGCACCGCCTCGAAAATTCTCCCAATCGCCGGAAGGTCGCGCAGCAGGCCGGAGCCTCCGTTGCATTTGACGACTTTCTTCGCGGGACAGCCGAGGTTCAGATCAACCAGATCGAACCCCAAGCCCTCGACCATGCGCGCAGCCTCGGCCATCACCTGCGGATCGCTGCCAAAAAGTTGCGCCGAGATCGGATGCTCGTCTTGGTAGAAATGGAGATACCGCTTAGCCTTCTGATCCTTCTTGCGCAACACTCCGTCGGCCGAGGTGAACTCGGTCATGATGAGCCCGCACCCGCCCAGGTTGCGTATGAAACGCCGGAAGACCGTGTCGGTCACGCCCGCCATCGGCGCGAGGACGGTCGCCGGAGAGACGGTGACGGTGCCGATGGTAAGGGAAGCCGGCACAACTCGTACGGAGACGGGCGACTCGCCCGTCCCGCTCAGACGAACACTGTCCGCAGTAGCGGAGTTGTCCCAAAACTTCTTCACCGTCTTATTCTACCTTCCGTCGCAAAACGAAGCCCCCGCCGGAGCGAGGGCTGAATTTCTGGCTGAATTTGTGAAGACCCGTTGCAAATTCGCGTAAATCGGTGGCGAAAGCTACTTCTTCGCCGTCTCGGCCTTCGCGTACTTGCGGCGGAAGCGCTCTACGCGGCCCGCGGTGTCCATCAGCTTCTGCTTGCCGGTGAAAAACGGATGGCAGTTCGAACAAATTTCGACGCTAATATCACCTTTATGAGTAGACCGCGTCACAAATGCGTTGCCGCACGCGCAATGCACGCGCACTTCATTATATGCGGGATGAATAGCTGCTTTCATGTCAGTTCCAACCTCGATTCGAATCATTAGATTCTACTGGATATCCACAGGATTCGGCAAACCGAACCGCGCTCAACTATCAGCTGTCAACTCTCAGCAAACGCAATGGAATCAGATGTTTTAAAAGCCCATGGCTGATAGCCAACACCTTGAAAGCTTCTTCAGAACCGATACAAATAGCTCGCCTTCACGAAAAATTGCCGGCTGTCGTTGATATAACCTCGCGGCGTTTGGAACACGCCCTCGCCGGGCTCCACATTCAGGTTTTGCAGGTCGCTGTTATAGCCGAAATAAATCGCGGTGCCCGGATGCAGTAGATAAGTAATCAGGAAGTCGGCGTTGAATTCCTTCTGCGTGGGCAGGTACGTGTATGGGGATCCAATGCCCGGCGTCCCGGCCAGCAGCCCGTTGTATTGCAGAATCACGCGCACCGAAAGTTCCGGTGTGAACTGCCAGTTCCACTTGCTGCGCACGATGTGATCATTGAAAATTCCCCGACCCGCTCCAGGAAATTGATTCTGCTCGATCAGATATGTGCCGTTCCTCGCACGCAGCCGCTCGAACAGATATGTATTCTCGATCTTCAACGGCTTCACGGGACGGAATGTCAGGGTCACATCTCCTGTATCCAACCGCCCCAGAAGCCATTGCGGCGCCACATTCGCCGCCGGCACAAAGTTCGGTCCGTCTCCCCAGTAGTATTCCGCCTTCGCGAAGACTTTCGAGAAATAGCCGCTCTCGATCGACGCTCCGCTGCGATGCTCGTGGTAGTCCTGATTCTGGGTGAGGCCAGACAACCCCAGAAACGCGAAATCCTGCGGCCTTAACCGTTCTCGCGACTCCTCGTAGGGCAGGAACCGCAGAGTCGTCTGGCCTCGACCCTCCGCGAACACATACGGCGTGTAGACGGTATCGAGCCGCGTTCCTTCATGGTCGAATACATAACGGTTATAGAAAGCTGGACCCCAGGCAACGATCCAGCCCTGCTTAGGACGAAGAACGTAACCGGCATGCTGCTCACTCTCGCGAATGTCGACCCGGTTCACAAATCCGGGCACGGTCACGAAGCCGGGGGTGACATCCTGGTAGGAACCGCTGTAGATCAAATGCAGGCCGTTGTGCCGCAGATCGACCCGGTCGGCCGCACCGGCATAGTAGCTGCCGTTGCCGGCGTTGCCCGAACTCAAAGGGAACAGCCCAGCCTCGCAAGTATTCTGCAGATTCGCGGCGGTCAATCCCAGCAGGCCGCTCGAACTCACCACCGCCTGCCCTTCCATGGTCCAATTGTCGGTGAGCTTGAGCCGGGTGTCCGCTCCCCCCACGCGATTGAATTCTCCCGTCGAGGGACACTGCCAATCGGTATAGATCGCCCCCATACTCGATTGCCTGAAAATGTCGCGGTTCACCCGTGCGATCGCGAAGTACGACCGAACCCCATACAAATCGCTCGAACACACGAGCGATGTAGCCGCGCAATAGTTCGGCACCGCCAGTCCCGGGCTGCGGTCGTCGGTGGCCATCAACCCGACCGAATACGGCCCCTCCTTCCCGGTCAACCGGATTCCTGCCGATGGGTCCTGAATATTGCGGGTGAAAAATAAGTCGAAAGGCGTGCGAAAGTAATCTTCGTTTTCCAGAAAAAATGGCCGCTTCTCGGGAAAATACACCTCGAATCTCTGATTCACCGTGATCATCGGATCTTCCGATTCCACCTGGCTGAAATCCGGATTCGCCGTCATATCCAGCACGAAATGATCTTTGATCACCCACTTCGCGTCCAGGCCCGGCTGCCCCTGCACGGTCGCGTTCTGAAAAAACGGATTGTACGGATCGCGTATGTCCAGCGCTCGAAAGCCGCGCATCACTCCGTAAGGAATCAACTCAAGGTCGTGGCCCGGCGAAATTGTCTCCAGCCCATATAGCGTCGCCTCCTGTCCCAGCCGTCCTTCCACTTTCCGCGAAATGCGCGGCCAAAACGCGTCCTCAGTCTTGCGATAAATGCCCCGATACAGAATGATTCCCCACTGCTGCTGTTTGGTCGCAGGAAAACGCAGGCTCTTGAACGGAATCGACATCATCACCACATAGCCGCGGCTTGTGACTTTGCCATGCGAATTCCAAACCGTATCGAACGATGTATCGAAATTCCCATGGATCTCGGCCCGGGACGCCTCCGTCCAGATCGCGTCCCATTGCACGCCCAGCGGCGTGGTCTGAAAAGCGTAGGCGCGCCGATGATCGTGAAATGTGTCGAGGATGATCTCCACCTGGTCGTCGTCGTGAATGTCCTCGCGGACCGACATGCGGGCGCGCACCTGCCGCGGATCGTCGAAGCAAACGAAAACGACATAGAGATTCTTCTGGTCGTAGCCGAGGTAAGCGTTTGTGGGCTCGGAAACCGGTTCTCCATCGTGCGGCGTCCGCTGGGTAAAGCCGGTGACCTTCGCCATCGCCCGCGCGATTTCTCCCTCCGCCTGCATGTTGAGGAATTCTTCCAGCGTAGGAGGACGCTGCAGCCGAGGGATGGTCAACGCCGGGGGCTCTGGCTGCGGGGCCGGAGCATGCACGGCAGGCGCTTGCGACGGGGCGGCCTTCTGAGTGGCGCCACCTTGTGCCGTACTTCCTTGCGCTCTACTGCTTTGTGCAGCGAGCGAGGCACATGCAGTCGTCGCGGCTATCGCCAAAGCCGCCGCAATCAGAACCCTCTGCCGCAATATAAGAAAAAAGCCCAGATTCCGCTCCTGGCGCACACTCCTTCACACTCCTTCCCGGGCCGGCCAGCGCTGGGAGGAATCGAGCACGATACACCAACACCGCGCAGACAAAACAGCAAAATAGTGTTTGTGAGGTTTGCCGAACAGGATACTACTTAAAACTAAAACAACGAACTCTGCCTCCGCGTCGGAGTAATCCCGAAGTACTCATACGCCAGCTGCGTCGCCACCCTTCCGCGCGGAGTGCGGTTCAAGAATCCAGCCTGCATTAAGAACGGCTCGTAGATCTCTTCGATGGCGTCCGGCTCCTCGGCCAGCACCGCGGCCAGCGTGTTTACGCCCACCGGACCACCCTGATATTTCTCGATGATGGTCAGCAGCAGCCGGCGGTCGACTTCATCGAATCCATATTGATCGACTTCGAGCATTTCAAGCGCGGCCTTCGCCGTAGGCTCGTCAATCTTGCCCGCCCCGCGCACCTGCGCATAGTCGCGCACGCGCCGCAAAAGCCGGTTCGCGATTCTCGGAGTGCCGCGGGACCGTCCGGCAATTTCTTTCGCGCCCGCATCATCGACCGCAACGCCAAGAATTTCCGCCGACCGCTCCACAATCACCTGGAACTCGCCGGGTGTATAAAACTCCAGCCGCAGCACGATCCCAAACCGCGACCGCAGCGGCGACGATATCAGTCCTGCCCGCGTGGTCGCTCCCACGAACGTGAACGGCTTCACTTCCAGCGTGTGCGTCCGCGCCGACGGCCCCTGCCCGATGATGATGTCGAGCTTGTAATCTTCCAGCGCCGAATACAGCAACTCCTCCAGCACCGGCTGCAGGCGATGAATTTCATCGATGAACAGCACCTGCTTGTCCTGCATGTTGGTGATGATCGCCGTCAGGTCGCCCTTGATCTGCAGCAGCGGCGCCGCCGTCGGCTGAAAGTGCACGCCCAGTTCGTTGGCAATAATATTGGCCAGCGTCGTCTTGCCGAGCCCCGGAGGCCCATACAGCAGCACATGGTCCATGGCCTCGCCGCGCGAGCGCGCCGCCTCAATCGCGACCGCCAGATTCTCTTTGACCTTTTTTTGCCCGATGAACTCCGCCAGCCGCTGCGGCCGCAGCTTCAGCTCAAACGAGGAATCGTCCTCCACCGGCGCGGCCGATACCAGCCGCTCGCGGTTGGCATTCAGATTCAGATTGTTTTTCGCAGTAGCCACTGCTTCGGATGGTAGAACGAAACGCTAAGCTGCGCAATCATCTCCGCGCCGAAACCGGCTCTTCCGACTATTTGGGATACCACTCCAGAATCCGCACTTCAATCCCCGTCCCTTCCAGCGCTTTCTGAAACACCGTGAGGTCAGACCCGCGGTAGTGGTAAGGAATGACAATCTTCGGATGGAAGGCCTTGACCGCGTCGGCAGCCTCATCCGGCGGCATGGTGTAAGGCAAGTTCATGCAGACAAACGCCACATCAATGTTCTTGAGCGCCAGCATCTCCGGCACGCCCTCGGTGTCCCCGGAAAAGTAAAAGCGCTTGCCGCCGTAAGTGAGCACATAGCCGTTGCCGCGCCCTTTATCGTGAAAAAGTTTCCCCGCGGCCGGCCCACGTTTCAGGTTGTAAGCAGCAATCGCGTCGATCGTAAAGCCCTGCCAAGTTTTCGATTCGCCGTTGGCAATCGGCTTGGCGCTGCTCACGGTCTGCACCACCGCCGGTGCGGCAAGAATCTCCGTATCCGCCTTGCTGATCTCCTTAATCGAATCCGGGTCCATGTGGTCCCCATGAATATCGGTGATCAGAATCAGGTCAGCCTTAGGCAGCCCCGTAAGCTTCGCCGGCTTGGCAGGATCGAGATAAATCACCTTCCCGCCCGCCTCAATCAGCGTGCTGGCATGGTACAGCGGAGTAATCTTGACCGGCCCGGCGGAAGTGGAAAAAGTCTGGGTGTCAGCGGCAGCCTGCGCCAGAGTCACCAGCATAAAAAAACAAAAAACGGAGCTCACAAGACTCAGGACTATCCTCATAGGGGACCTCGCGTCTTGCTTGTATCTCAGAAATACGGGTCTCTCGTCAATCGCTCTGCCTACGCGGCCGATCCATACGTATATATTATTGTATGGTATGGTATACTATCTCAACTATGGCCCTTAGTATCAAGAGCATCGAGGTGGAGCGCCTGGCGCGGGAGATCGCCGCGAAGACTGGAGAATCCTTGACTGGGGCGATCCAAAAGGCCTTGCAGGAGCGCCTGGATCGGCTCAGGCGCGAGCGTCGAAACCAGATACTCGCCAGCCAATTGCAGGAAATACTTCGGCGCGTAGACCAGTTGCCGGTTCTGGACTCCCGCAGCGCCGACGAAATCTTGGGCTACGACGAGCACGGACTCCCCCGTTGATCGCAAACGCATGGTAATTGATACCTCAGCGCTGGCAGCCATTTTTTTTGCCGAACCGGAGCGAGAGACATTCCTCGCTGCCATCACGGCAGCAGGAACACGGCTGATCTCAGCCGCCAGCGTGCTGGAAACAGGAATGGTTCTCGAGAGTCGACAAGGGGAAGCAGCGGGCCGCGAGTTCGATCTCTTCGTCGTGCGCGCCAATCTCCAAATCGTACCCGTAGACTCGGAACAGGTCGACCTCGCCCGCTCGGCCTGGCGTAAGTACGGGAAAGGACGACACCCCGCCGCGCTCAACTTCGGAGATTGTTTTTCGTACGCCCTTGCAAAGTCCGTCGGCGAACCAGTCCTCGCGAAAGGAACGGACTTCATCGGTACAGATATTGCAGTCTGGAAATGAAACAGTCCTACTCCTCCTCTTCCTTCACCTCGCCCCGCTCCGCCTTCGCCTTCTCGATAATCTTCTCCTGCAACTGCCCCGGCACCACGTCGTAATGATGCATTTCCATGTTGAATGATCCCCGGCCCTGGGTCATCGACGTCAGTTCCACGCCGTAGGTCAGCATCTCGGCCATCGGTACTTCGGCTTTCACTACCGTGTTGCCGCCCTTGTTGTCCATGCCCTGAATGCGCCCACGCCGGCTGTTCAAATCGCCCATGATCGATCCCGCAAAATCGTCGGGCACTGTGATTTCGACCGCCATAACCGGCTCGAGCAACGTGGGCTTGGCCACTTCCATCGCCTTCTTGAACGCGATGCGCCCCGCCATCTGGAACGACAAATCGTTCGAGTCCACATCATGATATGACCCGTCATACAGCACCACACGAAAATCCACCACCGGAAATCCCGCCAGGTATCCGCGCGCCGCTGCATCGCGAATTCCTTTTTCCACCGGCGGAATATAGTTCTTCGGAATCGCTCCGCCAAAAATATCATTCACAAACTCGAACTCGCCGCCGCGCGGCAACGGCTCCATCCGAATCTTGCAGTCGCCATACTGCCCGTGCCCGCCGGTCTGCTTCTTGTGCCGCCCCTGCACGTCGGCCTTGCCGCGAATCGTCTCACGATATGGCACTTTCGGCGCTTTCAGCACGACTTCCGTGTGATACCGCTTCTTCAGCTTCGAAACGATTACTTCAATGTGTTGCTGCCCCGTGCCCGCGATCAGAAATTCTTTGGTCTGCGGATCACGAAAGAACCGCAGCATCGCATCCTCTTCCATCAGCTTGTGAATTCCCGGCCCCAGCTTGTCTTCATCGGCGCGGCTCTTGGGCTCAATCGCAAACGTAATCGCCGGCTCGGGCAGCTTCACCCGCGGATACTGAATCGGCGCCGCCTTGTCGCCCAGCGTGTCGCCGGTCAGCGTGTCTTTCAGTTTCGCCACCGCGCCAATGTCGCCCGCATGGATCTCCGGCACCGGAATCCCCGTCTTCCCCTGCATGGCCTGAATGTGGGCGAATTTTTCCGCGCCGCCACGGCCAAAGTTCTGCAGCGTCGCGTCATTCTTCAACACTCCCGAAAAAACTTTGAAATAAGAAATCCGCCCGGCGAACGCGTCCGAAACCGTGCGGAACACATATAACGACACTGGCTCTGCGTCTGACTCGTGCCGCTTCGGCGCATCCCCATTTCCCGCCGCTTCACCCTGCACCCACTCGTGCTCGGACGGCGCGGGCGTGTAGTCGACAATAAAATCCATCACCCGGTCCGCGCCAATGTTGCCCAGTCCCGAACTGAAAATCACCGGGAAAATCTTGTCTTCGCGAATCGCGTTGTGCAACGCCGGAATCAAGTCTTCCTCGCCCAGCGTCCCAGCCTCGAAAAATTTCTCCATCAACTTATCGTCGCCCTCGGCTACCAGTTCGACCAGCATCTCGTGCGCTTCCTGCACTTGCGCCCGCATGCCCGCCGGAATCTCGGTTTCCTTTCCCTTGCCGTTTCCACCCAGCTCGTAGGTGTAAGCCTTCATCCGCACCAGGTCGACCACGCCCGTGAAACTCTTCTCCGCGCCAATCGGCAGCTCAATCGGAATCACGTCCCGGCCAAACGCATTGGTCAGCGATTCCAGCACGCGCTCGGCGCTGGCCCGGTCGCGATCCATGCGATTCACCACGATCAGCCGCGGCGTCTTGTACTCTTCGCAATAATTCCACACGCGCTGGGTCACGACTTCCACGCCGGCCACGCCATCGACCACCACGATCGCCGCGTCCACCACGGGCAGCACCATCTTGGCCTCATGGACGAACATGCTGAACCCAGGCGTGTCGAGAATATTAATTTTCGTCGTGCCCGCCGCCGTACTCGAAAAAGCCCCCCACTCCACCACTGCGGCCCCGGTCGAAATCGACATCTTCCGCGCAATCTCTTCCTCGTCATGGTCGGTCGTGGCCGATCCGTCATCCACCCGCCCCAGCCGCTGGGTCGCTCCCGACGCATACAGCATGGCCGACACGAGCGAGGTTTTCCCCGCATGCCCGTGTCCGACCATCGCAACATTCCTTATGTTTGCTCCCGAATAGACTTTCAAGTTGGGCTCCCTTCGGCAGGCGTGGGAAAGAAACGGCCATAAAGAAGATGAGGACAGCAGCAGGCCAACCCAGCATCCCCTGCCAAAACGTAGGATGCTACCACGCGGAGCGCGAACGCCTCAACCGGAGGGCACCAGTCGGGAGCGGGTGCCCCACTCTTCTCGCGTTTTTCGCGAGAGGGTAGGGGTTTTGACTCGCAAACCGTAGTATCATCCCCACCAATGCTAGGCAACCGCACCAGCGAACAATGGATCGCGCAATACTCGACCAGCCACCAGCACCCCATTAATCGCCTCTGCCACACGTTAGGCATCCCCACGATCCTGGTCTCGCTCGCAGTCGCCGTCGCCGGATTCTTTTTCCACCGCCTCTGGTTCCTCGCGCTCGCACTGTTCGTAATCGGATGGATCCTCCAGTTCGTCGGCCACGCCTTTGAAGGCAAGCCCCCCGAATTTTTCAGCGACTGGAGATTCCTCTTCGTCGGCGTCCGCTGGTGGTGGGCCAAAATCAACGGCAAGGCATAACGTTTGCCTAGTGTGGGGCGGTCACTCGATCGTGCGGTTGCTGCCGAACTACATCAGAACCCGGGTGCGCTTCTCTCGCGCCTTATGCGCGACAAGTGGGAATCCCGGACGAACTCAACCCCCCCCCGTGCTTGCACATGCTCGCGACTATGTTCTATGCTGACCCCAAGCTTGGGGTTCTGATTCACGACTGAAATGCACCGCCTGACCGCACGTTTCTTGCTGTTGTTCGCGCTTGTCGGAACTTTCGCTCCGCTCGCGCTGGCGGCCACTGCTGCTCCACAGCACGCGTGCTGCCTGCGTAAAGGCATACACCAGTGCCACGGTTCAGCGCCGGAATCCGATCGGCGTTCCATCCACGATACGAGCTGCTGCAACCACGACGGCCGCCGCGCCGCAACCACTTCTCAATGGGCGCAGGCTCTACAAGCGACAACCGCTGCGTTCGTGCAAGACATCGAAGCCCGCATCGCGGAATCGCGCACCGACTCTCCTGATGCGAAGCGATTCTCCTCGCAATCCACCCGCGCCCCTCCGGAAATCTCCATCGCCTGAGCAATCAAAGAAAGTTCAAGCACGCATAAGTGTTCGTGTGGGACCGGGTCTCTGACCCGGTCGCCGGGCACAGCCCGGCAGGCTCTTGTCGCCGCACGCCGATCAGGTCCCAGGAGATTTCATGCGCACCATCCGCATCTCGCTGCAGTTGGCATTCCTAGCCCTCGCCTCTCTCGCCGCCTTGGCTAACGATTACGGCGCCATCCGCGGTGTCGTGCACGATCCCCAACACCGCCCCGTGCAAGGAGCGATGGTGATGCTGCGCGCCAAATCGTCTGACTGGGCCAAGAGCGCCACCACTGACGCCAGCGGCGAATTCCAGTTCAACGCAGTCGTGCTCGGGGAATATTCCATCAGCGTCGCCGGCCAGGGCTTCGAGCAGGTGTCGCAAGACGTGATGGTCATCTCGGGCTCGGTCCCCGTCGTTCACTTCCAACTCCAAGTCGCCGGAACAAAGGAAAACGTCACCGTCTCGGCCACTCCCGAAGTCGTCGCCACCGACAGCTTCACGCCCACCACCGTCGTCAGCCGCCTCGACATCGAACGCACGCCCGGCGCCGACAGCACCAACAGCCTGGCCATGATCACCGACTACGTCCCCGGCGCCTACGTCACCCACGACATGCTGCACATGCGCGGCGGCCACCAGACCACATGGCTGCTCGACGGCATTCCCGTCATCAACACCGCCATCGCGCAAAATCTCGGCCCCCAATTCGATCCCAAAGATATGGACTACGTCGAAGTCAATCGCGGCAGCTACAGCGCCGAGTTCGGCGACCGCACCTATGGCGTTTTCAACGTCGTCCCCCGCACCGGATTCGAGCGCAATAACGACGCAGAACTGGTGATGACCGCCGGCAGTTTCCTTCAGACCGACGACGCCCTCAGCTTCGGCAGCCACACAAAAAATTTCGCCTACTACGCCAGCCTCAACGCTAACCGCAGCGATCTCGGCCTTCAGCCACCAGTTCCCCAAGTCGTGCACGATGCCGAAAATGGCGTCGGCGGCTTCGGCTCCTTCATCTACAATCTCGATCCCGCGAACCAGCTACGCCTGATGACCTCAGCCCGCCGCGACTTCTATCAGATTCCCTACGATCCCAATCCCAACGACATCGAAAACGGATCGATCCCCGCTAACGGATTCTCTCCGCAATATCCCAGCATCGGCCTGCGCGACGCTCAGACCGAAAATGACGAAGGCGTCCTCTTCACCTGGCTGCACACTTTCAATTCGCATCTCCTCACCACAGTCTCGCCCTTCTACCACCACAACACCGGAGATTACGCCAGCAATCCCAGCGACAATTCCGTCGCGAGCACAGAAGATCGCAGCTCCACTTACGCCGGAGCTCAGGCCAGCATCGCAGCGAACTACAAAATGAATGACCTGCAGGTCGGCTTTCTCAGCTTTTACCAGCGCGATGACCAGTTCTTCGGCGCCGTGTTCAACCCGCTAGCCTACAATTCTGTGCCATCGCCCATCGCCGACTCCGAACACCCCACCGCCAACCTAGAAACCTTTTATATTGACGACCGCTTCAATCCTCTTCCCTGGCTCACTCTCTCCGCCGGTATGCGTCCCACCCGCTTCTCCGAAGGAAATTTCGCCGTGACTTCCGCCGCCCCGCCCGTCGACGAGTCCGCCATCCAGCCGCGCTTCGGAGCCACCGTCACCGTGCCGCGTCTGCGCTGGACTTTCCGTGCCTTCTACGGACACTACTACCAGGCTCCGCCGATCGAGACCGTTTCCGGCCCTGCCCTGCTCAGCTACACCGGTCAGCAAGGTCTGGGATTTGCCACGCTTCCCGGCGAGCGCGATGAAGAACATCAGTTCGGCGTGACCATCCCCTATCGCGGCTGGATCCTCGACGCCGATAACTTCAAGACCAACGTCCAAAATTTCCTCGACCACAACAACATCGGCGCCTCCAGCGTCTTCTTCCCCATCAGCGTGTCGCAAGCCGTGATTCGCGGATGGGAACTCACGCTCCGCTCCCCGCGCATCGCCCATCGCGGCCAACTGCACCTCGCCTATTCCAACCAGATCGCCGAAGGCGCCGGCACCATCACGGGCGGACTCACCGACTTTACATTTTCTCCGGCGCTTAGCCCGCTCGACCACGACCAGCGGAACACGCTGAACGTCGGCGGAGACGTGACTCTCCCCTGGCGCTCCTACGCCTCGACCAACGTTTACTACGGCTCCGGTTTCAGCAACGCTTTCCCCGGCCAGCCGTATCCCGGCAACTATCTCCCTCAGCACACCAGCTTCGATCTCTCACTCGGCAAAGATTTCGGCGAACACTTCACCGCCTCGCTCACCGCGCTCAATGTAGCCAACCGACGCGTCGAATACGACAACAGCCTGACCTTCGGCGGATTCCACTGGGACCTCCCACGCCAGATTTATGCAGAACTCCGCTACCGGTTTCACTACTAGAGGGGGGGGCTTTCCGAATTGGATAAGCCGAACCCGGGCGAACTACATCAATGACTTCAAACGGGATTTTGGAACCGATAGAATGCAGTATGGCCGATCCCGCCCAACTTTATGACGAGTTCGCTGCTCACTACGATCAGATATTCGAGAACTGGGAAGCCAGCATTGCGCGGCAGTCGACGGTGCTCGCGGGCATTCTCAACCGCGAGTGCGGCGACGGGCGACCCATTCGGGTGCTGGATTGCTCCTGCGGCATAGGAACTCAGTCGCTTGGGCTCGCAATGAAAGGTTTCGATGTCACAGGTTGCGACATAAGCACTGGAGCAGTCGAACGAGCCCGCTCAGAAGCCTCGAAGAGGGGGCTCAGCATTCCGTTCTCGGTCGCGAATATGTTGCAACTGAGCGCAATCCCAAACTCGAACTTTGACGCGGTGATCTGTATCGACAACTCGCTTCCGCACCTGCAAACTGACGAAGACTTGTTGCAGGCCGCTCAACAAGCATATGGGAAACTTCGGCCAGGAGGCTCTTTCATCGGCAGCATTCGTGACTACGATCGACTGGTTGTGGAAAGACCGGTCAACCAGCGGCCCAACTTTTATTCCGATCACGGGAGCAGGCGAATTGTTTTTCAAATCTGGGATTGGCTGGACGAGCGACATTATCGCTTCCACATCTACATCACTCGAAACGCAGAATCGGCGTGGCAGACGCTCCACTTCACCTCAACCTATCGTGCAGTGCTTCGAAGTGAGTTGCAGCGCATTTTGGAAGAGGCGGGATTCATCAAAGTTCGGTGGCTGGCGCCATCTGACAGTCGTTTCTATCAACCGATTTTCATTGCCCACCGCAACTGTTGAAATCGGACATTACGCCAACCGCGAACCGCCTCGAATAAACCCGCCTCACCCCCGCCCCACCCTCTCCCGCACCATCTCCTCCACATCCCCAATCTTTTCTCCCAGCACATTTAACTTCCGCGCCAGCCCCTGAATCTCGGCCTCGGCACGGCGGTTCACGTCATAATCCAGTTCGCCGCGCAGCCGGTCTTTCGTGTCTTGCCGATTCTGACTCATCATGATGATCGGCGCCTGCACCGCCGCCAGCATCGACAAAAACAGATTCAGCAAAATGTACGGATACGGATCCCACGCCTTGCGCCCCAGCGCCGCGTCAATCGTCATATAAATTGCCAACGCGACGCTGAACGCAATAATAAACGTCCACGACCCGCCAAAGCCCGCGACCACGTCAGCAATGCGCTCGCCGAACGTCGCATCTTTTTCGATCACATCATTCGGATGCCGGGTCGCCCGCAGCCGCACCAGTTGCTGCGACGCGTGAAACTGCCGTCCCAGCACGCGCAACATATCCATCCCCGCCAGCGGCTTGCGCTGCAGCAGCACCGCAATATCCTTCTGGTCAACTTCCAGGCACGCCGCTTCATCGATCGCAACCGCCTCGGTCTGATGCGGGGTCTGCTCCAGCATCGACGCAAATCCGAAAAACTCCCCATGCGAAGGCTCGTCAACCACCACCTCCTGATGATCCTGATCAACCGTCGACACCCGCACCCTCCCCGACACCACCACATACGCCTGCCCGCCCGAATCCCCAATTTTGTAAATGCGCTGCCGCGCCGCAAACGTCTTCAGCCGCACCTGCGCGGCCAGCACCGCCGTCTCTTCCTCATCGAGCAGCGCAAACAGCGGAACATGTTTCAATACCTCAGGATTGCACGCCATGAAAATCCCTCGCCGTGTGAAATCTGGGCCAACGAAATCTGGCTCACGCCCAATCGCCCTGAGGATTTCACAAACCCGCACCACAAACAATATGAAGGATACTTGCGGGTGCCCCATTTCTCGCGCGCCCTTTGCGCGAGAAGTGGGGACTTCGCGGTAAAGTGTATACGTGACAAAATTCACGTCGCATTGCCTCATCATTCCTCTGATCGCTGCGGCACTTTCATTTTCCGCATGTCATCGCTCGCCGACCCCGGCCGCAAAGCGCTATCCCTTCACCGGCCGCATCGTTTCCATCGACACCCAGTCGAACCAGGCCTTCATTTACGGCGACGACATTCCCGGCTTCATGGACGCCATGGCCATGTCCTACAAGATGAAGCCCGAGGAGACACTGAATCATCTGCATCCCGGCGATTCCATTTCCGCCGAAGTTGTGACGATCCCAGCCGACTCTAAAAATGAAGACGCCGTCTCCGACTACTGGCTCGAAAACGTCAAGGTCACCGGCCACGTCGACGCCGCGCCGGCAGCCGCCAACACGCCGCACTTGCCCAACCCCGGCGATGACGTCCCCGATTTCTCCTTCACCAATCAAAGCTGCAAGCACATTTCCCTCAAGCAGTACCGGGGCAAAGTTCTGCTCGTCACTTTCATCTATACGCGTTGCCCGTTTCCCGATTTCTGCCCGCGCATGACCAGCAACTTCGCAGAAATCTATAAGCAGCTCGGTGGGAATCCCGCACTCGCAGGCGTGCACCTGCTGAGCCTCAGCTTCGATCCTGAGCACGACACGCCCAAAGTCCTCCGCGACTACGGCTTCTCATCCGCCCACACCCACAACCCCGCGCTCTTCGCGCGCTGGGAATTCGCCGCTCCCGCCGCCGCGGACTTGCCCAAGATCGCCGACTTCTTCGCTCTCACGATCAAGCCCGAAGGCGGACTCATTACCCACAACCTCAGCACCGCCATCATCGGCCCCGACGGCAAGATCGTGAAGTGGTACCACGGCAGCGATTGGCAAGTTTCTGATTTAATAAAAGACGCGACCGACGCGGGTACGCACAAGGGGCAGTGAACTCTCTGGCTGCAAGATCGCGGCCATACATTTCCTGGCCAGGACTGCGCGACTGTCTGCATGGCCCACGCGTTGTGCCTGTGCTGGACGGCGTGTGCTTCGCGACTGTGCCGGGTGATGTGTGCTTGGCGGCGTGCGCTTCGTGGAAGAGCGGCGCTTCAGCGCCGCGACAAAGACGATAAAATTGCAAGGGGCTTTAGCCCCCGTGGAAAACCTATGAAATATCTTCTGATCATTCTGGCCCTACTTGGCGTCATCGCTTCTTCTCTCGCCCTGCGCGAGCACTACCGCGAGTACGGCGACTCCCCCTGCAGCATCAACGAACGCTGGGACTGCGGCGTGGTCAATCACAGCCCCTTCGCCATGATTGCCGGAATTCCCGTCGCTACCCTCGGCATCGCGGGCTACATTCTCATGGCTGCGCTCGCGTTCCGGCGCTGGTACCGCCTGTTGCTCGTTCCCACATTCGCCGGACTCGCCTTTTCGCTATACCTCGCCAACATCGAAGCCCACGTCCTCGGCGTCTGGTGCGTCTACTGCGTCATTTCGCTCGGCGTCATCTCGCTGATGTCGCTTCTGACCCTCGGCACGGTCGTAGCGCAATTCGTCCGCAAGCCGTCGCCAGCCTAAGCAAGCACCTTCGTTCGGCACCAATTTCACGGGACAAAAAAATGGGCTGCCGGGCGGACCGCCATAGCATGAGGGGGCGATCCCCACACCTGGTGTCCACCCGAAACAACCCCAATCCATTTCAAACACACATCGGCGGGTTTCGCTATCGGGTGCCCACCTGATTCCGAGGTCGGGAAAACTCGCCTACCGCCAGCAGGAAAATTCTTATCTCTTCTTCGCGCCCATCTTGAGGTTAATATCCGGCGAAAATTCAATGAACAAATTCAGCGCCGCGCCGAATCCCGCCTGCTCCGCCATCGCACGGCCGCCCTCGGCAAAGGCGTTGCGCGGATGCGGCTTCCACGCGGTCGAAATCAATCCCCCTGCAAAGGACCCTCCATACAGCGCCCACTGCGGCCGCAGATGCTCCTCACTGTGGTCATAAGTAAGGAAGTTGCGCATGATGGCGTGCCGCGTCCTCGCCCAGAAGCCCTGGCAACGGCACTGGTCGTAGCGCACCTCGTATTTCAGTGCCGCGTTTCCCATCGCCGCCACGCTATTCGACGCAATGAACTGCCCTTCGCGCGAGGCAAACCGCTCCGCATATCCGGCCCAGCCGTCATCCCACTGCCAGGGCACTCCCCTCGCCTGATCGATGCCCGCGGCGAACATCCGCTTCAAATACGCGCTTGGACTCGTCAGCGTTTGCTGCAAGTAAATCTCCCGCCGCTGCTGGTCCGTCATCGGAACCAGCACCCGGCCCTTTTCAACATAGATGCCCACGAACCAGCCGTTCTCCCAATCGCGCGCCTTGACGAGCGCGGCCTCTCCAAGTTTCTCTGTTGCCTGCGCCGCCTGCACCGTCAAATCGGCGGCGGCCTGCGCCGGATTCGCGTTTTCATCTTTTTTCTTTTCTTCCTGCGGCTTCTGATCGTCGGGCTTTTGATTGGCCGGCTGTTGATTTTGCGGCTGTTGATTTTGCGGCGCTTGACTCTGCGGCGCTTGACCCTGAGAAGAAGACTGTGGAGCTTGTTCTGGCTGGGAACTCCCCAGCTGGGGCGGAGGCGCTGGGGTCGGCACATCCTGAGCAAACGCCACCGCTCTGATGGCGACGTAACCCACGAATAGAACGACGCAGAGTCCGCCTCGCCTCCGAAGTACTCTCCCCAACTCTTTCACCCCGGCGCTTTCTTTGCAGCTTCCGAATACAAGCGGTCAAAGTTTTGCTCGCTGCTTTGCAACCCGCTAGACTCTCTTCGATGCACTCGCTGTACAACCAAGTTGCAGGAAAAAGCGTGGAGCGCCTCTCCGCGCTCAGCGACGGCATCTTCGCCGTATCCATGACGCTGCTCGTGCTCGATCTCCGGGTCCCTGCCGCCGAAGCTATCCACTCCGAGAGCGATCTCTGGCAAGCCCTGGTCGTGCTCTCGCCTCGAATTCTGATTTTTCTGATGAGCGTCATGACCAACGGCATTTTCTGGGTCGGCCAGCAGACGCAACTCAACCACGTCGCCCGCGCCGACCGAAACCTCGCCTGGATTCATATCGCATTTCTCTGCGCCGTCTCACTCACGCCGTTCACCACGTCGCTGCTCGCCGAGTTCATCCACTACCGCATCGCGCTGCTGGTCTACTGGATTAACATCGTTCTGCTCGGATCAGCGCTCTACTGGAGCTGGAGCTACGCCACCCGCGCCCGCCTGCTCGCCGAAGACACACCCGCAGAAATTCACTCGGCCGTCGTCCGCCGCATCGCAGTCGCGCAATCCCTTTACGCCGCCGGCGCCGCGCTGTGTTTCTTCAACACGTATTACAGCATCGCCGCCATCGTCCTGGTCCAGGTAAACTACGCGATCGCCCCTAGATTCTGCTGGGGATTATTCTCGCGTCATTCAGCAGAATGAGGAAAAACGTGAGTGAAATTCGCTTATGTTTGTCATCTTGTGACAAGCAGGCTGGAACCGATAGTCGTGGCTACCCTGTTCTGACCGTCAGCTTTCGGCGAATTGTTGGAAGCAGAAAAAGGAGTGATGATGAAAACAGAATTTCTGCGATTCAACGGAGCCACCGAGCGCGATCCCGCCATCGATGCCTGGATGAAAGAGCATGCAGGTGAGCTAGGAACCATCGCGCAGAGGTGGTTTGAGGTGATGCGAAAATGCGGGGACGAGGTCCGGGAGCTTTTACATGATGGCTGTCCCGTTGCCTGTCTGGGAGATGCACCCTTCGGATACGTCAATGTATTCACTTCGCACGTAAACGTAGGATTCTTTCACGGCGCGTCGCTGCCAGATCCGGCGCGCTTGTTACAAGGTACGGGCAGGTTCATGCGCCATGTCAAGTTGAGACCCGGAGCGGCGACAAACACGGCGGCGCTGGACAGGCTTATCGATGCGGCGTATTCGGATATAAAGGCGCGCGTCGAGCACGGCTAGCTCGGGGAAATGCCTTGGGGAAGCAGCGCGGATGAACCGCCAGATTACCGCTGGCAGTCTGACTAGCTACCCTCTTTCAAACGCGTGCTTCTTCTCCAACTCTTCCACCGCCGCACGCCGCGCATTCTCGAATCGCTCCGCCTGCATCATGAGCCCCTGCGTCGCTTCCGCCCACTCGCCCTCGATTCGCAGCAGCCCCTGCGCCGCCACCAGCCGCGCGGCAATTTCCAGCAAGTGCGACGGCGTGGTCTGCACATACTGCGCTTCCGCCGGATCGCCAATCCACACCCGCCTCTCTCCACTCAGTGTCGTCGTCCAATAAACTTTCCTCTCGATGAACTCCGCCATGGCATCGTCCGTGGCCTTGCCAAACACCCACTGCTGCCGCTTGAAGTCATAATGCCGGCTAGAGAATGGCACCGGCAACAACTTTCCCGACTTCACAAACTCAATCTGCCGCCGGTCCACTTCCTTCCGCAGCGCGTTGATCACCGGAGCCTCCGCGTCCTTCGGTTCCAGTGACGACATCACCTCGCGTACCGTCTGCGAAAGATTCACCGCGACCGGCGCGTGCAGCCCCTCCGAACCCTCCAGCCGCAAATCGCCATGCAGCACAAAAAAATCCGCTCCCGAGGTCGACTGATGAAACGGCCAGTGCAGCCGAATCGTCAGCGGCAATCCTCTCAGCGTCACCCAGATTTTCGCGCTCGCTGCGCCCGCTTCGTCCACCATTCCACCACTCTCCTGCAACATAGTCATGAAGTCCGGATTCCTTTTCTCGCTGTGCGATTCCTCAGTATGATGGTTAAAGATTTTAGTGGCTCTCCCTACTTTCCATCCAGCGTCGAGCGCACCTTCAGCGCCAGCTCAGCCTTGCCAAATGGTTTCTGCAGCAGCTTCACGCCCGGCTCCAGCACCTTGTGCTGCACTACCATATCGTCGGTGTATCCAGTCATGTAGACGATTTTGGTCTGCGGGCGCTGTTTCAAAATGTTTTCCGCAAGCTGGCTACCACTCATCCCCGGCATGATGACGTCGGTCAGCAACAGATCGATGTGCCCTGGGAAGACACTCGCAGTCCGAATCGCCTGCTCAGCCCCGGCCGCTTCCAGCACCTTGTACCCATATCCTTCCAGAAAAATGCGCGCCAATTCGCGCAGGTCCGGTTCATCTTCCGCCAGCAGAATGGTCTCCGTCCCTCCCGCGACCTTCTCGCCCGCCCTCAACTCCTGTCGTTTGCTCATGACACCCTCAGCCACCGGCAAATAAATGCGGAACGTGGTGCCGCGTCCTTCTTCACTTTCCACCTGAATGCTTCCGCCGCTCTGTTTAACAATTCCATACACCGTCGACAAACCAAGCCCCGTGCCCTTGCCCATCGGCTTGGTGGTGAAAAACGGCTCGAAGATATGCACCAGCGTTTCCGCATCCATCCCATGTCCGGAATCCGTCACCTTCAGCATCACGTACGCTCCATGCACCAGCTCAAGATCGCGCGCCAGTTCCAGACCCACATCCACATTGGAAGTTTCCATCATGAGCTTGCCGCCGTGCGGCATGGCGTCACGCGCATTAATCGCCAGATTCATCAGCACCTGCTCCACCTGGCCCGGATCGGCCTTCACCGGCACCAGCGACGGATGCAAGCTCGCGACCAGCTCAATGTCCTCGCCAATCACTCGCGACAACATCTTCTGCACGTCAGCGACGGCTTCATTCAGATCCAATACTTTTGGTTGCAACACCTGCTTCCGGCTGAAGGCCAGTAGTTGCTGGGTCAGCGACGCCGCCCGATCCGCCGCCCGCCGAATCTGCTCCAGCCCGTTGCGCGCCCGCTCATCGCCCCCGGCCGTCGCCAGCAGCAACTCGCCGTGCCCCATAATGATGCTCAAAATATTGTTGAAGTCATGCGCTACGCCTCCCGCCAGCCGTCCAATGGCCTCCAGCTGCTGCGCATTCCTGAGCTGTTCTTCCAGATGCATGCGCGCAGTTACATCCCGCGAAATGCCCCATGTCCGCACCCAATTTCCGTCGATAACGGTCCCCATCATGGTGTTACGAAAAATCTTTTTCTGCCCATGGGCGTCCAGCTCCCGCGATTCCTGGTCCGTAATCCGATAACCATTACGGATGTATGTCTCCATAAATTCCCGTGTGACGGGATCCCCGAGCACCAGAAATTCACTGAGCGGTTTTCCGATCAATTCCTGCGCAGAGGCCCGCCCGTACATCTTCGCCATCGCGTCGTTGCATTCCGCCATATATCCGTTGTCGTGGCCCATCGCCAGTTGCTCTGCGATCGGCAAGTGACACGGAATAACCGGCTCGTACTCCATCCGGAAAATTCCCTCCGAGCTCTGCTCCACAAAAGTCCGGTAGCGCTCTTCGCTCTCGCGCAGCGCCTCCTCAGCGCGCTTCCGTTCCGTAACGTCTACCAGCAACCCGCGCATTAGCAGCTTTCCCGTCTCCGCGTCGCGGACGAACACTGCGTCATCCCGCAGCCACACTTCCCGGCCGTCCCGCGTCCGCGTGCGATATTCCACGCGATACAGTTCCCCTTCCTGCCGGTGTTCGGCGGCAATGGTCTTCTGCCTGTCGTCAGGATGCAGCAGGCTGAACCAGATGTGATCGTCCGCCATCCACTCTTGCGGCGTGAAGCCGAGAATGTGCTCCACCTGCGGGCTGATGTAATGAAACCGTCCCGCCTCACCCGGCTCCGCGATATACGAGATCGCCGGCACCTGCTCCACTAGCTGCCGGTATCTTCGCTCCGCTTCCTGCAGCGCCGCCGTCACCCGCCGCCCTTCCTCCTGCGAGCGGATCGCCGTGATGCCAAACGCGAGATTGTTGGCCATCTCGCTGAGCAGTTCCACCTCCGAGCTTTCAAACGCGCCCACCTGCTCGGAATAAATGGCCAGCACGCCAAACGCAGCCCCCGCCACCCGCAGCGGCAATGCGATCACCGCCGCATATCCGCGTTGCAGTGCAGCTTCACGCCACGGTGCAAATGCCGGATCATTCGCCGTGTCCGCGATCACACAAATCCGGTTCTCGCGAATCGCCGTGCCCGCTGGTCCGCGCCCCGCCGGTGTGTCCGACCATTTCACCTGAATCGTCTCCAGATATCCGCTGCCGTGGCCGGCATGCGCCATCGGCCGTACCGTTTTTTCTTCGTCCTGCTCCGCGTAAGCGATGCCCGCCATCCGATAGCCGCCCACGCGCACAATAATGTCGCAGATCTGATGCAGCAATTCTTGCTCGCTGCCCGCCTGTGCCAGCGCCTGATTGCACGCACTCAGTGCATGCAGCGAACGGTTGAGCCGCCGCAACTCGCGGTTGACCGCGCTTTCCGAAGAAGACTCACTGGAATCGCTGGACGTAGCACCGCTGGAAGAAGAAGACTTGCCCGGCGCGACCGACGCAGCTTCGGGCAAAGCACTGGACGGACTGAAGGGATCGCCGGAGAAAGTACTCGCGGAAAACGCGGCTGGGGACGCCGACGACGGCTCGCCGAGTCCCTGCGCCCCGGAATTGCTGGAAGCCTCACCGGCTCCGGCTAGTTTGTTCCGCTGAGGATTTTCCTGCGTCATGGAAACCTGCCGGCATAGGTCCGGCATTTTTCGCTGTCTTAGTGTACAGGTTCCCTCGTCCTCTCCGTTCTGAAAACCTCCCCTGTTCGGTTACCGTAAATCGCAGCCGCACGGCGTGTGCATGCATCGCACGGGTGCCCGACCCTTCTCGCGCTCTATGCGAGAGGGTGGGGATTTTGAATTTCGGATTTTGAATTTTCGGATTTTGAATTTCGGATTTCGAATTCTGAATTTGAATTTTGACTCCGACTTTGATTCGCCCCATTTCGCGCGCCCCTTGCTCGAGAAGTGGGATCTTTCAGCCGAAGTTATTACCCACGACTCTTCTCCACCAACCATCCCAACAATCCCAGAAGACAAAATCCCACGGCATTCAGCACGCCGTGAGTCCTCGCCATCTGCGGAATCGTCAACACCTCACTGCCTAAGAAATCCGCGATGGCATACGTCGCCGACAGCACCATTCCCGCAAAAACCGCTCCCGCCGCCACCTGCAGCAGCAACCGCGCCGCGCCGTCTTCCGCCTTCGTGCCGCAAGCTCGCACCGCAATCGCCAGCCCCGCCACGCACGCGGAAAACAG
>Ga0210389_10000944_pt1 | contig 24570 bp, 20 predicted proteins | sample IncBWH28OmetaG_FD_160127 | JGI IMG/M metagenome (GOLD analysis project Ga0210389, IMG submission 160127) | Forest soil microbial communities from Barre Woods Harvard Forest LTER site, Petersham, Massachusetts, United States - Inc-BW-H-28-O ...
AGGAGAGGCCAGGAGACCTGACGAGACGAACCTTCGGCGGGACATCGAAATCGTTGAGCGACTGAGCTTCATACTCACCGTGAGATGCAACCCAATGCTGACAAAGGCTCCCACCAACGTCCCAATTGCAACACCGACGGCTCCGAATCTCTGCACCAGGTAAATGCTCAGGCTTACGTTGACAAGAGCTTCGGCAACTGCCGTGAGGGTCGCGAGGTGCTGTTTGCCAGTCGCAAGGACGACGAGTGCGTACGGGTAGGCTAGCTGGCGTATAACGTTTCCGAGTACGAGAACCTGAAGAAACAGTGCGCTCCTGATCGCGTATTCATGACCGACCCAGAGTTTTAGGAGCGGATACGGCCCGATAATGAACGGCAGCCCAATGAGGCAGAGAAGCAACACGCAATACCGCGTCGCTTTGATCACGATCTCTCCAAGCTGTTCCGGAGTTTTTTCCGACTGAAGAGAAGAAACGGCCGGTAGAATCGGGCCGAACAGACTGCCTATCACGAGCAACATAAAGTTGCTCACCGCAGTGGCGATGCCGTAATAGCCGGTATTTCTGAAGTCGTAGTGACCAACGATAACCATGTCCAGCCCACTGACGAAGAGGTTTGCCAGAGTCCAGATGGAAAGCGCACTGCCATACTTGAGCAAGCGATAGACCGAATGGCGATCAACAAGTCCAAAAGAGAAGTCAACGAATTTCTTTGCATATTTCCTCCATCCAAGAAACTGGCTGAGGGCAGTGACAATATTGAAGATTGCCAGTAGCCAAACCATTTGGGTCAGCGTGCCGTGCAAGAGAAGCAAGGCCGCCAGTCCGGCGGAGGTGAGAATTCTGCTGCTCGTAGCAAGGGCAGTAGGGAAACCGTAACTTTGCAGGCCAGTGAAGGCGGCGAGGAAAGCGCCAAAAGGCAGAGCGACGACAGCCGACATCCCCACCAATAAGATGCCGACACGCACAACGCCGATTAGCCCCGTCGGCATCTGGTGAAAGAGTTGAGGTACCTGCCAAGTGACAAGGACAATAGCCAAAGCTCCCGCGGCGGCGCTAGCGCAGAGAATCGAGACGGAACTGCTCAACGTCCGGCTGCAGGCAAATCGATCACCGGCTGCATTATATTCTGCTACAAGCTTGCCTACCGCGGTCTGCAAGCCGAGATCCAGTAGAGCGATGTATGCACCTATTTGAAGGATCAGAACCCATGCGCTATATTCAGCCGGCGGTAACCGATGCACGAGAAGCGGAGGCAAAACAAGCGAGAAGAGCATTGAAAGGGCTACTCTCACCATGTTGGATGCTGAGCCCTGTAAAATCTTGACTTTATGCGACATATGCCTTCGGCTTCACCTTAATCAAGGTATCAGCCTTTGGACAGCGTTGGTGTTGCGCCGTTTGTTCAAACGAGTTTGACTCCTCTTATTGGTTGGGGAAAGAATGGTCCCTCCTGCGATTCCGCTCTGACGACGATCTGCATGTGTCGGTATGTGAAACGGTTATCAAGAGCGTTGCAGGCAGTTCTGCGGGAATGGCATTTGCCTCTGAAACGGGCTTCAACCACTTGACCGAGCATTGCGATCTTGCGTCCGACATCCACCTCACAAGAGTCCAAGTTGTAACCCTGAGGCGAGACAGCTATGCGCAGCATCAGTGCAAGTGACAGATAGGTACACGAGAAACTTTCGCATTTCGTTTATGAGATTATAAAATCATAGATTATGCAGTTTTATGGGCTGAAAAAAATAATAAAAACACCCGTCTCCGCTTATCGCTTCCTCAAAGTCCATGGCTCTAGAAAATTTGTGAATACGGCTATCCGCGTCCTTGCATTAGAGGCGCGGGTCTTCGCATTGAAGACGAAAATCCAGATGCGAGGAGCAAGCCGCATCGTCAAGTTCGAAAGTTGCAGCTTCGCTCTCGAAGAATTGCCGAACACCTCAATGAAGTTGGAGTTGCTGACCGGAGAATATGAGAAGCCGGAGCGCGAGGCGGTGCTGCACTACTTGCAAGCCGATTGGAGTGTGATTGAGCTGGGAGGTTGCATTGGTGTTGTTTCTTGCATCACGAACAAGCTCTTAGATAATCCGGCAAACCACGTGGTGCTTGAGGTGAATCCTCTCGTTCTGCCTTACCTGAGATCAAATCGGGATGCAAATGGATGCGCTTTTCACATCATGGACAAGGCGCTTGCTTATGGCTCGGAAACGGTGACCTTCAAACCGTCTTTGGACTTCTGGGGGAATTCGCTCTTTCACGCCGGGGGGCAGTCGCCCGTCACCGTCAAAACGACAACCCTGGCAAATCTGGTTGAGGAACGACACTTCGATAACTTTGCGCTGATCTGCGATATCGAAGGTCAAGAATATGAACTTATCACGCGGGAGCCCGAAACGATCAGGAAGGCGGAACTGATCGTACTCGAAGTCCATCCGCATATTCTTGGAAACGAAAAAGTAGAGTTCCTGTTATCCATTCTCAAGAATCTCGGCTTTGGCGTCCTATCGCAATCGAAGAATGTAATCTCATTCCGAAAATCGGCATAGCCATAGCAGATATTAGAACTTGTTGATCGAAGCAACCGACCCTCTGCCGGATCGCTTCCCCTCTCTATTTGCCCAGGGAAACGCGTCGCGTCGCCTCAAGATATTGACGTCCCCATTTCTGGCAGGGCTCCAAGTGGCATCCTTCCGCCCACTCATTCCAGGCATTGATGAATACTGTCTTCTGCCGATTACTGTCGGGAACCGTTTTGTCGACGGCTTCGCGCAGCCACTGCTCATAAAGTTCCGGTGTGGATCCTTTGACAATAGTCGCGCCGCGATACCGTCGAGCTGAGTTATCCCACATCGGCGTTACGCACTCGAAGTGTCTCTCTGCGCGTGGAGCTCTGTTCTGCCAATTGCGGTATAAAACTGCATAGTCAATGATGTTATCGGGGACGGACTGCGACTTGAATCGCTTCATTTCCCGGTGCAGCCAGGGCATCTGCTCCTTGATCGCCTTAAGTGCTCCCGTCCGCAATGCGGATTGAGTGAGAACCTGAGCTGGAACGGAATAGTCAGGCTGAAACCGAACCGTAGCATCAAAGCCAGCATTTCCAGGGTTGGTGATGCCAGTTACATAGTTGCTCTCAACACTTACTAGAAAGAGACCTTTCAAGCCCAACTTCTCCGCTTCTCGCCTCCAAGTTTCTGCCGTCGCGACCGGATCCGGTAACAATTCGATCCGATAGACTAGCACCATCGGCTTTCCATCTACCTGGATGTATCGATCGTCGCTTAAAGTTGGCAGCAGATGCAGAATGTGTTTGAGATCGTCTTCCCGGGAATAGGACTGCTGCAACAACACTTTGTCCTTATGCCCTTTCCAGGTTCGCGCCCAGCTCTCGTTCGCCCAGCACACGCAGAAAGGCAGCGTCGGCTTGCCTGAAGCCAGCACTTCATCCATAGGACGCTCCAGGATGCGCCTGCCGTTGAACCAATAGTGATAGTAGCAAAAGCCGTGTACCCCATACTCTCGCGCTAAATCCGCCTGGGCTTCTCGCGCCTCGGGCAGGCGCAGATCATAGAACCCAAGATCTGCGGGCAGATGGGGCTGATAGTGGTCCTTGAAGTGCGGGCGCCCCCGTACCACATTCGTCCACTCTGTAAAACCTTTTCCCCACCACTCGTCATTGTAAGGAGTTGGATAAAACTGAGGCAGGTAAAATGCAATGAGGCGAGGTGCTTCAGGAGAATGCATCCTGCGCTCCCGTCAAGTCTGCAGTCATTTAGATTTCCGCTTCCCCCCGTTACACTTCATATCCTCAAGAAGTATAAATCCTGGAACCGATCGAGGAACAGCGACCAAGAGGGCCTGGACGCAGGTCGCGGATTTTGGCGCAATCTCGTCTTGCACCGCCATGAAAACCAGTGACTGCTTTACGGAATCAGCATCCAGCAGTTGCGGTAACAGACTGCGCGATCGCATTGACCCCGTCAGCCCTCACCTGGGGAGCAATCAGATATGCTTGTGGCCGAACGCGATGATATTAGGAGGAAAAGCTACTGACTCGTGCAGGAGCCTAAATCCTCCGAAAGAGAAAAGCCCCGGTAATAACCTGGGATCGAAAACGTGGTGGTGAAGGCCGCGGTTCTTGAAATTTTGAAGCGAGCGTTCCTTGAACTCTACAGGCGTGCCCGCAGGAGGGTCTTTCTCAAGATCATGCAGGGATAGAATTTCATCCAGATGAGTTAAATCATCCTCCTGCGTGTCACGCTCGAAATCCTCTTTCAAGTGTTCAAACGTTGTGTATGGGCGTCGATGGTCAAATGTGTGATTCTTGTCGGGAAGCAGGAGCAGTAGTGAACCGTGCGGCTTGAGCACTCTGTGCCACTCTTTCAACGCCTTAAGTGGATTTGCAACGTGTTCAAGCACATGGCAAGCGAGGAGAAAATCGTACTTGCCATCCTCGATAGATTCTAGCTTGGTTGCATCATGAACGTGATCGACTTTGTCTTCGGACCAGAGGTTCCGCTGTGTGTAATTACAAGTCTGAAGAGAACCAAGCAAAGGGTAGATAGGAATCAACCCTGCCTTTGAGAACTCGTGACTGGGGCCGCCTATCTCGATTCCACTCTTCCCAGCGACAGACCAAGCAATCAGGCGGAAGTTCCACCACCTTTGCAGTCTTCGAGAAATGCGAGTCTGCAGTTTAGTCATGAGCGGGAATATATCATATGCTGCCGAAGCGTTCGGATGCCTCTTTGTCGGTAGTGCGCCTGCTCGTGTGCTAATGCACATTAAGGCGACCGAATTGCGAGTGGCCGATGCCAGTTGTCGGGGCCTGCTTGCGATCGCGGCGCCTTCGAATGGAATCCCGATTGTACCCGACGCCGTGATGTTCAGCCCCCACTCTGTGAGTGGGGACGTTCAGCCGTTTTTCCGTATCGGCACCACGCGTGTCGCCTTTGGGCGCCTCGACTATTGATCGATTCACTGACCGAAGTGCGGCTAGGCGGCAAAGGGCTCGCTCTACGATAATCAGACTGCCCGCACGGGGAACGCTTTTCGCGCACAGCCTTCTCGACGCCGGGGAAGACGTTATGTTTTCTTGGCTTGAGAGCTGAAGACGAACTAGGTATTGTAGATGCAGAGTCAATCAGACGAAAAGGACTCCTACGCGGTCGTGAGCAGAGTACTGCGATCGGGGACGCAGACAGCATGAGTGTGTTGAAAACGCGAAAATTCAGGGCCACGATTATACTGGTTTTCTTGGGTGCGACGCTTGTCTTCCTCGGCTGTTCGGCACCCGGTCTCCCTCGAGGAGCAATTGGCAATTTTGGGAGATACAATTATTCCCCCTCCATCATTGAGGACGGAAATACGCGGAAATTCTGGTGGTGCAGTCAAGGCCGTAATCCCAATGATCCTTCCATGGATACAGATTCCATTTATTATGCTTCGATGAACGTGTCGACGCAGGTCGTCTCTTCGCCGGTTCTGGTCCTTGCCGAAAATCCGGGGACATGGGATGCCGCTTATACTTGCAATCCCAAGGTTATTGGTGGAGTTTTCGAAAATCCCCTAGGAGACGGGCAAAATTACAGCTATGCGATGTACTACGTTGCCACATCGCTCGTTAACGGGACAAGCAATAGTATCGGCGTAGCTTTCTCTAACGACGGGATCCACTGGGCGAAATATCCAAATCCAGTAATCGCGTCTTCCGCCCCGGTCGGGTCCAACGGCTACGGAGTAGGGCAGCCGGCTCTCTACAATGCCGATCACAAGGCCGCGATCACGATGTTTTATGAGGATTGGAGTCCTTCCCCTCACCATGTCGCCGCGGTTTCGACGGATGGCCTGCACTTCACTGTACAAGGAGCGCTCACCTTGAACGGATTGGATGCAGACGATCCGAATGCGAGTTGGGGAGATATGTCCTACGACGCGAGCGCCGGTGAATGGTACGCGATTTTCAATAGTCCCGTCCGCCCGCAGTCGACTACCGGTGGTGTTCCTGAACGTGGTCAGTACGGAGTCGAGCTTTATAAAATTCCGCAGAACGCGATCCTTACCGGGTCAACTCCTTGGCAACAGCTCGTGACAATGGACACAAATTCGACCGGCTTCGAATCAAACTTTATTGCGGGCTTTGTGCGTGACATGTGGGGCAATCTCAATGTGGGATCTTATCCCACAATTCAAATGTACACATCTGTGTCAGACCCGCCGCCGAGCTGGAACGCAACACCGACCGAAGCGGGGTCTTCTGCCGACCTCGACACCTGGATCATCATGCCGATGAGCTGGGCTCCCGAAACCAGTCCAGCACTGCCCCTCAACCGATATTTCAATGGAACCGTGCATGAAGTCACCACGGGTTGGATCAGCCCACAGGGTGGCTTCCGGTTAGAAGGCGTTCTGGGGCATGTTGACGCGAATCCTCTACGGGGGGCCTCTTTACCGTTATACGGGTGCAAAGGAGGGCAATCGGATTACTTCGTGTCACTGGACGTCAACTGCGAAGGCGAACGAACTCTCGGCAAGGAGGGCTATGGGTATGCGCATCCGGTCTCCGGAATGAACCTGATTGCGCTGTATCGTTGCAGCACTGGACACGACCACTTTGTCAGTGCGGATCCCAATTGTGAGGGTCAGAAAACCGACGAGCTACTTGGTTTTGTCACACCCTAAAGACTCTTTACACGGAGACTTCTCAGGCTTCGCCTAGACAGCCGAAGACCTGACAGCTTTGCCAAAACACTATTTGGGGAATCCATATCGGCGAGGTGCATTAAGACAATTGAGACCAAGATGAGCGCCCCTTTCTTGGTGGCTTCGAAATTTCCGGCTCGATCTCATTTGCCTCCTTTCCGCGAGCGTCATGCCACGGAGCTTCTCGATGCGAAATCTCATTTGTTTTATAACCCTTCCCGTTGGCCCATTCGTCCTCTCAAACCGTCCCATGTGCCGAGCAGGATGTTACGGCCCTTACGGCCGCGATCTTGCTCCAAAATAAAACACTTCAGCGTCCACCGGAACTGCCTATAAGCGCTCTTCAATATGTGCCACGGAAATGCACAAAAATACTTCCTGTGAAAGACAATGCTATTGCGAGCAATGTAGTAGTGTCGAACAGCACTATGATGACTTAGTAGAAAGCTAAATCCAAGAAACTTGATCCTTGTAGGGTTACCTGCAGCGTGCCTGAGTGTCGCCGCCCTTGAGTCTGCAACAAGGAATCCAGCCGCGCGAATACGCGCACAGTATTCCCAATCCACAAGATCTATGAAATAGTCCGACGCAAACCAGCCGATCTGGTCGAATATCCAGGTAGGGATAAGAGACCCCGAAGTCATGGACACAAAAGGACCACCATCGCGCATCCGAGGAACAGTTAGTTCTTCGCCCTCACTTGGTCCAACATATCGGGGATGAATCGAACAGACTCGATCACGACAGGAATGGTTCTCCCAGGTTACAAACATCTGCTGAACGAATCCCTGAGTAATTTTGCTGTCTTGGTCGAATAGAAGAACCCAACGGAAACCCTGATGCTTAGCTCTTCGAACACCTTGGTTCAAGGCCTCAGCAATGCCCAGGTTTCTGCCATTTTCAACTAGTTCGAAGTTGAGAGCGGCACTCGCGGAACGCAACGGGGCGAGTTCCTCGGGGCTGGAACCGTTGTCCACAACAATCAGCCGCTGAACTTGTGCTAGGACCTTGGGGATATTTTCGAGCATAGACGGGCTCGGGTGATAGGTGACAATCACCGCGCAGACAGCTTGCATGGTCAAACCGCTTGCTCCTTATGGATTCCAGACTTGTCAGGCAATATCAAAAACACTATTCTAGCTTGCAAATGTCCTGGAGTCTGATTCCCTGCAGATCACAACTGATTGTCGAGTACCTGGATTCAAGTTTTCGGTATCGACGCACGGTCGTGAGCTTCAGGTTTCCGACTACAAGATTGAATCCTTGGAGCTCAGCCCCACGCTTTTCAGTAGTGAGGATACCCGCTGGGGCAAAGATTCATCGCAGCCGCCAGCATGAAGGCCGCGGGAAAGCTGAGAGACATGGAGGCCCGGGAGATCGTCACGATGCGGTCCATGGCGCCTATCCCCTACAACCGCGTTGCATCGCCGCTGAAGCCTGTGGGGGAAACGAGCGACACACGCAGCCACGAAGAAGAAGCCGCACTAAGCGCTGCAAGTGCAGGCAACCTATAACTTACTGACCACTACGAAACTTAGAAGGTAGCCAATAGAGCCGGCGGGCTTTATTGAATGAGGACATCTCAAGTGATTTCCAGGATGAAACCAAAGAAGGCCTTTGCGGGACGGCTTTTTCCCCGTTATTCGTACACATTCGATTGGCTCAATTGGAATGCCCAGTGGGTTGCTTTGGTGAATGGAGCCGGGAATATCCCGATGTTCCGGCTGCGAGAGGAACTGCACGCATTCGTGAACAACGACCTTTGCCACAACTCTCAGGTCGATTACCTGGAGTTCGGCGTATACAACGGCTACAGTTTGCGGCTTTGGACAGAGATGAACACTCATCCGGAGAGCCGTTTTTTTGGATTTGATTCATTTGAAGGGCTACCCGAGGAGTGGATACGTACAGCGCCGAAGGGCAGCTACAGCGCATCAGGGAACGTGCCGGACATTCCGGATCCCCGAGCGCGTTGCGTGGTAGGCTGGTTCCAGCAATCATTGCCGGGCTTCCTCGCAACACACGAGCGGCGAGAGTGCACGCTCGTGATACATGCCGACAGTGATCTGTATACATCCACGCTCTACTTTCTAACGTCCCTGAATGGACTTATCCGCCCCGGAACGATGATCGTCTTCGATGAATTTGATACCGTTCTGGACGAGTACAGGGCTCTTACCGATTACACGCGCTCTTACATGCGAAATTACCGAGTTGTGGGTGCCACAACGGATTTTGTCCGAGTCGCAGTGCAGATAATCTGAGAATGATGGCGGAGGGCGGTCGCCTAGTGGGCTGTCCCGGTGATTCTATTAGCGCGGATTCGGTGTTGGGGATCAGTGTAGGTCCAGCGGAAGGGGCGTGCCGATTTCTGGTAAGCGCAGATGTAGCGGTGGAGCTTTCGTGAGAGGTCGGCCACGGAGGTGAAGATGCCACGGTCGATGACGTCACGCTGGATTCTGGCAAACCAGAGTTCTACCTGATTGAGCCACGACGAATAGGTAGGAGTGAAGTGAAACTTCACTCGCGGGTTCTGCTGCAGGAACTGCTCTACCGTCTTGGTTTTGTGAGCCGAGAGATTATCGAGCACGATGTGGATCTCCCTAGCCCGTCTGGTCTGCTGAACCACTCCGCCAAGAAACGCGATGAAGTCGGTGCTGGTGTGCCGTCTGGCCGTCTTGCCGGTTACTCTGCCGGAATTCACATCCAAAGCCGCATAGAGCGATAGGGTGCCGTGGCGGTAGTACTCAAAGCTGTGGCGCTCCGCCCGTCCCGGCGAAAGCGGCAGCACCGGGTCCAGTCGGTCCAACGCCTGAATGGCGGTCTTCTCATCCACGCAGAACACAGCCGCATGCTGGGGCGGATTCAGATACAGGCCGATGATCTCGGCCGCCTTGCTCTCGAACTCCGGATCGTTGCTGGCCATATAGCGATCCAGTCGATGCGGCTTGAGCTGGGCCTGCGTCCAGACGCGCTGCACCGTTGATTTGCCGACACCCAGCGCCTGGGCCAGTTTGCGGCAACTCCAGTGGGTGCTGCCATCCGGCGGCGCCTGCTGCGTGCGCCGCACGATCCGCGCCTGGATGGCCGGGGTTACCACTCTGGGACGGCTGCCTTTGTGTTGCGGGTTGAGCCCGTCCACACGATGTTGCTCGAAACGTTTGCGCCAACGGGCAATCGTGGGAGTACTGGTGTGCAGCTTCTTCTCGATCGCACGGTAGCTGAGACGATCGGCCAGCGCCAGGATCAGCCGGGCGCGAAAGACATCGCCCGCAGGCAGAGTGCGCGACTGCGCCCAGCGTGTCAGTTCTTCCCGTTCGTTATTGGACAGAGTGAGTAACTCGCCATACTGCGCCATGCTCATTGGACGCCATTCCATCACTTACGTTATCACCGGGACAGACCACTAGAAACGAAGCTGGTGTGGTGTCCCCTAAGTTCATGCCATAAATCCAGTGCCCCGGAAGCAGGTCCTTCGACTGCGTTTGGCGCAAAAAACGCACCAACCTGCGCTACACTAACTATCCCACTGGTCCATTAGATCGGGCAATCCAGCAGGCCATGACCTGGAATGCTCGCCACGTGAGTTCTGTGCGGCGCGAGCATGGCATCCATGCTTATCGTTCTGCTGAGAAAAATGGTGAGTGGCTGACGAGGGGGCAGCTCAGTCGTATTTCGTGATCCATTTGAGTGATTATGATAAGAGTAAGCGTGCGAAGCTCCCCTCTTGCCGGGGCAATGATCCTTAATAGGTGTCCGCTTATTTTAGGTGGACACCTATTTGGCTTTTAAGCGGCTTCTGCGGAGTCTGATTGGAGTGTGGCAGCCAGGTTCCAGGGCAAGAGTTCACTGATGCGGTTGATCGGGTGGTCAGCGATCCGTGCCAGGACGGTGCGGAGATAGAACGAGGGATCAAGGTCGTTCAGTTTGGCCGTGCCGATGAGGGTGTAGAACGAAGCTGCACGCATCCCACCGGAATCGGCACCGAAGAACAGATAGTTCTTGCGCCCGATGGAGACGGCCCTCAGCGCTCTTTCGGCACTGCTGTTGTCGATTTCCAGATGCCCGTCATCGATGTAGCGCGTGAGCGCGCGCCAGTGGGACAGCGCATAGCGGATCGCACCGGCAGTGTCGCTCTTGGCGGACAGTGAACGAAGCATCTTCTCCATCCAGTGCCTGAGGTCATCAAGGATCGGCTTGGCTTGAGCCTGGCGAACGGAGCAGCGGAGATCTGGTGGTTTTCCACGCACCTGTTCTTCGATCGCATAAAGCGCGCCGATACGGTTGAGGGCTTCTGTCGTGATCGGTGATCGGTGCGTGACATGGATGTCGTGGAACTTGCGCCTCGCGTGTGCCCAACATGCCACTTCATAGATCCGGCCATCGCCATAAAGATGGTGCAGGCCGGAGTAGGCGTCGGCCTGCAGTGCTCCCGAGAAGTTCCTCAGATGCCGACGCGGATGTTCTCCCTTGCGATCCTCCGAGTAGGCGAACCAGACTGCAGGAGCAGTGGTCTGTGCGGCAGGCCGATCGTCGCGCACATAGGTCCAGAGTCGTCCCGTCTTGGTCTTGCCGTTGCCAGGAGCAAGTACTGGAACCGGTGTGTCGTCGGCGTGGATCTTCGATGCCGCCAGAACATGCTTCCTAATCTCATCGATCAGTGGCGCGACTAGCTCACTTGCGGCGCCGACCCATCCCGCCAGTGTCGAGCGGTCCAGATCGATGCCTTCCCGCGCGTAGATCTCAGACTGTCTGTATAGTGGCTGGTGATCTGCGAACTTCGACACCAGCACATGGGCCAGCAGATTGGGGCCTGGCAGGCCGTATGCAATGGGCCGCGACGGTGCGGGTGCTTCTACGACGCGGTCACAATCGGCGCAGGCGAACTTAGGCCGGACATGACGGATGACCTTGTAAGTGGCAGGGATACGTTCCAGTTGTTCCGAGACGTCCTCGCCGAACTGGCGCAGCTGGCTGCCGCAGCCGGGGCAGCAGTCATGCTCGGGCATGTGCATGATCACTTCACGAGGAAGATCTTCAGGAAGCGGCTTGCGTCGTGGGCCCGATGATCTCGGCTTAGAGTCGGAGTTCGGTGAACCCGGCTGTTGCGCTTCAACTGCGTCATGAGCGGCCTGAGCTGCGGCTTGCGTCGTCTCCAGTTCTTCGAGACGAAGTTCCAACTGCTCGAGCTCTCTGGTGAGCTTCTCGCTCTTGCGGCCGAAGATCATCCGCCGGTACTTCTCGATCACCAGCTTCAGATGTTCGATCTCTTGCGAGTTCGACGTCAGTTGCTTGTGCTGTTCAACGGACTCGTTATGCTTCGCGATCAGAAGTGCCTTCAGCGTCTCGGGATCAAGCCCATCGAGATCAGGCAGCGGAGCTGGAAGCATGGACCGAGTATGCCATCAATCTGATCTGAATGCAGTAGCAAAGCCCGCATGAACACAGGAGAATCTTCATCGTCACTCACACGGCGATCTCTGGCGTCCACGTTCTCTGCGGTCTGCGCCAGTCAATGCCCTCGAGCAGCATCGAAAGCTGGGCGCGGGACAGGCAAACAGTGCCTTCCATCGCCTGTGGCCAGATGAATCGCCCCTTCTCCAATCGCTTCGCAAAAAGACAAAGGCCGTCGCCATCGAACCAGAGACACTTTACGATGTCACCTCTGCGCCCCCGAAACAAGAACACATGACCGGAGAACGGTTGCTGCTGCAAGACGGTCTGGACTTGCGCACTAAGTCCATCGAAGCCGCGACGCATATCGGTGACGCCGGCAGCCAGCCAGATCTTGGTCCCTGCGGGAAGATGGATCACTTGCGCAGGCTCTCCAGGACACAACGCACCAGCGCGGAATCGGCGCCGCTCTCCACGCTGATCATCGCCCGACCGGGCAGCTCGATATGAATCGCGCCGCCGCTGCACATCTGCCCGTCCGCAGTGGCATCCGTTGGTTCCGGCCTCGTCTCGACGTCAGCGGAGATGGTGACGGGGAGCAACGCTCTCGCTGTCGGCCCCGCATCACCCAACTGGCCCTTCTCAAACAGACGCCGCCACTTGAATACCTGGTTCGCGTTCACTCCGTGTGCCCGCGCGATCTCCGCCACACTCGCACCAGGTTCCATCGTCAGCTGCACGATCTCCAGCTTCTCCGAAGCCGACCGACGCCTTCTGCTCCGACGCCCTACACCCGCATCTTCTGCATGGATCATGCAGTCATGCTTATCCGCACAATCGCTCGCTCGCCAGAGGGGAACTTCCCACGCTTACTTGATAAGACGGCTCCGAAACATTATCTCCATGTTGAGGTTGCCTGAAACAAGGAAAAGCAAGTAGAAACTACCTAGTCGGAGCAACCTGTTGCATCTTCAGCTTTTCGATCAGGCGTTGAGGAAAACCATTGTCAAAGCGGGCTCTGATTCCGTCAAAGTTTGCCTTTGCGAGAATTCCAATTCTCAAACAGCGATGGTCTGTGTCGAACATGACCACAGCAGCCGCAAAACAGACAAACCTCGCCAATAGCAAGGTATAGCGGACGAGCCAGTTTTTGCGGTAATTCTGCTGTATCCAGGCGTAATTACGATGTCCAAAATAGTCGAAACAGAATCGCTGAATATCTTTTTGGTAGAAGACGTGAGAAAACACCTGCTTGGTCTTTTGTCCCCTAGAAATCTCCTTATGTGCTACCAGGCTATCGCTTGCCAGAGCGATATCACCAACTGACCTGAGTCGCATGCAATATTCTGTATCATCGTTATGAATGAAGAACTCTGATTTGGGAAGTCCGATGCGGCGGATTGCTTCGGATCTTATGAGCAAACCCACAAACGAAGAAAAACGGATCCGCCTGTATTGCCTGATATCTGACTCGTCTTCAGGTAGAAATCGCAGTCCGTCGGTCGTTTTTTCTCCTAGTCGATCGACCTTAAGATTTGCGATGGCCATGACACGCCCATGCTGTTTATAACTCTGCATTTTCTCGAGTGAATCGAGATACGGTTCAGTGTCGTCATCCATGACCCAGACCCAATCGAATCCTGCTTTGTGTGCAGCGTCCATTCCTGCGTGAAAGCCCCCAGCCCCACCCATATTTATGCCGAGCTGAACATAGGTGATTAATGGCGAATTGAGGTATCCGCGTTCGTGCAGATAAGACTGCGTGCCGTCTGAGCTGGCGTTATCTATGATGAAGATTGCATCTAACTGCCGGGTTTGCCTCAAGAGGGCGTCGATGCACTCAGTTAGGAGTTGCTTACGATTAAAGGTGACAACAACGGCGGCAGTTCTATCGCGAGTCAAAGGATGCTCGCGAGGTGCTTGGCGCTAAGGTGAAGTGCGGCCGCAACTACTTGATCCATGTTGTAGTAACGATATTCCGCCAAGCGGCCAATGAAAAAAGTGGAGGTCTCCGCGTCTGCCAATCTCTTATAGCGTTGGTACAAAGCCTGATTCTCGGCCGTCGGGACCGGATAGTACGGGTCCCCTTGAGCCTTTGGAAATTCGCGCACAATGGATGTTCCCGTATGAACTTGACCGGTCAAATGTTTGAATTCTGTGATCCGGGTGTACTCATAATCATTTGGATAATTGACCGTTCCAACGGTCTGGTATTGCCTCTGCCCGGGTAAATGTTCGTGCTGGAAAGACAACGAACGATAGGGGAGCCTTCCATAGCAGAAGTTGAAGTAAGCGTCGATCGGTCCACTATAAAAGACTTTCCCGGCTGTGACCTTATGGACGAGATTGTGAAAATCAGTGTTGGTTTCCACGCGAATATTCGGATGATCCAACATCCGCTCAAACATCTTCGTATAACCTTCGGCAGGCATACTTTGAAATTTGTCTGTGAAGTATCTGTCATCCCAATCGTTGCGAACGGGAATGCGCCCAGCTACAGCGGGACTTAATTCAGAAAGGTCAAGGCCCCATTGCTTTCGGGTGTAATTCCTGAAGAACTTGTTGCACAAATCTGTGCCGACGTTATTAAGCACGACATCTTCACTGTTGCGGACGGGCTGCCGATTTTCTCGAACCCTCTCAAGAAAGGCGGCCAAACCTGCTTCGTCAAGCGAGAGGTTATATAGCTTGTTGATTGTTTGCAGGTTGATCGGGATCGGGTATAGCTCGCCATCTACCGAGGAGAGAACTCTGTGTTCGTACGGGCGCCACTCGGTAAAGCGAGATAGGTATTCTTCGACCTGTCTAGCATTCGTGTGGAAGATATGGGGACCGTAACGGTGAACCAGGACTCCAAAACGGTCAAGTTCGTCGAATGCATTGCCGCCGATATGCGGGCGTTTATCAATAACGAGAACGGATTTGCCACTTGAGGCGAAGCGCTCAGCAATTACCGAGCCTGCAAACCCAGCGCCAACTACGAGTATGTCTATTTTCATGCGTGAGGTTCTTCGCGGAGCAACGTCAACTTCGCACATCTCCCAACCACCAAGTGTAACCGACAAAGGTACGCAGGTGTGTGGGATGATTACCGTCCTCTTGGATCGAATTCCAGTGTCTCAGGTCCGACCGGGCGCTGATGCCAGCCTTCCGCTCATCTGCGTCGACATGCGTCAAAACCCGGCACAGCTTTTTGGCGACGATCCTGCAGGATATGCCAGTTAACCCGCAGATCCTCCACCGAGCGCTTGAGCTTAGAGGTTATCCTCGCGCAGTTGCCGCAGTTCGCAAAACCCGCTCAGGCCAGGCCCCGCATACTTCTTCTTCCAAGGATAGAAACTCTGATGCCATGCTTGCGGCAGACTTCCGCCACCGTCTCGCCCGACTCTGCCTCACGCAATATTCGCAGAATCTCCTCTTCGCCGTGCCCTCGCTTGCCCATCTTCCCCATCCTCCTTCCAACATCAGAGAATCACTCGAAACTCTCGACTTCAAAAAGGCCGAGTTTTTGGTTTTTCAGTCATATTAGATGCGCGGCCGGTTCGAGTTTTTAAAAGGAACGCTTGGTATAACGCTTCTTTCCAAAGACGTTTATTGGGATGGTTAATCCAGAGAGTTCGGCTATACCGCAGAACCCAAGCCCGATACAACAGGCGGTCGAAAAAGTTACCTGTCTGTTTGACGAAAAGAGTCTGCGCCCAAAGAAAGTTGCGTTGACGCCAGACTGGAACGTTGCTTAAGTTCGATTGCGATATCTCGTGCTCAATCTCAGTCCGCATCACATACATTTGAGAGCCCCGACTTGAGAGAGCGTGGAAGACTGCATGATCCAAGTAGTCCAGCCAAAATTCCCGTGGAAAGCCACCGACTGCCCGGAGAGCCGAGACCCTAAAACTCGCCCCAGAATTGAACGCGCTAAGGCGTCCATGCTGCGGCCCGACAATGTCACGGTTCACGGAGTGACCCGAACGGCGGTATTGATGCCGCAACTGATCGATAAAATGCGCCTCGGGGGAGTGAATTCTGCCCGCTACCAGGAGCTTTGGGACAATCGATGACACCTCTGTCACCGTTCGCAGCTTGTTTGTGCATTCAACTAGCTCAGAAAAGAAAGCTGCCGTGGGTGAAGTATCTTGATCAAGCAGAAGCAGCCATTCAGACTGCTGATCCTCTGCGTGCGCAAGTGCGAAGTTGAACGCAGTGGCCAATCCCGCATTGGTTGGGTCATGCTTATAGATAATGGGGAAGTCCACTATCGCTCGAAAGTCATGTTGTTCGGACGAGTTGTCATAGAGGACAAGAGAAAAAAGGTTGGCGAGATGCGGATTGGCAACGAGTACGTTGACGAGCGAGCAGAGAGATTGGCTTTCATGCGGCGCACGCTCGTAAAGAACGATCACTGCCACAATCCGGGGTTGTGAGTTTGATTTGCTACCCATTGGCATTTGGAAATTAGCAGGTCAATGACACTCTTGGCACCATTGCTTTCAACTGATTTCAGTCCGATGAGCCAAGCGGCTGAAATGACGAGGAAGCGTATAAGGCCCAGATGGAATGAATGCGCTATTCTTGCCTGAGATCTCGACTAAGAGAAAAATGCTGACTTTAAGTCTTTCAACTTCTGTGCGCGCTCCGGATCACTCTTCATTCTCCTGAGTGCGGCTCTAGCTAAGCTCCAAAGGCACGCGGAAATGAAACCAAACAGCGTAAACCCGACAGTAATTAGTTTGCGGGATGGTCCCGACTTCTTATCGGGAGGGATTGCAGGATCGACTACTTGAATAATGGGCGCGGATTTCGCCTCATCCAGTCTTGCGGCTTCAGATTGTCGCGACAGCAAATCGTAGAGCGTTGCGTGATATTTCAGCTCTCGAGTTTGGCGCTCGTATTCGAGAGCTGCTTCCGGCAACTGTCCAGTCGGCACTTGTATATCACCCGGTTGAATTGCCCGTTGGTTGTTTTCCAGACTCGCCAAATTAGATCTTTGGGCAGCAATCTCTTCTTCTAAGCGAACGACATCGGGATTCTCTTGAGTTGCGTAGGTCCGAATGGACTGCAACTCAACTTCACGGCTTGCGACCTGAGCCCGTGCTTGAGCGATAGAATCTATGATCGAAGCTGCTTGTCCACTTAGCTGGATCAGCCCCGTCTTCTGTTGTGTCTTCTTCAAATCCAGCTCTGCACGAGCAAGTGCTTCCTTCTCCCCTGTCAGTCGCTGGTCATAGAACGACCGTCTTTGCCCGGCTTCGCTCGTGGCCAACTGTGAATTCATCTTATACAACTCGTCCACGTACCCATTTGCGATCTCACTCGCGCGATTTGGATCCCGATCCTTCACGCTGATATGAATCAAACTGTCCTTGCCGCTCTCGAACTTCACATGCCGCTGCAACGCGACCCGCGCATCTACGAGTGTCTTGGTTCGATATAAATCCTTCAGTTGAAATCTGGATATCAGGTTATCCGCTATGGTGCGACTCTCAAGGATACCGATGTACATATCTGCGGGACTCTTCAACCCAAAAGCGCTTGCACCCGACAATCCTGTCATCATTCCGATCTGTCCCATCAGGCTCGACACGGAAGAGGTCGATTGCTGTGGAGGCAGGATGATCGCTTCAGCCGTGAACGTTGGTTTCAAAACCATGCTGATGACAACCCCCGCAATTAAGCCTGCCATCGTAAGGCCGGCAATCCAGCGCCAATTCGATCCCAGCACCAAAAGAACGCCCCATAAATCAATGGTCTCCTCGTAAGGTGCAATCGTGTCTAGTCGCGGCGCGGTGAGAATGTCTGAGTCTTGCGCTTTTGGTGTCATGGCTGAATTTTCGGGTCCATGTCCTTCAAATGAAAGGCTTGCTCATGTCGATGAGTACAGATTTTTACCACTTCAAACATTGTAAACCGACTTCCCTTTTCGTCTGTCGAGCGATACGGCGCATTTGAGGTGCGAGTTCAGAACTGAAGATTACGCATGGGCTGCTCCCCAGGATTTCCAAACCTTGGGAATATTGGCTCGTACTTGAGTGTGCTGCAGGTTTGAGATGGCGATCCGGGGGGCTGAATGACCGAGCCGTTATAATATGGGTGCATGGAGCTGCAGTCTAGTCGCAAGGGTTGCTGCTCTTTGGCTCTGTCGGAGCAAGCGTGGCCTTCAAAACAGGTCTCTTTATGCCTTTCACGCTATGAGGTCATTCGATCCGGAGACTTAATGAACTGGCGATCTCTGTCTAGCCGAAGCTACGTTAGGTCTGAACTTTATTCTGTTATCCGCCTGAGCGTCAGATGAAGACCAAGACTCTGTTCCTGCACCCGCTTTTTCTCTTCACTTTCGTCTGGCTGGGGGCACTGAGTTTATATCTATTGCGCTTGAGCAAACTCCTAAGCGCTACCAACGAGCAGGCCACGTCTGCAATTGCTATCATTCTGGTGCCATACGCTGTAGTAATGGGCGGTACAACACTCTACTTGCATCTCGCTCCTAAATTACGCAAACAGAGAAAACAGCTTTTATGCAATTCAGCCGAAATAGACGAGCTGCTCATTCTAAAGGGTCGCTTGAAAAGATGGCTTTTCGTTTGGATATTTCTGAGTGCGGCAGAAATCGTCATGAGCGGTGGACTTCCGCTCGTCTGGCTACTGACCGGAAATCCTAAAACGTATGCCGATTTCGGAATTCCATCTCTGCACGGCTTACTTAACTCCATGCTTCTAGCATTGGGGCTCTGCTACACGGCAATTTTTGCGCGTTACGGAGGCAGGCGTCACCTTCTTTTCTCTGTCGCCATCGTCTGCTGGGCGGTATTGGTGGTTACAAGAGGCATGATCATTGTTAACCTCTTGCAAACGGTATTGGTGATAGTGCTCTATCGAGGAATACCCGGAAAGCTGGCTATTAAGCTAGTTGCGCTTGCCCTGATCATCGTTATTGGCTTCGGTGCGCTCGGAGATCTCAGATCGGGAGCGGCAGCATTCCGCGAGGTCGCACAACCGACGGAAACGTACCCACAATGGCTGCCTTCTGGAGTCTTGTGGGTCTACATTTATCTCACCACGCCACTCAATAATCTGATCTATACAATAGAGTCGGTTCAGCCGGTTGACAATATCCTTTTTCCAAGCACTGTTGCCCCACTGTTCCCTACAGTCGTGCGCAAAGTCGTATATGGAGAATCAACGGAGTCGGCTCTTTCTGGAGAGTTAGTTGACCAGGCGTTCAACGTTAGCACCGCATATATCGGCCCATTTCAAGATTACGGCGCAATCGGCATGATGTGTTTCAGTATTTTGATTTCAGTTATAGCTGCATTTTACTGGTGGCGTACTAATTTCCGGGACGAGCTTATTTACATTGTTATCGGCCAATGTCTCCTGATTAGCGTTTTTTACGACTACTTCTTCAGTCTTCCAATCATCACGCAGGTCATCTGGATATATCTGTTCTTGTCTCCAAAGCGGAGCAAGATAAAGGAACTTCAGAAGCGCGAGTCACTCAAGGTGCCTGCGCATGGATAGCATGCAAAACGGCATGAGGATCCTGTTAAGTCCGGGTTAACGAGGTATGTCGCGCCACGCATGAATTCACCCAGGTCTGTAGTGAGTGGAGGCGTTTTTGCCCAAAGTTGGCATCAATATTGTCCGTTACAACCAAGAACTCTCGCTGCTAAAAACGAGTATCCAGGCCGCCCTGAGTCAGACTTTTGATGACGTCACCGTGACCCTTACGGAGAACGGATCCGACCATTCTATTGAGACCGCGATCCTTGAGCTTTTCGGGGATCACCGCAAGTTCCGTTATGAAGACAATAAGAAGAACCTAGGTTTCGCTGGCGCCCATAACAAGTTCTTTCACAACTCAGACTGCGAATTCGTGATCCCGCTGAACCCGGACACTTTAATGACTCCAGAGTATGTTGGCAGGTTGCTCGAAGCATTTTCCGACCCAGGCGTTGCGGCGGCAGAGGGAAAAATGTTGAAGCCGGTTCGTCATTCGACTGGTTCGTGGATATTGGATGGCACCGGCATGACGATTTCCCGGACAAGAAAGACACGGGAGAGAGGTCACCTAGAATTGGATGGTCACCAGTACGACATGAATACAGAGGTCTTCGGAGTCTCCGCCACGGCAGCCGCGTACAGACTTAGCGCTCTCGAAAAAGTGAAGTTCGGAGAATCCGAGTACTTTGACGAGGATTTTTTTACTTACTGGGAGGATTTGGACTTGTCGTGGCGTTTGAGACTCGCTGGCTTCAGCTGCTTATATGTGCCACAGGCGATCATCTTCCATTCCCGGTTCGCCGCGCAAAGCAAGCACGGTTTTTGGAAACCATTCGATCTCGCTCGTCATATAAGGAGCTTGCCAGCGCGCGTGGTTTGCTGGGATTGGCGGAACCATCTCTTTGCAATTATTAAGAACGATTTCGGTAGGAATTTCTTTCGAGATTTGCCCTTTATCGCCACTAGAGAACTATTTCTGTTCTCCTACCTAATAGTGGTCCAACCCAAAATGATTGCAGCAATTCCGGAATTTATTGGGCTGTTACCCCGAATCCTACAAAAGCGGAAAATAATACAACAGAATCGAGTCGCGACGTCAAAGGAACTTTCCCGGTGGTTCTGATCTTGGATAACTAGATTCTTTTCGTACCAACCAGAGAACCACAACCCCCTTCCACTCTCAACTTCAAATTGGCTTAATTGCCCAGTTCTTAACTATAGGCCGCCGCGAACCCAGCGCGAGAGTTGGAAGCGAATTCCACATCCGCATATCTCTCCATTCGGGACACCCTCCGCGCAGTAACAGCCGCACCTATGGGTGCCTTATCGGAGAGTGTTCAAACACCCTAACGGGGTTCAGCGAGCACTAAAGTCTATAAGAAACATCATCGTCTACTCGTCGTGTCGTATACCCGGTAAGAACTCAGGTGCCGCTTCAGAGACAGCGGCAGAAACCGCTCATTGAGTCCAAGGAGCAAACCTACGCTTTTCGCAAAGCTTTGGCTCATGGCAGTTTTTAACCCATTGCTGGTACCGCCACCCTTGCTACGGTTGATTTGCTTCGACAACAATTGGCCTAGGCTCCTCAGCAATGAGGAGCGAGTTCCCGATTCCTCCCATATTCCCAGTTGCCTTAGCGTGTGACCAATATCAAAGTATCGTTTGAGCAATTGCTTCGCGGTGTAATGGTGAGAGTGGAAGACCGGAGCTTTCGGCTCGTACACGATCTTCCAACCTGCATCCAGGATACGCTTGGCGATCGCTAAGTCCTCAAATGTTTTGAAATCTTCAGGATACGGAATTGACTCCCACATACTGCGGCGAAGTGCTGAATTGACATCAGAAAAGTGATAAAACCGAAAACCGATTCCGTTCTGATGTGCTGGATCCTTGACGATTCTTTCTTCTCCATAAATTGCGTCGAATGTATCGTGGCGTTCCATGGTGGAAGCGGGCTTCGGGAACTGGCGGCCGTAGACGGCCCCGACAGAGGGATCGTTGAAGTTGGCAAGCAGCTCCTGAAGCCATGTCTCCGAAGCAGGAATCGCATCCCCTGAAAGATTAACGATGATGGCACCCTTCCCTAGGGCTGCAGCGAAATTCCGTGTTCGCGCATGGTGAAACTCCTCTGGGAGAATCTGCTCTATCCGAATCGGGAAACGCCTTGCGATCTCCAGCGTTGCGTCTGTAGACCCAGAATCAACTATCAAGACATCGAATTTGCCGTCAAATTTTTGAGAAAAGACTGCCGTCAGGCAGGCTCCAATGTTGAGCTCTTCGTTTTTCGTCAAAATCGAAATGGAACATTCAATCATCAGATCTGTCTCCTGCCCTCAGGCCTTTACAAGTGCAACTTTGGCCCAACTCGCTGGCAATTTCCTAGCAACTTCAATCCCTTCGAAAATAGAGCTCTCCCGCGCGCCGTGTTTCCGAACCCATTCTGCCATTGCACCGACGCCGTCAGACAAAGCCATTTTCTTGCTACTGCCAAAAATTCGCTCAGCTTTTGAGTGATCAGAAAATGCAATTTTCACTTCATTGCGAGCGTCCAGATAGTTGATGTTGCAGCTTTTTCCCATCGCATGAGATACCACTTCTGCGAGTTCGTTTACCGTGTAGGGTACATCCGCACCGATATTAAATAGTTCGTTACGAGCCGCGGGGAAGTCAACGGATGTGGCGATGATCGGTGCGACGTCATTAATGTGGGTAAATGCCCGCTGTTGCGTTCCGTCCCCAAAAACTGTCATGGGTTCATCCCGCAAGAGCTGATTCATGAAGATTCCAACCACGTTGCGGTAGCGGTCGCCGATGTTCTGTCGCTCTCCGTATACGTTATGCGGCCGAAAGACTATATAGTCGAGACCAAACATCTCGTGACTCACGCGAAGTTCCTGTTCCACTGCCAGCTTGGAGATTCCGTAGGAATCTTCCGGCACGGGCATCATTCCCTCAGACATCGGACTTTGACCTGCGCCATATACCGCGATCGAGGATGTGAACACGAAGCACTTCACATTATGGTTGACCGCGGCATTAATCAAGTTCACGGAACCGATCAAATTATTGTTGTAATTGAACCTCTTTATGAAATGGCTCAAGCCTTCGGCGGCATATGCAGCCAGATGATAGACGTAATCAAAATGATGCTGCTCAAAAAGATGGTCGATCAAACCGTGATCCAGGATCGATGCTTCGACGAAATTACAGTCCCGCGATAAATTTTCCCTGAAGCCTCCGCTCAAATCGTCGAGGACAACAACGTTGTGTCCCATTTTGATCAGGTGATCAGCAACGTGCGACCCCATAAAACCAGCGCCGCCAGTTACCAGGGATGTCGGTTTACCCTTCATGAGTGCTATTCCCTCCTTCGGGCGCGCTAGCGGCCGAAGGAATCTGACCTGCGCTCCGCGCCCATGCACAAACAGTTAGTTGAAAAATCACCTCTTTAAGGCTACTACAACCCCCGGACGGTTAGACCTCCTTGATTAATCAAGTTCTTGGTATCTGTGAGTAACGTTGCGCCAGAGGTCAGGGCAATTTGACGGTCACGGGGGGGCGCTAAGGACGGTGGCGAAGTGTGGAATTCTGGCGAGAGCTGGGCGTGTCGTTCATAGTCTCTTACCATCCGATAGAACCGGGTTGCCAGTCGGGCCGTGGCACTCCCTCACTGATCTGGCAACCAGCCGAAGTTTGGTTGGTTCGCATGTGTCGGCCCACTCCTCGCTGCACACCAATTCTTTATTTCTTGGAGGGCCTGGGCCTGAACCGCGGGCATCTCAGCCGACGGGTTGGTAGCGCTGTGAAAACCTCCTGTTGGCGACCGTTAGGCACAAGGTTTGAATGGCTTGCCAGATGCACGTGGACAAGCAGAAGATATTTGCCATCGTCGAACGCCGGAGTTGTTAATGACCGTTGTGCAAGACGACGCAAGAGCGATTCCTACCCTTTGGGAGTTTCTGTGGGCTTACCTTCCGGCGATGGGTCAGCATCTCCCCGTAAGGATGGAAGCAGAGATTCAGCTGGCTGCTTCAAGTGTTTACGATATGGAGCCTGGAAGGCAGACACCATCCTTTTTCCCGTCAGAAAGATCATCCTGATATCAGCGGTAATTGCGGTGTCCGTCGCCGGAAGTCGTGTGTTCGCGGATGAATTGCAGCCTAAGCAGGATCCCAATGCTGCATGCGCTTCCTGTCATCGCGGGATCTATGAGCGCTACCGACACACACCCATGGCGAACGGGAGTGGATTAGCTGCCGACGGCTTTACGCCTGCTGACTTCATCCATCCGGCGTCGGGAATTCACTACCGCATCTACGAAGATGCGGGACAGGTCTTCATGTCGTATGACCGCGAGTCTACTGCTCCGGGCGGTCCGTTGCATGGGCGGCAGCAGTTACTTTATTTTCTCGGATCCGGCAAACGTGGTCGAACCTATCTTTTTGAGCAGCAGGGCTATTGGTTCGAAGCGCCGATCAACTGGTACGCGAAAAAAGGCATCTGGGATATGACCCCGAATTATCTCCAGGCTAAGGAAATGCCCTTAACCCTCCCCGTCGATCTCAGTTGCCTGCGCTGCCACGCTTCGCAAGTGCAGCCGTCCTTACCGGATGCGAGAAATCACTTCGCGTCGCAGCCTTTCCTCGACGGCGGCGTCACCTGCAACTCCTGCCACGGTGACCCTGCAGCGCATATTACGACTCGGGGGCGCGCACCCATTCTCAATCCCTCGCGACTCGATCCCGTTCGGCGTGATTCAGTTTGCCTGAACTGCCACCTGGAGGGGAAGGTGATCGTGGTCCGGCAGGGAAAATCCCTGGGCTCCTTCAAGCCCGGCGACGACATATTCAACTATGCGCTGTTTTTTGTGCGTTCCCAGGAGTCCGGCTCGGGCGGGCGCGCCACCAGCCAATGGGAGGCACTGCAGCAGAGCGCCTGCAAGCGCGCCTCGGGCGATAAGCTTACCTGCACCACCT
>Ga0210389_10000946_pt1 | contig 24553 bp, 21 predicted proteins | sample IncBWH28OmetaG_FD_160127 | JGI IMG/M metagenome (GOLD analysis project Ga0210389, IMG submission 160127) | Forest soil microbial communities from Barre Woods Harvard Forest LTER site, Petersham, Massachusetts, United States - Inc-BW-H-28-O ...
GGGAGCACTTGGTGGCGCGCACGACCCCGGAGGCGATCGACCTGCAGGCGGACCTGCGGGCGATGCTGGACGGGGGCGACCGCGCGTGCGCGATCGAGGTGTCATCGCACGCGCTGGAGCTGGGGCGGGTGGCGGCGACGCCGTTCGCGGCGGCGCTGTTCACGAACCTGACCCAGGATCACTTGGACTTCCACGAGACGATGGAGGACTACTTCCAGGCGAAGCGGCGCCTGTTCGTGAACCCGGGTGACGATCCGCAGTGGCTCGCGCCGGGCGTGAGCGTGATCAACGTGGGCGACCCGTACGGTCGGCGTCTGGCACAGGAGCTACCGCACGCGCGCACGTTCGCGGTGCGGGCCCTGGCGGACTACAGCGCGACGGACGTGCGCTGCGGGCTCGGCGGGTGCAGCTTCACGCTGGGCACGCCTGAGGGCGAGCGCGAGGTCAACCTGCCGCTGCCCGGGCGCTTCAACGTGGCGAACGCGCTGGGGGCACTGGCGACGGTGCACGCGCTGGGGGGTGAGCTCGACGTGCTGGTGGCGGCGCTCGAGCGCGGGGTGCGCGTGCCGGGTCGCTTCGAGCCGGTGAGCGAGGGGCAGGACTTCGCGGTGCTGGTCGACTACGCGCACACCCCGGATTCGCTGGAGAACGTGCTGGCGGCGGCCCGCGAGCTGCTGGACGCGGACGGCGCCTCGCACGAGGGCGCGGCTGGCCGGGTGCTGTGCGTGTTCGGCGCGGGCGGCGACCGCGATCGCGGCAAGCGTCCGCTGATGGGCGAGATCGCGGCGCGTCTGGCGGACGTGGCGATCGTGACCTCGGACAACCCGCGCTCGGAGGATCCGGAGCAGATAATCAGGGAGATAATGGGTGGCGTGGCTGTGGCCGAGGGCGCCGTGGGAGGGGGCGATGGCACCGGGGACACCGCGCACGCGGCGTCGGCGCGCGTGCGCACACAGGTGGATCGCCGGGCCGCGATCGCAGAGGCGATCGGGTGTGCGCGCGGCGGCGATGTGGTGGTGATCGCGGGCAAGGGCCACGAGCAGGGCCAGGAGTTCGCGGACGGTCGCAAGCTGCCATTCGACGACGCGGCGGTGGCCCGCGAGGCGCTGGGCGCACGCGGCGCCCACGCGGCGCCGACCGGCGGCTCTGGGTTGGCGGCGCGATGAGGGAGTGGGACGCGTGGCGGGTGGCCGAGGCGGCGGGCGCGCAGCTGTTGGTCGAGCCGGGGCCGGGCGCGGAGCGTGCGTTCGCCCCCGGCCCGAGCGGGGCGAGCGTTGACAATCGCACGATCGTCCCGGGCGAGCTGTTCGTGGGGCTCGGCGGCGAGCGCACGGACGGCGGCGCGTACGCGAACGAGGCGCTGCGGGCGGGCGCGTGGGGTGTGCTTGTGTCCTCGGAGCACGCGCGCGCGGCGGCACGGGCGGCGGGCGAGACGGGCGGGGCGGTGCTGGCGCATGAGCGACCGCTTCAGGCGATGCAGGCGCTGGCGCTGGCGTGGCGGCGGGAGCTGGGGCGCCGCGGGGCGAAGGTGGTGGCGGTGACGGGCTCGACGGGCAAGACCTCGACCAAGGACATCCTGGCGGCGCTGCTGGGTGCGCACACGGCGGTTGCGGCGACCCCGGCGAACCTGAACACCGAGATCGGGCTGCCGCTGGCGCTGCTGGCGGCGGGCGGCGAGGCGCGCGCGCTGGTGCTGGAGATGGCGATGCGCGGTCCCGGCCAGATCGCGGAGCTGACGGCGATCGCCGAACCGGATGTGGGCGTGATCGTGAACGTCGGCCCGGCGCACCTGGGGCTGCTGGGCTCGCTGGAGGCGATCGCGGCGGCCAAGGCGGAGCTGATCGCGGGTCTCGATGCGAACGCGACCGTGGTGGTCCCGGCACACGAGCCACTGCTCGCGCCCCACCTGCGGGCGGACGTGCGCACGATCACGTTCGGCGAGGGCGGCGACGTGCGCATGGTCGAGCGCCGCGATGATGGCTGGGTGGGGATCGAGCACGGCGGCGAACGGATCGAGCTGCGCCCGTCGTTCGCGCACGCCCACAACCTCAGCAACCTGCTGGCGGCGGTGGCGGCAGCACGGGCGCTCGGATACACCCCTGATGGGCGTCTGGAGGTGAGCTTCTCGGCGATGCGCGGCCAGCACGAGCTGCTGCCTGGCGGCGTGCTGCTGATCGACGACTGCTACAACGCCAACCCGATGTCCATGCGCGCTGCCCTCGACGACCTCGCGCGTAGCACGCCGGGCCGGCGTGTGGCGGTGCTCGGCGAGATGCTCGAGCTGGGGCCGGACGGGCCGGAGCTGCACCGCGAGATCGGCGAGCATGCGAGCGCGTGCGGCGTCGAGCTGCTGGTGGCGGTGGGGCCGCTGGCGGCACACATCGCCGGGGGCTTCGCGGCGGGAGCACAGACGGCCGCTGGCACTCACACGGCCGCTGGCACTCATACGGGCGCCGGCACCGACACGGCCGCTGACGCTCATGCGGCGGCTGACGCTGACAGGGCCGCGGAGGCCCACATGGCGTCCGATGCGTCGGAAGCGGGCGCACTGCTGGAGGGCCTGCTGCGCGAGGGCGACACGGTGTTGGTGAAGGGCTCGCGGGGTGTGGGCCTCGAGCTGGTGGCCGAGCGGCTGCGGGGCGGCGCGCGCACCCTGAAGGGCACACCCCCGATGGGGGCGTACGCAGGCGAGGCGGCGGTCGCACCCCTCCGGGGCGCAGGCGGGTTGGGGCGGCGCTGAATGGGCCGCATCCTGTTCGGCGGCACGGCCGCGCTGTTGATCTGCATCTTCCTCAGCCCGAAGTTCATCGAGTACCTGCGCAAGCGCGAGTTCGGCCAGCACATCCGCGAGGACGGGCCGGAGGGCCATCGTCAGAAGGCGGGCACGCCGACGATGGGCGGGGTGATCATCTTCCTGGCGGTGTCGGTGCCGTTTCTGATCCTGTCCGAATACGAATGGCGCTCGTTGGGGATCTTCGGGGTGGCGATCTGCTGCGCGCTGCTGGGTTTCGCCGACGACTACATCAAGCTGGTCCGGCGCCGCTCGCTGGGTTTGCGGGCGCGCACCAAGCTGGGGGTGACGATCGCGATCTCGCTGGGGCTGTGGTACGCGGCCCGCTACGGGGCGAATCTGGCGCCGACACTGGAACTGCGCTTCGTCGACTACCACATCGACCTGGGGCCGTTCTATCCGCTGCTGATCTACCTGGTGGTAGCGGGCACGACCAGCGCGGTCAACCTGACGGACGGGCTCGACGGCCTGGCGGCGGGTTGCACGGCGATCGTGCTGCTGGCGTACATCGGCATCACGTTCCTGGCGACCGGCTATGACATGGCGATGCTGGCGGGCTGCCTGGTGGGAGCGTGCGTCGGTTTTCTGTGGTTCAACGCGTTCCCGGCGACGATCTTCATGGGCGACACGGGCTCGCTGGGGCTGGGTGGGGCGATCGCGGGCCTGGCGGTGATGACCAAGACGGAGGTGCTGCTGATCCTGCTGGGTGGAATCTTCGTGATCGAGGCGCTGTCGGTGGCGATCCAGGTGATCTCCTTCCAGACGATGCGCAAACGGGTGTTCCTGATGGCGCCGATCCACCACCACTTCGAGCTGAAGGGCTGGTCTGAGACGAAGATCATCCTGCGCTTCTGGATCGTGGCCTCGATTTGCGGGGCGATCGGATTCACGCTGTACCGCCAGAGCCGGGGGCTGTGAGCGTCCCACGGGCCGCCGCGAGGCCGTTCTCACGTGCTCGCGACGACGCCGGTCGGCGTCGGTCGGGCGCTTGGAGGCTTCCGGCGGCGCACGTCGAAAGGGGCATGGATGCCAGCAGCGCGAGCACGTGTGGCCAGGGCCGGCCGAAAGCGCCGCGCACGCACTACCGCCGGCTCGTCGGACGGGCCACCCGCCCGCTCGAAGGCGAGCGCTCGGCGAGCGAGCGAGCGCTCGCTCGAGCACCGCATGCTGTTGACGGCGACCATGTGCCTGCTGGCGTTCGGCGCGGTGATGGTCTACAGCGCGTCCTCGGCGAGCGCGCTGGAGCAGGGCGGCGGCTTCGGCGACAGCTACCTGCTGAAGTTCCTGATCTACGGTGCGGTCGGGCTGGTGGCGATGCAGGTGCTGGCGCGCGACGGCGTGGCGAAAGTGCACAGCATCACGGCGCCGCTGCTGGCGGTGTCGTTCGTGCTGGTGCTGGCGGTGCACATCCCGCACGTGGGCGTGAGCGTCAACGGCGCGCGTCGCTGGATCGGGCCGGGCTCGTTGCAGTTCGAGCCGTCCGAGCTGATGAAGCTCGCGCTGGTGCTGTACACGGCGACGCTGTTGGCCAAGCGCCCGCGGCGCGTGCACGATCTGCGCGAGCTGGCGCGGCCGCTGTTGGTGGTGGTGGGCGCGGCGTGCCTGCTGGTGTTCACCCAGCCGGACCTGGGCACGACGATGGTGATCGCGTTCACGGTCGCGGCGATGCTGATCGCGGCGGGCATCCCGCTTGGCAAGCTCGGCACGATCGCCGGCTCGGTGCTGGGGGTGGTGATCCTGTACGCGCTGGTCGTGCCGTACGCCCGCGCGCGCCTGACGTCGTTCGTGGACCCGTGGGCGCACGCGTCGTCGACCGGCTTTCAGGCGGTCCAGGGGCAGATCGCGATCGGCTCGGGCGGGCTGCTGGGCGTCGGGCCGGGGCAGTCGGTGCAGAAGATCTTCTATCTCCCGGAGGCGCAGACGGACTTCATCCTGGCGGTGATCGGCGAGGAGCTGGGCGTGGTCGGGGTGTTCGCGCTGCTGTTCCTGTACGGGCTGATCGCCTATGCGGGCCTGCGCGCGGCGAAGGCGGCACGCAGCCTGTACAGCGCGCTGATCGCGGTGGGAGTGACCGCGCTGATCGTCTCGCAGGCGGTCCTGAACACGTTCGCGGTGCTCGGGCTGGCGCCGCTGACGGGCGTGCCGCTGCCGTTCGTGTCGTATGGGTCGACCAGCTTGGTGGTGACGCTTGCGGCGATGGGCCTGTTGTTGAACGTGGCGGCGGGTGCGACCGGGCACGTGCGTGCGGTGGCGCCCAGCCGCGACGTACAGCCGCGTGGGCGCTCGGCGGCGGGTGCTTCGCGCCAGGTGCGCGCGCAGGAGGAGTCGCGCCAGGTGCGTGTGGGCGCCACGCGCATGCCGCAGACGCCACGATGGGGCGATGATGGCCGAGCCGAAGCGGATCGTGATCGCGGCGGGCGGGACGGCCGGGCACGTCGTGCCGGCGCTCGCGGTGGCGGACGCGCTGCGGGCTGAGGGCGCGCAGGTCTCGTTCATCGGCGGCGATCGCGCCGAGGCGCAGCTGGTGCCGGCGGGTGGGTATGAGCTGCACCGCCTGCGACTGGAGGGACTGCACCGCACCAACCCGCTACGGGCGCTCAAAGCGCTGGCGCTGGCGGCGCTGGCGCTGCCGCGTGCGTGGTCGCTGCTTGGGCGGCTGGGCCCGGATGCGGTGATGGGCGGCGGCGGCTACGTGGCGGGCCCGGTGGGCGTGGCCGCGCTCGCCCGCCGGATTCCGCTGGTGCTGACCGAGGCGGACAGCCACCTGGGTTTGACCAACCGCGCGCTGGCGCCGTTCGCGCGCCGCGTGTGCCTGGCGTTCGCGCTGGCGGGCCGCGAGGGCCCGCGCTATCTAGTGAGCGGACGCCCGGTCCCGGCGGCGACGCGCGACCGGGCGAGGGCGCGCGAGCGCTTCGGGATCGAGCCGGAGCAGACGTGCGTGTTGGTGTTCGGCGGCTCGCTGGGGGCGCGCTCGATCAACGAGGCGGCGCTGGACGCGTTCGCCGATGTGCCCTACCGGGTGCTGCACGTGGCGGGCGTGCGCGACTACCCCGAGCTGTGCATGCGCATGCGGGGGCGCACCCAGACGGGCGCCCCCGACGAGGGGGGGCGGAGCGGCTATGACCTGCGCGAGTACCTCGAGCCGGAGGCGTTCGCGCAAGCGCTGGCGGCGGCCGACCTGGTGGTGGCGCGCTCCGGGGGCTCGGTGTTCGAGATCGCGGCGCACGGGCTGCCCGCGATCCTGATCCCGTATCCGCACGCGAGCGCCGACCATCAGAGCGCCAATGCGCGCTGGATGGCGGATGCGGGCGCCGCGGTGATCATCGCCGACGGCGAGCTGAGCGCCGCCGGCCTGCGCGCGCACGTCGACGAGCTGCTGGGCGACCGCGAGCGCTTGGCGCGTATGGGCGAGGCCTCGCGCTCGCTGGCGCGCACGGACGCCGCGGGCGTGGTGGCGCGCGAGCTGCTGGAGGTGGCCGCGCGATGAGCGCCGGACGAGGCCTCGACGGGTGCGCCGTGCGGCCTTGGAGGCCCGGCGGATGAGCACGGGCGAGAGCCCGTGGGCGGGGCGGGCGATTCACTTCGTGGGGGTGGGCGGCGCGGGCATGAGCGCCTACGCCCGCGCGGCGGATGCGCTGGGTGCGCGCGTGAGTGGCTCGGACGCGGCCGACGGTCCGTACCTGCGGCGGCTGGCGGCGGACGGCGTGCTGGAGGCACACATCGGCCATCGCGCGGGCAACGTGCCGCGGGGCGAGGGGGTGGAGCTGGTGTACTCCTCGGCGGTGGCGGCGGATAACGCCGAGCGCGTGGCGGCGCGCGAGCGCGGCATCCCGGAGCGCCCGCGGGCGGAGCTGTTGGGTGAGCTGACGGCGATGCGGCGCACGATCGCGGTGGCGGGCACGCACGGCAAGACGACGACCGCGTCGATGCTGGCGCACATGCTGCGCGCCGCCCGGATGAGCCCCGGCTGGCTGGTGGGCGCGCCGATTGGCGGCGGCCTGGCGAACGCCGAGTGGGGGGAGGGCGAGTGGCTGGTGGTGGAGGCGGACGAGTCGGACCGCTCGATGCTCAGCCTGGAGGTGGAGATCGCGGTGTTGACGAACGTCGAGCTCGACCACCATGCGAGCTTCGCGTCGCTCGCGCAGCTGCGCGAGGCCTTCGGCGAGTTTCTGGCGCGCGCCCGCACGGCGGCGGTGGTGTGGGATCGCCCGGAGCTGCTCGAGCTGGCGCCGGCGGGCATCCAGACGGTGGCGTTCAGCGCGGGCGAACCGTCGCTCTCGGCCGAGGGCTCGCGCTTCGATTGGCGCGGGCACGAGGTACGCCTGGCGGTCCCCGGTGCGCACAACGCGCTGGACGCGGCGGGGGCACTGGAGGCTGTGCGCCTGGCGGGCGCCAATGAGGATGCGGCGATCGCGGCGCTGGCGGGCTTCACCGGCGCTGGCAGGCGCTTCCAAGCGCTCGGCACGAGCGCGGGCGGCGCGCGCGTGTACGAGGACTACGCCCATCACCCGACCGAGATCGCCGCCACGCTGGCGGGCGCGCGCACGCTCGAGCACACCCGGTGGGGCACACGCGAGCGCCTGGTGGCGGTGTTCCAGCCACACCTGTTCTCGCGCACGCGCCTGTTGGCACGCGAGTTCGGCGCGGCGCTGGCGGGGGCGGACGTGACGGTGGTGCTCGACGTGTACCCGGCACGCGAGCGCGCCGAGGAGCACCCGGGCGTGAGCGGTCTGCTGATCGCGCAGGCGACGGCGGACGCGGCGCCCGGCGCGCCGGTGTACTGGCTGCCGACGTTCGCCGCGGCCGCGCCGGTCCTGGGCGAGCTGCTGCGGGCTGGCGATGTGTGCGTGGTGATGGGGGCGGGCGACGTCGATCAGCTGGCGCACAGCCTGGTGGTGAGCGCGTGAGCGGCGCCGAGGGGACGCCGCCGCAGGGAAGCGGCGCCGAGGCGCTCACGCCGGGCTCCAGCGGTGCGGAGGGAAGGTCGCCGGAGGCGAGCGGCGCCGAGGTGCCCACGCCGGGCGCCAGCCTGGCCGAGGACCCGCCGCCGGGCGTGCGCGCCGGGTTCCTGCTGGCGCGCCTGACAACCATCCGCACGGGTGGCCCGGCGCAGTGGTTCGCGCGGGTGGGGCAGCAGGTCGAGCTCACGCGGCTGTTGGCGTGGGCGGCCGGGCGCTCGCTGGCGGTCGCGGTGGTCGGCTCGGGCTCGAACCTGCTGGTAGCCGACGAGGGGGTGAGCGGGCTGGTGCTGAAGCTCGACCGTGAGCTGGCGCGCATCGAGGTGCAGGGCGAGCACGTCGAGTGCGGTGGCGGCGCGCGCCTGCCGGCGGTGGCGAGCGCGGCGGCGCGCGCGGGGCTTGCGGGAATCGAGTTCGGCGTCAACATCCCGGGGACGGTCGGGGGCGCGGTGCGCATGAACGCGAACGCGTACGGCGGCCAGCTAGAGCGCGTGCTCGAGTGGGTGCAGATCGTGACGGCGGCCGGCGCCGAGCGGCGCGAGCCGGGTGAGCTGGGGTTTGGCTACCGCCACTCGAGCCTCGGCCCCGAGGAGATCGTGGTCGGTGCCAGCCTGCGCTTGCAGCGAGCGCAGCCGGAGCTAGTGAAGGCCAGTCTGGCCGACATGCGCCGGCGCCGCCACGAAGCCCAGCCTCAGGGCATCAAGACGTTCGGTTCGACCTTCAAGAATCCACAGGACCCGCGGGCGGGCGGCCGCAGCGCCGGGCTGCTGCTGTCCGAGGCGGGCTGCAACGGGCTGACGCTCGGTGGCGCGCGCTTCGCGCCCAAGCACGCCAACTTCGTCGAGAACACCGGCACGGCGACGACCGCGGATGTGCTTGCGCTGATGGCCGAGGGCCGCCGGCGCGTGCGTGAGCGCTTCGGCGTGGCGCTCGAGCCCGAGGTGCAGACGCTCGGCCCGGTGCACTTTCCCTGGTAGGGGTTCGGGCGGGCAGGTCGAAGAGGTCGGGTATGTCCCGCTCGCTTGCCGCCCGTGCACCAGGCCAGCGCGCGCGCCGTGCGCGACCCGGTAGCGCCGGCGCCCGCAAGGCGCCTTCCTGGGTGCGTCTGCCGACGCTCCTGGCCGGCGCGCCCCGGACGCTGAGCGGGCTGCTCGAGCTGCTCGGGACACGCCGCCGGCTGCGCATCGCGCTGGTCGCGATCGCGCTCGCGCTGGCGCTGCTCGCCGGCGCGTGGCTGTGGCTACGCCAGTCGCCGTTCGTGTCGGTCGAGCACGTGCGGATCACAGGCGTGTACGGCGCCGACGCCCAGGCGGTGCAGGCGGCGCTCACGCAGGCGGCGCACGAGATGAGCACGCTGGACGTGAGCGACGGATCTCTCGACGCGGCCGTCGCTCCCCTGCACGTCGTGCGCGAGCTGCGTGCGACCCCCAGCTTTCCGCATTCGCTGCGCATCGAAGTGGTCGAGCAACCCCCGGTCGCCGCGCTGACGGTTGCCGGCGTGCGCACGGCGGTGGCGGCCGACGGCGTGGTGCTCGGCTCGACGCTCGCGTCGGGCTCGCTGCCGAGCGTCAGCGGCTATCGGCTGCCGCCACCGGGCGGGCGCGTGAGCGGCAAGACGCTGCTGGGTGAGCTGACCGTGCTGGGCGCCGCCCCGGCGGTGCTGGCGGCACACATAGAACGCGTGTACAGCGGCTCGAAGGGGCTGACCGTGGCGATGCACAACGGCCTGCTCGTGTACTTCGGCGACGACGAACGCCCGCACGCCAAGTGGCTGTCGTTGGCGCGCGTGCTCGCCGACCCGAGCTCAGCCGGCGCGTCCTACGTCGACGTGCGCCTGCCGTCGCATCCTGCCGCCGGGTTCCCCACCGGCGTGACCCCGCCGGACGCCGCCGCCACCACCGGCACCACCACGCCGCCCGGAACGGCCGAACCGACCGGCAACAGCGAATCGACGATCGAGGCCCTGGCGGCGTTGCTGCCGGGCGGCAGCGCCTCGGCCTCGCCGGCCGCCGAACCACCGAGCTCGGGCGCCTCGACGCCGAGCGGCGGCGAAACACAGTCTGGGGCGCAGGCGCCGCCGGGGACGGAAGCGGGCTCATCGACCAGCGGCTCGACCGCCCCCTCGACGACCGCCACGGAAACCCCGGCGGCCGGCACGGAAACGGGTACGGCGGCGGGCACCGAAACGGGTGCTGCGGGCGGCGCCGGTGCGCCGTCCGGGGGCTGAGCCAAGCGCCAACCCTCTACTAGAGGTTGAGGGCGTAAATGCGCTAACCCTCGAGCCGCGATAGAGAATTCGGCGTCTGCAACGAACGTTGCGAGAGTGGACGCGCGCGTTGACAGGGCGAAGTTCCCTGCATAACGTGCACATCCCCGCGGTTCGGCGACCAGTATGCTGCCAACCCTACATTCCTACTGAAGGCTTCGGACAGACCATGATGGAGAGAAGCGGAAGCTATCTGGCGGTAATCAAGGTTGTCGGCGTCGGCGGCGGCGGCACGAACGCGGTCAGCCGCATGGTCGACGCGGGCCTGCGCGGCGTCGAGTTCATCGCGGCCAACACGGATGCCCAGGCGCTCGCCATGTGCGACGCGGACATCAAGATGAACATCGGCCACGAGTCGACCAAGGGCCTGGGCGCCGGCGCCAACCCGGACGTGGGCCTGGCGGCGGCGTCGGAGTCGCGCGACGACATCAAGGAGGCGCTGAAGGGCGCCGACATGGTGTTCGTGACGGCGGGCGAGGGCGGCGGCACGGGCACCGGCGCGGCGCCGGTGATCGCCGAGATCGCCAAGAACGAGATCGGCGCGCTGACCGTCGGTGTGGTCACGCGCCCGTTCGAGTTCGAGGGCAGCCAGCGCGGACGCCAGGCGATCGAGGGCATCGAACGCCTGCGCGAGGTGGTCGACACGCTGATCGTGATCCCCAACGAGAAGCTGCTGGCGGTGGTGGAGCGGCGCACGTCGATGCTCGACGCCTTCCGCGAGGCCGACAACGTGCTGCGCCAGGGCGTCCAGGGCATCACCGACCTGATCACGATCCCTGGGCTGATCAACCTGGACTTCGCGGACGTGCGCACGATCATGCACGACGCCGGCTCGGCGCTGATGGGCATCGGCACGGCCAGCGGCGAGACGCGCGCGGCGGATGCGGCCCGCGCGGCGATCTCATCGCCGCTGCTCGAAGAGTCGGTGGACGGCGCCACGGGGATTCTGCTGAACATCACCGGCGGCAAGGACCTGGGGCTGTTCGAGGTCAACGACGCGGCCGAGATCATCCAGCACGAGGCCGACTCCAACGCGAACATCATCTTCGGCGCGGTGATCGACGAGACCATGTCCGACGACGTCCGCGTGACGGTCATCGGCACCGGCTTCGACCACCGCGTGGGCACGCTGCGGACGAGCACGCGGCGCGAGGGTCGGCCTGCCCGCCCCGATCGCAACCCGCGCATCTCCGAGCGCACCCGCTCCTCGCTGGAGATCTCAGACGAGGACATCGACGTACCGCCGTTCCTGCGCTAGCGCGACCCTCCGCTAGCCTGGGCCGATGTCCTCGACGGCCTCACAGCTGCGTCGCACGCCCCTGTTCGATTGCCACGTGGCGGCTGGCGCGAAGCTGGTGGACTTCGCCGGCTGGGAGATGCCCGTCCAATACGAGGGCGTGATCGCCGAGCATCTGGCGGTGCGCGAGTCGTGCGGGATCTTCGACGTCTCGCACATGGGCCAGATCGAGACGAGCGGCGCGGGGGCACAGGGGCTCCTGCAGCGGCTGCTGTCAAACGACGTGAGCAAGATCGGGCCAGGGGGCGCGCAGTACAGCGTGATGTGCCGCGAGGACGGGGGCGTGCTCGATGACCTGTTCACCTACCGGATCGACATCGATCGCTACCTGACGATCACCAACGCCTCCAACCACACGCGCGATCTGGCGTGGTGGAGTGCCCAGGCGATCGAGCTGGACGACGTACAGGTGAGCGACAGCATTGAGCAGTGGGCGATGCTCGCCGTGCAGGGGCCACTCGCGCGCGAGATCGTGCAGGCGGTCTCCGACCGGCCGCTGCCGGCGCGAATGCGCGCCGAGTCGCGGCTGCTGGCCGGTGCGGAGGTGCTGGTGTGCGGCACCGGCTACACCGGCGAGGACGGCGTCGAGCTGCTGTGCGCGCCGGAGCACGCCCCCGAACTGTGGGACGAGCTGGTGCGCCGCGGCGCCACGCCCGCCGGGCTGGGCGCGCGCGACACGCTGCGCCTGGAGGTCTGCTTTCACCTGTACGGCAACGACCTGACGGTCGAGCGCGGGCCGATCGAGGCGGGGCTCGGCTGGTGCTGTAAGGAGGACACCGGCTTCATCGGCGCCGACGCCGTGCACCACGCGCGGATGCACGGCACCGCCGAGCAGCTCGTGGCGTTCGCCGTCGAGGGTCCCGGCATCGCGCGCCAGGGAAACCCGATCGTCGGTGGCGGCGAGGTCACCAGCGGCACGCTCTCGCCATGCCTGCACACCGGCATCGGGCTGGCCTACGTGCCGGTCGAGCGCGCCGAGCCGGGCACCGAGCTGGAGATAGACGTTCGTGGCAAGATGCGCCGCGCCGTCGTCAAGGACAAGCCGCTGTACAGAAAGGACTCGTGAATGAGCCAGGCCAGCTATCCCGCTGAGCTGCTTTATCACCCCGAGCACGACTGGGCCCGCATCAGCGCTGAGGACCCCCAGCTCGCGACCTTCGGCATCACCTGGTACGCCCAGGACGCCCTCGGGGAGGTCGTGTTCTTCGAGGCGCCTGCGCTCGGCACGAAGCTCGCCAAGGACGCGCCGTACACCGAGGTCGAGTCGGTCAAGGCGGTCTCGGACGTGGTCGCGCCGATGTCCGGCGAGGTCGTCGAGGTCAACGAGGCGGTCACGGCCAACCCGGGCATCATCAACGAGGATCCCTACGACCAGGGTTGGCTGGTGAAGGTGCGCCTGTCCGATCCCTCCGAGCGCGAGTCGCTGCTCGACGTCGCCGCCTACATGGCGACGCTCGCGGGCTAGGTCGCGAGCTGGGTTGGCTGGCACTTGAGCCGCTACACCGCAGTCACTCCCGAGGATCTCGAGGCGATGCTCGCCGCCATCGGCGTGAGCTCGCTGCAGGAGGTTTTCGAGCGCCAGATCCCCGAGGGGGTGCGCCTCGGCCGCAGCCTCGAACTGCCTGACGGGCTGGGCGAGCAGGACGTCTACGAGCACCTGCGCGAGCTGGCCGCCCGCAACACGAGCGTCGAAGACGAGCTGAGCTTCCTCGGGGCCGGAATGTATGACCACTACGTGCCGGCGCTGATCGACATGCTGACCGAGCGCTCGGAGTTCCTCACCCCCTACACGCCGTATCAGCCGGAGATCTCCCAGGGCGGGCTGCAGGTGATGTTCGAGTACCAGACCGCGATCAGCGAGCTGACGGCCCTGCCGGTGTCCAACGCGTCCGTGTACGAGGGCCCCTCCGCTGTTGCCGCCGCGGCGTATCTCGCCAAGCTCCACAACGGCCGCCGACGCCTGGTGGTGAGCGCGGGCCTTCATCCGCACTCGATCCAGACGCTGCGCACCAACGCCCACGGTTACGGCATGGAGGTCGTCGAGGTGCCCCTGACCACCGGCTCCGCCGGCGGTGCCCAAGGCGTGACCGACCCGGACGCGTGGGCGCAGGCGATCGACGAGGACACCAGCGCGGCGATCTTCGCCCAGCCCAACTTCTACGGCGCGGTCGAGGACGCCGCCGCCTTGAGCGCGGCCGCCAAGGCGGGCGGCGAGCCGGTGGTGATCTGCCAGGTCGACCCGATCACGCTCGGCATCCTCGCGCCACCCGGCGAGTGCGGTGTCGACGTGGCGGTCGGCGAGGGCCAGTCGCTCGGCAACCGCCTGGACTTCGGGGGTCCGTCGTTCGGGCTGTTCGCCGCGCGCGAGGAGTACCTGCGACGCATCCCCGGGCGGATCGCCGGCGAGACGGTGGACGTCGACGGGCGACGCGGCTTCGTGCTCACGCTGCAGACCCGCGAGCAGCACATTCGCCGCGAGAAAGCCACCTCGAACATCTGCACCGCCCAGGCGCTCAACGCGCTCGCCGGGGTCGTGTACCTGAGCTGGCTCGGCCGGCGCGGGATCGTCGAGCTGGGCGAGCTGCTGCTCGCGCGCACCCACTACGCCCGCGAGCGGCTGACCGCGCTGGAGGGCGTCGAGGCGCTGCACGAGCAGCCGGTGATCCGCGAGCTCGCCGTCCGCGTCGACGCGGACGTGGCGGCGGTGCGCAGGCGGTGCATCGAGCAGGGCGTCAACCCCGGTGTCGACCTGCACGCGCTCAGCGCCCGCCCGGAGGACGAGGGCGGCCTGCTGGTGGCGATCACCGAGCGGCGCTCGCGCGCCGACATCGACCGGCTCGCAGAGGTGCTGGGCGCGGCGGTGGCGGCCGAGCGCGGCACGGCGGAGCGCGGAGCGCAGGCGCCCGAGCCCGGCGCGGACGCTCCCGAGCGCGGCGCGGACGCCCCAGAGCGCGGCGCGGCGGTGGCGATATGACGCCCGCGCGCGCAGTCGCAGCGCCAGAGGTCCGCCGGTGAGCCAGCTCGCTCAGACCCCGCAGCAGCGCGAGCCGGCGCGCACGATCTTCCAGAAGGGCGCCCCTGGACGGCGCGCGTTCGTGTGCCCGGCGCTGGACGTGCCCGCGGTCGACCCCGGCGAGCTGCTGCCCGCACGCTTCAGGCGCACGGAGCCGCCGCGGCTGCCGGAAGTCTCAGAGCCGGAGATCGTGCGCCACTACGTCGGCCTGTCGAAGCGCAACTTCGACCTCGACTCGGGCTTCTACCCGCTCGGCTCGTGCACGATGAAGCACAACCCGCGCCTGCACGAGCGCGTCGCCGCGCTGCCCGGCCACGCGCGCCTGCACCCGCTGCAGGACCCCGCCAGCGCGCAGGGTGCGCTCGAGCTGATGTGGCGGCTGCAGAACGCGCTGGCGGAGGTCTCGGGCCTGCCGCACGTGTCGCTGCAGCCGTCGGCCGGCTCGCACGGCGAGCTCGCGGGCGTGCTGCTCACGCGGGCCTACCACGAGGATCGCGGCGAGCGCCGCCACAAGGTGCTCGCGCCGGACACCTCGCACGGGACCAACCCGGCGACCGTCACGATGGCCGGCTTCGAGCTGGTCAAGCTCGCGACCAACGCCGACGGCGGCGTCGACCTCGACGATCTGCGCGCGAAGGCCGACGAGGACGTGGCGTGCCTGATGCTCACCAACCCGAACACGCTCGGCCTGTTCGACCCGAACATCTCAGAGATAGCGGAGATCGTGCATCGTGTCGGGGCGACCCTGTATTACGACGGCGCCAACCTCAACGCGGTCATGGGCCTGTCGCGCCCCGGGGACATGGGCTTCGACATCGTGCACTTCAACCTGCACAAGTCCTTCACCCAGCCCCACGGCGGCGGCGGCCCCGGCTCCGGCCCGATCGCCGTCTCAGACCGGGTCGCGCCGTACCTGCCCGTGCCGGTGGTGGTGCGCCGCACCCGTACGGGCACAACCCCGTCGGGGGCGCACGCGAGCGAGGACGGCGCCTACGACCTCGACTACGAGCGGCCGAAGTCGATCGGGCGCCTGCGCGGCTTCCACGGCAACTACGGCTGCTTCGTGCGCTCCTACGCGTACATCTGCTCGCTCGGCGGAGATGGATTGCGGGACGCCTCCGAGACGGCCGTGCTGAACGCCAACTACCTGCTGGCGCGCCTGCGTGAGCACGGCGTCGCTGAGTACCTGCCGCTGGCCTACGGGGAGCTGTGCATGCACGAGTTCGTGCTCTCCGGCGGGCCGATGAAGCGCGAGCTGGGGTTGAAGACGCTCGATCTCGCCAAGCGCCTGCTGGACTTCGGCTTTCACCCGCCGACCGTGTACTTCCCGTTGCTCGTCGACGAGGCGCTGATGGTCGAGCCGACCGAGACCGAGACCAAGGAGACGCTCGACGCGTTCGCCGAGGCGATCGCGGCGATCCTCAAGGAGGCCGCCGAGGACCCCCAGATCGCGCAGGGGGCGCCGTACAGCACGCCGGTGCGACGCCTGGATGAGGTGGCGGCGGCGAAGCGGCCGGTGATCCGCGAGGTCCTGGCGTAGGGTGGGGGGACGGATGGCGATCGAGTACCGCAAACTCGGCAGCACCGGCGTGAGCGTCAGCCCGCTGTGCCTCGGCGCGATGATGTTCGGCGCGTGGGGGAACACCGACCACGACGATTCGGTCGCGATCATCCACCGGGCGCTCGACGCGGGCATCAACTTCATCGACACCGCTGACGTGTACTCGCGCGGCGAGTCCGAGGAGATCGTCGGCAAGGCGCTCGCCGGCGGCCGTCGCGAGCAGGTGGTGCTCGCCACCAAGGTTCACGGCAAGATGCACGACAGCGATCCGAACCAGTTCGGCAACTCGCGCCGCTGGATCGTCAAAGAGCTGGAGAACAGTCTCAAACGGCTGAAAACCGACTGGGTTGACCTCTACCAGGTCCACCGTCCCGAGCCGGACACCGACATCGACGAGACGCTCGGCGCGCTCTCGGACCTGGTGCGCGCCGGCAAGGTCCGCGCGATCGGCAGCTCGACCTTCCCAGCCCACCAGATCGTCGAGGCGCAGTGGGCGGCCGAGCGGCGCGGGCGCGAGCGCTTCACCTGCGAGCAGCCGCCGTACTCGATGCTGATCCGCAGGATCGAGGCCGACGTGCTGCCCGTGTGCCAGCAGTACGGCATCGGCGTGATCCCCTGGAGCCCGCTGGCGGGCGGCTGGCTGTCGGGTCGCTACGGCAAGGGCGGCGAGTCCCCCGGCGACAGCCGCCGCGCGCAGATGCTGCCGTCGCGGTATGACATGTCGATCCCCGCCAACCAGGCCAAGCTGCAGGCCGCCCAGGCGCTCGGGGAGCTGGCCGAGGAGGCCGGCATGCCGCTGATCGAGATGGCGCTCGCGTTCGTCACCAGCCACCCAGCGGTGAGCGCCGCGATCATCGGCCCGCGCACGACGGACCAGCTCGAGAGCCAACTGCCGGCGCTCGAGCGCAAGCTGAGCGCCGACGTGCTCGACCGCATCGACGAGATCGTCCCGCCGGGCACCAACGTCAACCAGAACGACACCGGCTGGGACCCACCGTGGATCACCGACAGCTCGCAGCGCCGCCGCTAGACGCGATCGCGGCGAGGTCGAAGCACGGACCCCGACCAGGACCAGCGCACCAAACGGGTGCCACTGCGAACCCCACTTAAACGACTACATGCGCATCTTCTCCGGCATCCAGCCCACCGGTCGCAAGCACCTGGGTAACTACATCGGTGCGATCGCCCAGTACGTCTCCAGTCAGGAGCGCGGCGAGGGCATCTTCTGCATCGTCGACCTGCACGCCACCACCGTCGCCTACGACCCCGGTGAGTTGCGCGAGCGCCTGTACGACACGACCGCGATCCTGCTCGCCGCCGGCCTCGACCCGGAGCGCTGCATCCTGTTTCGCCAGTCCGACGTGCGCGAGCACACCGAGCTCACCTGGCTCCTGTGCTCCGTGACGGAACTGGGGCGCCTGTCGCGCATGCACCAGTTCCGCGACAAGTCCCAGGCCCAGCGCGAGCTGGTCGCCGCTAGCCTGCTGTTCTACCCGGTGCTGATGGCCGCCGACGTGCTCGCCTACCGTGCCCATGAGGTGCCCGTCGGCGAGGATCAGCGCGAGCACGTCGAGCTGATGCGCGATGTCGCGCGGCGCTTCAACGCCCGCTTCGCCGCCGACCGCGAAGTGCTGGTCGTGCCCGAGCACCGCATCCCGGCGGTCGGCGCGCGCATCATGGACCTGCAGGAGCCGACGCGCAAGATGTCGACCACCGCCGGCAGCGAGCAGGGCAGGATCTACGTGCTGGATGAGCCGAAGGCGATCGAGAAGAAGCTCAAGAGCGCCGTCACCGACTCCGGCAGCGAGGTCCGCAAAGACCCGGAGAAGCCCGGGATCAGCAACCTGATCGAAATCCTGGCCGCCGTGCGCGGCGCCGAGCCGGCCGCCATCGAGCGGGAGTTCGCCGACGCCCGCTACGGCGAGTTCAAGCAAGCGGTTGCCGACGCGGTGATCGAGTACCTGGCGCCGGTGCGCGAGCGCTACGTGCAGCTGCGCGCCGACGAGCGCACGCTCGAGCAGATCCTGTTCGCCGGCGCCGAGCGCGCGCGGACGATCGCCGCACCGATACTCGCGGAGGTGAGCGAGCTGATGGGGCTCGGCGCGCCCGCCGCCAACAGCTCGTCGGGCGCGGGCGCTACCTTGCCCGCATGATCCTCGCCGCCCTGGAGCTGGACCTCGACGTGTTCAGCGGGCCGTTCGACCTGCTGCTGACGCTGGTGCTGCGCGAAGAGGTCGACCTGCTCGAGCTGTCGCTCGCTGACGTCGTGCTCACCTACCTCGACCACCTCGAGCAGCGCGGTGAGCTCGACCTCGAGTCGGCCACCGAGTTCATCGTGCTGGTGGCCGCGCTATTGGAGCTGAAGTCGCGCCTGATGCTGGGTGGGGACGAGGAGGAGCTACTCGACATCGAACCCCAGGAGGCCGCCGAGGAGCTGCTCGCGCGCATGCTCGACGCCAAGCGCTACCGTTCCGCCGCCGAGCACCTGGGCGTGCTGCTCGCCGCCCAGGACGGCGTGCGCTTCCGCTCCGCGCCGGTGCCCGCGAGCGTGCGCCGCGCGATCGTGCACGAGACCGAGGGGGGCACCGCCGCCGGAGGCGGTGGTCACGATCCGGGGTTGCTGGGCGAGGCGATCGGCCGGCTGCTGCTGATGCCGCCGACGATCAACGTGCGCCACATCGCCACCCACCGCGTCAGCGTGGCCGAGCGCCTCGCGCACCTGCGCAGGCTGCTGCGTCGCGGCGCCTTCAGCTTCGACGAGGCCGTGCGCGGCGCCGACCGCATGACCGTCGCAGTCACCTTGTTCGCGTTGTTGGAACTCTATAAACAGGGCGAGGTGGAGTGCGAGCAGGACGAGGCCTTCGGCGAGATCGCCGTCCACGCTCGCGCGCAGGAGGCGCCCGCAGCGGCGCTCGCGCTCGGTGCGGGGGTCGTCGGTAGCATTGCCGGATGAGCGACGCTGCCGAGGCGCTGGAGCCCGAGGACACGGCCGAGGAGGCCTTCGTTGAGGAGGCGCCCCGGCTGGCGCGCACGGTCGAGGCGCTGCTGTTCCTGTCCTCCGACCCGCTCAGCCCGGCCGAGCTGGCCGAGGCGACCGAGGCGGGCGAGGGCGCGGTGCTCACCGCGCTGGCGGTGCTCGCCGAACAGTACGCGCCCGGGCTGCGCGGGATCACGCTGCGCGAGCTCGGCGGCGGCTGGACGCTCGCGTCCGACCCCTCCACCGAGGAGGCGGCGCGGCGGCTGTTCAGCCGGCCGCGGGCGGCCACGCTCAGCCCCGCCCAGGCCGAGACGCTCGCGATCGTCGCCTACCTGCAACCGGTGTCGCGCCCGGAGATCACCCGCATCCGCGGCGTCAGCGCCGACTCGGCCAGCGCGACGCTGCTCGACCGCGGCCTGATCGAGGAGGCCGGCCACTCTCAGTTCGGGGCCGTCCTCTACCGCACGACCACCCAGTTCCTGAAGCTGTTCGGGCTGCGCAGTCTCGAAGAGCTGCCGGATGTCGCTCGCTGGGATCCCACGCCCGAGGAGCAGGCCGAGCTGCGCGAGCGGCTGCTGCGCGCCGGTGAGGCACGCGCCGGGGGTGGCGGCGGGGGCGGGGGGCCCGAAACAGCGGAGGCGTAGGCCCTAGGCGGCGTGTGCGGCCAGCTGTCCGCAGGCGGCGTCGATGTCGCGTCCCCGGGTCAGGCGTACCGTCGCGGGCACGCCGCGCGACTCGAGTGCCGCCTTGAAAGCAGCGATCGACTCACGGCCCGAGCCCTCGTAGGCGCCGGCGGCGGTGCGGTTGTAGGGGATCAGATTGACCTTGAAGATTGGCGAGGCCTGCTCGCGCCCGGCGGAGAGCACCTTGGCGAGCTCGAGCGCCTGCTCGTAGCGGTCGTTGACGCCCGCGAGCATCACGTACTCCACGAACACACGGCGGCGCTTTCGCTCGTAGAAGCCGCGACACGCCTCGATCACCTCGCGCAGTGGGTAGCGCTCGTTGACCGGCATCAGCTGCGAGCGCAGCGCTTCGTCGGCGGCGTGCAGCGACAGCGCCAGGCGCAGCGGCATGTCCTGCTCGGCCAGGCGTTCGATCCCGGGGATCCAGCCGACGGTCGAAATCGTCGTGTGCCGGTGGGTGACGCCGACGTCGGGCAGCCGCTCGCACGCCGCGAGCACCGCGTCGAGGTTCAGCATCGGCTCCCCCATGCCCATGAACACGCAGTGGTCGATGGCTTCGATACGCCGGAAGTGAAGCGCCTGGTCGACGATCTCCGAGGCGCTCAGGTTGCGCGCGAAACGCATCTGTCCGGTTGCGCAGAACGTGCACGTCAGCGGGCAGCCGGACTGCGAGGAGACGCAGATCGAGCGCCTGCCGGACCCACCTCCCGGAGGGTTCCGATACCTCATCAGCACCGTCTCCAGCGGCCGCCCGTCGGCCGTGTTGAACAGCGCCTTGACCGTGCCGTCGCTGGCTTCGCGCTGCTCGCGCAGCTCGAGGCTCGAGAACGGGAGCTCCCGTTCGAGCGTCTCGCGTAGCGCACCCGGCAGGTTCGTCATCTGCTCATAGCCGCTCGCCCCGCCCGCCATCCACGCCCACACCTGGCGGGTGCGGAAGGCTGGCTGCCCGTGCGCGGCCAGCGTCTGCTCGAGCAGTTCGAGGTCCATCCGAGGTCCTATGGTGGCAGCACATGCGCTTGGCCAAGTACCTCGCTCACGCCGGAGTGGCCTCCAGGCGCTCCGCCGAGGCGCTAATCGCGGCCGGCAGGGTAAACGTGGCGGAGGAGATCGTCACCGACCCGGCCCGCGACGTCGACGAGCACAGTCGCGTGTCACTCGACGGTCGGGTGCTGGGCGGCCCCGAGCCACGGGTGGCCTACGCGCTCAACAAGCCCGTCGGCGTGGTGTCCACCGCGCGCGACACCCACGGACGGCGCACTGTGCTCGAGCTGGTGCCCGCCAGAGGGCTGCGCCTGTACCCCGTCGGGCGGCTCGATCTCGAGAGCTCGGGGCTGATCCTGCTGACCAACGACGGGGAGCTGGCCAACCGCCTCACCCACCCGCGCTTTGAGATCCCCAAGACCTACCGTGCGCGTCTGGGAGGAGCTCCGATCACCGGGGCGGCGCTGCACCGGCTGAGCGCCGGCGTGGAGCTCGATGACGGCCCCACCGCCCCCGCACGCGTGCGCCGCGTGGCGGGGTCGAACACGATCGAGCTGACGATCCACGAGGGACGCAACCGGCAGGTGCGCAGGATGTGCCAGGCGGTTGGGCACCACGTGCTCGAGCTCGAACGCATCCGCTTCGGCCCGCTCGCGCTCGACGGCCTGGCATCGGGGACGCACCGGCGCCTGGGCGGGGATGAGCTGGAGCGCCTGCGCTCGCTCGCCCGTCCGCCCGCCGGGTCGCGGCGCTCGCGAGCGGCCGGCGAGCAAACGCCTTCGGGGGCGTCTCGCGGCAGGGGCGGTGCCCCTGGCAGCGGCACGCTCTGACACAATCGCGCGCCATGCGACTGTTCGCCCTGCGCGGCGCCGTCAGCGTCAAGCGCAACGACGCCGAGGACATCCTCGAGGCGACCAGCGAGTTGATGCGCGAGATCATGCGCCGCAACGGGATCACGCCGGACGGCGTCGTCAGCTGCATCTTCACGGCCACGAGGGACCTCAACGCTGAGTTCCCGGCCGTCGCCGCCCGCGCCCTCGGCTTCGACCAGGTGCCGCTGCTGTGCGCCCAGGAGATCCCCGTGCCGCAGTCCATGCCCCACGTGATCAGGGTGCTGATCCACTACCACGCAGACGACGGTCACACGCCCGCGCACGTGTATCTCGGCGACGCCCGCGAGTTGCGCGCGGACCTGCACGCGGCACAATAAGGCCATGCCGATCGAGTTCTCCGAGCGCATCCGGCGCATCCCCGTGTACCCCGCCGCCGGCGGCTACGCCCAGGAGCAGCCGCTCGTGCGCCTGGCCAGCAACGAGACGCCGTTCCCGCCAGTGCAGGCCGTGCGCGATGCCGTGCAGCGGGCGTTCGACAACGTCAACCGCTACCCCGACCCGCACAACTCGCTGCTGCGCCGCCGTCTGTCCGAGCGCTACGAAGTACCCGAGTCGCACATCGCCATCGGCAACGGCTCGTGCGACATCCTGCTGGCGGCCGGCGAGGCGCTGCTCGAGCCGGGCGCGGAGCTCGTGTACGCGTGGCCGTCGTTCTCCGTGTACCCGCACCTGGCCGCCGCCTCCGGCGCACGCGCGGTGACCGTGGCGCTCGACCACGACGAGCGCCACGACCTCGAGGCGATGCTGCGCGAGATCACCGTCGCCACGCGCCTGGTGCTCGTGTGCAACCCCAACAACCCCACCAGCACCGCCGTCCCGCTCGAGCAGCTCGCAGCGTTCGTCGCCGAGGTTCCCCGCCACGCGTGCGTGATCCTCGATGAGGCCTACTGCGAGTTCAACCTGCTCGAGGACCCTGAAGCCACGATCGAGCTGCTCGCACACAACCCCAACCTGATCCTGCTGCGCACCTTCTCCAAGGTCCACGGCCTGTGCGGGTTGCGCGTCGGATACGCGCTGTGCGGCTCGGAGGAGCTGCCGCGCGCGCTCGACCAGGTGCGCCAGCCGTTCTTCTGCAACGCGCTCGCCCAGGCCGCCGCCATCGAGGCGCTCGCCCACCAGGACGCTGTCATCGATCGCGTCACCCGCACCGTCGCCGAGCGGATCTCGATGCAGGAGCGGCTGCTCGCGCTCGGCCTGCACGTGGCCGACTCACAGGCCAACTTCTGCTGGGTGAAGCTGGGGGAGGGGCCCGATACTCAGGAGGACACACGTGAGGAGGCGGTGATGAGCGCCCTGCTCGAGCGTGGGGTGCTGGTGCGGGGCGGCACCGCCCTGGGCTCGCAGACACCCGCGCTGCGGGTCACCTACGGCCTGCCCGAGGAGAACGAGCGCTTCCTCGACGCGCTCGCCGTAGCCATCCGCTCCTAAGCGCTGTCTCCCACCGCTGGACCGCGCGTGGGAACTCTGCTACAAAGCTTTGAGACAGCCATGACCGCGACGGCCAGTACATACGCTTGCGCATCCACCCTCGCCGCGTGGCAGTCGTCGTACGCCTATCTCGCCTGGCGATTTATCTAGGCGCTTCGGCCTGCGCCCGTTCGTGAGCGGGTGCCAGCAGCCGCAGTGGGTCCCCTCGACGGGGCCGAGCGCCACCCTGACGGGCGCATCAGCGTCTTCTCACGAGCACACGAGGGGTGCCCGCCTGGCACCCCTAACATGCCCAGGCGTTGGTGAAAGGATGAGCAGATGATGATCGTGATGAAGGAGACCGCAAGCGAGGAAGAGGTTGAGGCGGTCGTCGAGAAGATCGAGCGAGCAGGCGCGCGTGCCCATCGCAGCTCGGGCGCGCGCGTGACCGTGATCGGTGCGATCGGCGACGTCGAGCAGGACGCCAACGTGGAGAGCCTCGGCCTGGAGGGACAGCCGGGGGTGGATCGCGTCGTGCCGATCCTCAAGCCGTACAAGCTCGCATCGGCGCAGATCACACACGGCGAGCGCACCGTGCTCGACATCGACGGGCGCAAGATCGGCGGCGAGCACTTCGCGCTGATCGCCGGGCCGTGCACGGTCGAATCGCGCGAGCAGACGCTGGAGACAGCGCGCGTCGTGCGCGACGCCGGCGCCACGCTGCTGCGCGGCGGTGCTTACAAGCCCCGCACCTCCCCGTACGCCTTCCAGGGACTCGGCCAGGACGGCCTGCGGCTGCTGGCCGAGGCCAGGGCCGAGACCGGGCTGCCGATCGTCACCGAGCTGCTCGACATGCGCGACATGGACGCCGTGCTCGAGGTCGCCGACGTCATCCAGATCGGCGCGCGCAACATGCAGAACTACCCGCTGCTGTCGGAGATCGGCCGCTCCGGGCGTCCCGCGCTGCTCAAGCGCGGCATGGCCTCGACGCTCGACGAGCTGCTGATGGCCGCCGAGTACATCCTCAAGGAAGGCAACCCCAACGTGATGCTGTGCGAGCGTGGCATCCGCACGTTCGAGACCGCCTACCGCTCCTCGCTCGACCTGATGGCCGTGCCGGTGCTCAAGGAGCTCACGCACCTGCCGGTGATCGTCGACCCCAGCCACGCTGCCGGCCGGCGCGAGTTGGTGCTGCCGCTGTCGTTGGCCGCGGCCGCGGTCGGCGCCGACGGCATCATCGTCGAGACCCACCCGAACCCCGAGGAAGCCCTGTGCGACGGGCCCCAGGCGCTGCGCGCGGAGGACTTCGCCGAGTACGCGCTCGCTGTGGAGCGTGCGGCTGCGCTGACGGGCAAGACGCTCGCAGGCAGGGAGCCGGCCCTTGCCTGAGCTGCCCGGTTCCCAGATGCGACCGGCCGACTACGTCCGCGACATGCGGATCGAAAGGGTCGTGCCGCTGCTCGCGCCCGATGCGCTGCTCGAGCAGCTCCCGCTGAGCCGCGAGCAGGCGGACGTCGTGATCTGCGGTCGTCGCGAGGTCGGCGCTGTCCTGGAGGGGGCAGATGTCCGGCTGCTCGCCGTCGTCGGGCCGTGCAGCGTGCACGATCCCGACGCGACGCTCGAGTACGCGGCGCTGCTCGCGCAGCTTGCCCGCGACCTGAGCAGCGAGCTGCTGATCGCGATGCGCGTCTACTTCGAGAAGCCGCGGACTACGACCGGCTGGAAG
>Ga0210389_10000947_pt1 | contig 24549 bp, 19 predicted proteins | sample IncBWH28OmetaG_FD_160127 | JGI IMG/M metagenome (GOLD analysis project Ga0210389, IMG submission 160127) | Forest soil microbial communities from Barre Woods Harvard Forest LTER site, Petersham, Massachusetts, United States - Inc-BW-H-28-O ...
ACGCTGGCGTGGAGCTTCCAGCCGGTGTCTTGCAGAGAGACCTGGACGGTGACGCCGTTGGCGATGGCGGATTCGACTTTGCGGCCGTGGCTGGTGAACTGGTCGCAACCGGGGGCGCCGGCGTTCCAGCGGACGATGCCGTCAACAGCAGAGGCGCTGGTGGCCGGGGTGTCGCGATCGGCGACGGGCTGTGGCGCTGGGGCTGCGTTGGTGAGATACATGCGCGCGACGTAGCCTTCTTGGCCGCCGGTGGTGCGAATGCGGGCGGTGTAGCCTTCGGTGTCGGCGAGGATGGCGACGGGCTGGCCGCAGGAGAGGGTGGCGATCTGGCGCATCGGGAGGGCTTGCTCGGCGTCGGAGGTCATGGGGACGTTCGTGATGCCGGGGCAGTTGACGTAGACGCGTGGCATTGAGGCTACGCCGGAAGTGGCGGCGGCTTCGTTTGCGAAGAGCTGCGGACCCGTGAGCAGCAGCGCGGCGCCGAAGAACTTTTGTTTGGCGGACAGAACCATTGCGATCCTCCCTCAGGAGCAAGGAAAAAACTTTATCTTTCGAGCGTGAGTAGAGTTTTGCGGAAGGGGGAGTTTGCGTCCATAGGACGCGGGTACTAAAGGACAGGTAATTCGGACGCTAATAGGGACAGGTGATGAAGAGTAATGAGGGAATTCGAAATCGAAAATCGGGAAGGGGGATTTAACACAGAGGGCACAGAGGAAGAGCACAGAGATCGCAGAGAAGATGGTGGATGTGCAAGTGGGTCGCGAAGCGGTTGATTGGTTGCCACGGTCCCTCCACTTCGTGGCCGGCGCGCCGCGGACGGCGCGGAAGAAAAAGCCGGCCACTCCGGTCGGAATGACAAGCTAAGAGACAGCAAGAGGAAATCAAGAGGAAATCAAGAGGAAACCAGGAGAAGAGTCGGGAGCTTGTGGCCTTAGGTCGTAAGAACCCACCCTTCGCAAAAAGCGCGAAGGATGGGGCACCCTCAAGTTCATGTGAGGGTGACATTAGTTGGCCACGCAAGAGCACAGGCAAGAGTGCCTGTGCCACGAGGGTTGAATTATTTACAGGGGTGTAACTTGACCGGAGCGGGGGGCTGCGCTACGGTGTTGGTAGTTTCTCCGAGTTCAGGTTGCAGTGCAGCCGGAAGTTCGCAGGAGGAATCCCATCGGGCACCCGATCCGTTCGGCAGAAATACCTTCCAAGTGGATGAAGCGCACCATACACATTACCGGAAAAATTGAACCCTTCTTTGGCACTTTGGACGAGAACATCCGTTCACTGGAGGACTACCTGCGCGTGCGGACGCACCTGCACGACACGCGGCTGACCATCGAAGGCGAGCAGGAGAGCGTGGACCACGCGGTGAAGATTGTGGAGGAGTACAACCACCTGACACGGCACGGGCGGGAGCTGACGAGCGCAGAGGTGAAGTCGCTGCTGCGCGTGGCTACGGAAGAGCCGCATGAATCGCCGCGGGGGATGTTTGAGCATGGAAAGACGCGTTCGTTCGGGAAGAAAGTGGTTACGCCGAAGACAGCGACGCAGCGGAAGTACATGGAAGAGATTGAATCGCACGACATGACGTTTGGGATTGGGCCGGGCGGGACGGGAAAGACTTATTTGGCGGTGGCGATGGCGGTGAGCGCGCTGCTGACCAAGCAGATGAACAGGATTATTCTGGCGCGGCCGGCGGTGGAGGCTGGGGAGCGGCTGGGGTTTTTGCCCGGGACTTTGCAGCAGAAGATTGATCCTTATATGCGGCCGCTTTATGACGCCTTGTACGACATGCTTGACGCGGACAAATTGGAGCGGTTTTTGGAGAAAGGGATTATTGAGGTGGCGCCGCTGGCGTTTATGCGCGGGCGGACTTTGAATGATTCGTTTGTGATTCTGGATGAGGCGCAGAACACTACCAGCGAGCAGATGAAGATGTTTTTGACGCGGCTGGGATTCAATTCGAAGGCGGTGATTACCGGGGATATTACGCAGATTGATTTGCCGGCGGGGAAGAAGTCGGGATTGATCGAGTCGATGGAGATTTGCGGAAAGATTCCGGGGATTAGCACGGTGCAGTTTGGGGAGAAGGATGTGGTGCGGCACAATTTGGTGCAGCAGATTATCCGGGCTTATGAGGAGCATGATATGGGGCACCCATCGCGCGGAGGGAAGACGAGCGTGACGGCGAAAGAAACTCCTGAAGTTGAGATTGGTGGGCAGGACTGAAGGTGGATTTAACACAGAGGACACAGAGGAAGAGCACGGAGTGCACTGAGAAAGAGAAGAGAGCTGAACGCAGAGACGCTGAGAGCGCAGAGAAGAGTACGGAGAAGAGCACAGGCAGGAGTGCCTGTGCCACAGGGCGCGATTGAAAACCACCAGCGTGGGGTGCGGGTGGCGGTGAGGCCGCTGGAAGAGTTCCTGCAAAACATTCGGGAGGAGATCGGGCTGGGACCGGAGTGCGTGGCGGTGCGTTTGATTGGGGATGGGGAGATGGGGCGCTTGAATGAGAGGTATCGGAAGAAGAAGGGCCCGACTGACGTACTGTCATTTTCAGTGATCGCTGATTCGGGGAAGGCGGGAACTTTGCGGCAGCAGGCGCAGAGGGCGCGGGGGAAATTTTTGGGGGACATTGCGATTGCGCCCCGTGTGGCGCGGCGGAATGCGAAATTGCTGGGGCGGGGGCTTCCCGAGGAACTGAAGGTGCTGATTCTGCATGGCCTGCTGCACCTTTTGGGATACGATCATGAAACCGACCGCGGGGAGATGGAACGCATCGAGATGCGACTGCGGCGGAAGCTGGGAATCGCGTAATGCCGCAACTCTGGGAAACGTGGACGTTTGTCGGCAGCATCCTGGTGTTGGCGCTGGGTCTGCCGATTTTTTCTTACCTGACGCTGATCTATCGCGAATTGGGGCGCATGACCACGGGCCGGGTGCATGAGCACCTGGAAATCTTCGAAGCGGAAATTGAACCTAAACTGAAAATTAATCGCAGGAGCGGCGGGCGGACATTCCGCATCCTGGGGCATTTCTGGCTGGCGTTTGTGGTGCTGGAGACGACGCGGGCGGTGGTGTACCTGGTGCCGAACCGGTGGGAAGCCGCGTTGCAGTTTCTGGTTTTTCTTTCGCTGGAAGTGGTGATTGCCATGCACTTCGTTCCGGACATGCTGCTCTACCGGACGGAGGGGCGATGGCTGAAGCCTTTGCTGCCACTGATCCGGTTCGCGATGGCGTTGGTTTGGCCGGTGCGTGTTTTTCTGGAGGGCGCGGAATCGCTGGCACGGATTTCGGAGCAGGATGCGGAGCGCACGCAGGGGCAGCGCGCGGAAGAGGGGATTGAAGCGCTGGTGGAGGCGGCGGAGGAGGAAGGGATTATCGAGCCGTCGCAGGCGGATTTGATTGAGCAGGTGGTGGAGTTCAGCGACAAGCGGGTGCGCGAAGTGATGACGCCGCGGCCGGACGTGGTGGCGATGCAGGTGGAGGCGTCGCTGGAAGAGCTGCACACGCGGTTTGTGGAGACGAAACACGCGAAGATGCCGGTGTATGGGAAGTCGCTGGACGATATTCTGGGCGTGGTGCATGCGCAGGACCTGCTGCAGATTGCGGACACGGATTTGCCGAAGCGCAAGGTGCGGGAATTGATGCGCGCGGTGCTGTTTGTGCCGGAGACGAAGCTGGGGTCGGAGATGCTGAAGGAGATGCGGCAGAAGGGTCAGTCGCTGGCGGTGGTGATTGATGAGTATGGATCGGTGGCGGGGATCGCTACGGTGGAGGATTTGCTGGAAGAGATTGTGGGCGAAAAACGCGCCGATGAAAGGAAACCATCGCCGGATGCGGTGCGCGAGGCGGATGGCAGCCTGGTGCTGCGCGGGAGCATGACGATTGAAAACGTGGAAGAGTTGTTGGGGATCCACTTCGGGGAAAATTCGGACGAGACGGTGATGACGATAGCGGGATTACTGAGCCACGTTTCGGGAAAAGTGCCGGCGCCGGGGGATAAGGTGGATCTGGAGGGATACCGGTTTGAAGTGCTGGAGGCGAATCAACGAAAAGTGCTGCGGCTGCGGGCGCGGCATTTGCCGGCTGCAGCGAAAATTGCTCCCCGCTAGCTTACGGGATATCCACTTCGTGGAACCCAAAGCCTTTTAACATGCCCGAGATTGTGCTTCGCGCGTTGGCGGCAGCGGTCTTGAGAATGCCATCTTGCAGCGCGGCTCGCTGGAGCTGGCGCTCAGCTTCTTCGCGAACTTCGCTTTCGAGGTTGGGGTCCGGGGAAGAGAATAGGCCAGTATCACGGGAATAGACTTTCGTCCTGGCATTGTCGATGCGTGTGCTGAAGACTTCCGCGGCGGGCAGGTGAATGGAAACTTTCTGCCCTTGTACCAGGACATCGCCGGGCTGCACGCCGGCGAGATTTATACCCGCAACCACTTCTCCGTGCACCACAAGCAAAAGGCGGTCACCCGCTAGAAATTTCGGGAGGTAAGCATTGGCGTGTTCGCCGGAAATTATTTTGTCCATTGTGTAGCTGACGGTTTCCAGGCGCTGTAGTTGCTGAATTTGACGAACCACGGTGGGCTGATCGACGTTGATCAGCGTGCGCCCTCCGTGCAACATCCCAATGAGATGCAATAACCCGAGCCCGCCGGACAACCACACCAGCGCCCCCGCTAGGACAACAGTAAGAAGCGCGCCTAAAAAGATCCCCAGAACCCAGGAGCGGAAGGTGCGGGAGTTTTCCCGCTTACCGTGAGTTGCCGGTTCGACAGCCTGAGCTGCATTGTCAATTGTCATCATGTTTGCCCAACAACTTCAGTGTAGGCCACGGCGAAAATCAGCGCCCGCATTCGTTTGCGATGACCGCGCAGGCGTTACTCCCCATGGTTGAGGCTGCGGGGTCCCTATTGGAAGAGAGGGCGCAGAATCCAAATCAAAATGCCGATGGGGATCACCACCGCAGCAATGGCTGCAAAAATGATAATTGCGAGGAACATCCAATCCCGGCGGGCGTTGGCGCCGGGCTGCTCTTTCTCTCGGATGAGCAGGCGGTAGTTACGTCTGTTCGATTTCCAAAAGACGTGGAAGATGTCGCCTGCCACGGGTATTGCTCCCAGTGTGGTTTCCAGAAAAACGTTGGCAATCATGCGAATGAGAGTGACCACTTGCACGCCGCGACGCCACGCCGCGAACACAATCAAGAAAGAGGCGATGGCCGCCATGGCGTCCCCGATTCCGGGGACCCAGCCGATCAAGGCGTCGAGCCCAAATCGAATCTGGGTTCCGGGGATACGGAAGATGTCGTCCAGGAGGGCGGCAACCTGGTCGAGGTGCTCGTTTGACGTGAGTTTGAACGGCATAGGGTCGGGCCTTGAATATTGTGTAGGCGCGCTTTATTGCACGGGGCGGGGCTTCGGGGCGGGGTCACCTGATTATGCGGGACTTGGCGGCCTGTTGGTTGAGAAATCGAAGGGCGATCACTCTAGCGAGCTTGCTTCCAGCCTTTGATTTTGTTTCATCAATGTGCGGATAGGAACAGCGGGCATAGGGGCACGGTAAGTACTCTTCTTGGTGAGCGCAGCGTCAATGTTGTGCTTCGAGTGAGATCGCGAGGGAGAGTCAAAATGAAGACATTGCTAATTACGGGTGCGTTGGTGCTGGTGCTATCGGTGGCCGGTTGCAGCTTGACCCCAACGCCAGCGGCGCAGGGACCACCGGGACCGCAGGGCCAGACCGGGCAGCCAGGGGACCCGGGACAATCCGGGCAACAGGGAGCGACCGGGCAGGTTGGAGATGCGGGCCAGACTGGCGACGCCGGGCGGCAGGGTCGTGAAGGCCGCGAAGGCAAAGAAGGCCGAGAGGGTAGAGAGGGTCAGGATGCTCCGTGCCCAGCAGGGGAGCATCGCCATATAAACTCGGAGACTGGAAAACCGATCTGCGTCAGGGACTAAGATCCTTCGGCGAAAGACAAGGTTTGGTGATTTAAGTTCGGCAACAATCCTCCGCCAATCGAGTGGCGGAGGATTGTGGTAGTCGGCAATATGGAGTTCGGGAATCAGCAGATGGTAGGCGGATTCATCGAACTTTGAGTAAGTTCTCGGCTCCCCGGTTCATAGCGTCTTTCGAGGTTTCTATGATGGCCCCCCTGTCCAACACTTTTCGCGGAGTGCACTGCAGTCGATGCGGAAAGCCTGTCCGCGTCTCCACTGTGATTGCGAATCGAGAGAGGGATTCGCCGCCGCGCGCTGACGATTCTCAGCATCTTGTTTCGAGGGTTTTCGTTCTTCGGTGCCGGGCTTGCAAGGGGGAATCGGTTTATTCGGTGAATCAAATCGTGGACTCTTCTGTCGACGTGCGTGAGTCACGCGGTCACCGGTAACTGGCCTTCCCGGTCAACGGAGCAAGCTTAAATTTTTGTACATCAGTTCAGTTTGTTAGCTCGACCTTGAGAATCTGGCCCGCACCGACCGGTGGTGCACCGAAGCCAATGTTTGAGATGTAGAGCGCGCCGTCGGGACCAAAGGTGATGCCGGTCGGGACGACCAGAACGCCGCTGGTGCTGTCGATCAGAATCTGCCGCTTGCCATTGGGCAGTATGCGTATGAGACGGCCCGTCCCCGGTTCGGGGCCCGGGTCATTCGTTGAGAAAGAACTCTCGAGGACATACAAGCGATCGCGGCCGTCAAAAGCCACGCCGAGTACCTTGCTGAAACCGGTGGCAACGACCTTAATTTGGCCGCTCGGATTGATCTGGAAGATGCTCTGAGTGTTGAGCTGGTCAGGATCAAACTGGCCGAGGTTGCTGACGTAGAAGACGCCGTGGTTGGCGACCACCGTTGGAACGACGTGCCCCTGCGAGGCCGAGATGTCGACCACCCGCGTGATTTTGCCACTTGTGGTGATCTTGTCCATCTCGCCGTGATTCGGCTCGACGGCGTAGAGATCACCCCGCAATGCGATCATGCTGTACCAGGTGCCGTCGGGTTCAAAGTCGCCCGTGACCGGGTCCGTCGCGTTTGCGACGGGATGGGCCCGCTGAAACGCGCCAAGATCGGCGATCAACGTCCAGCTGCGGTCAGGATTTATGCGGATGACCCCGTTTGGAATGCTGGGCACGCCGTGGGAACATCCGGCGCCGGCAAAAACGGCGTACATCGTGTCACCGATGAACGCGACGTCTGCAACGCCACTGGCGAGGCCGCTGGCCTCGCTGGATGGCAAGTTGTCAACGAACGTCGAAACGTTGCCGTTGGCATCGACCTTCGAAATGCGCGACCCCGTCGTACTTCCAAAATAATCCCCAGGCCCCCGCCCGCCAGCCGAGCAATCTCCCCCTAAACCGGCGGGAGCGTCAATCAGGACACCTGAGGGGAAGCCGCCTTCCGCGACATAGAGATTGCCGTCGGGTCCGAACTTTAGACCGCGAGGATTGACCAGTCCCCCGGCGAAAACGCGCACACTAACGGATGGCCCTTGCGCTCGGGCGCTGGAACACCAGCCCGAGGCAAGCAGTGCAAAACAAGTGAAGGCTACAAGATGGCGTATCGGCTTCATTTTTCCCTCCAATGTCATCTGATCAAAGAATCCGCCAAACTCGAGAAGGAAGTTTTCGGGGGATAGGGGCCTGTAAAATCAGGGCAAAGCGCTGGCGCCGTAAGGGGGCGGAAAATGACCTAAAAGGAGAACCAACAATTTGCTAGACGAACCGTACGCCCGTGGTGAAAGTAAAGTCAACTTATTATTTTAGATATGTATGACCTGCAAATTGGAGTCCGCAACTCAGGTGCGGGCTCTGAGATTGTCCTCAGGGGCTGATGCCCAGTTTCTTGGCCCGACCCCTGAAAACCATTTATGCGATGACTTGGAGTCAGTCGACTCGGTCGCATTCGTTGGAACAAAAAAGAGAGTGGGCGCGAACCCGCGCCCACCCTTTCGCGATCCTTGAGTATCAGGGAGTATCAGGTGCCCGACAGCCCTTTGTTCAGGAGAACCTTAACCTCAACCCGGCGGTTCTCTGCGCGTCCAGCCTTGGTCTCGTTCGAGGCTACTGGTGCCACTTCACCCATGGCGCCAGGCGCCACAATATGCCGAACCGGCACGTTGCATTGCTGGATCAAATAGGCAATTACGCCCTGCGCGCGCTCCATGCTCAGTTTTTGGTTCATGGCGGCATTGCCGCTGGAATCGGCGAAGCCCTTTACCTGGATGATGTACCCCTTCAGGTTGACGGCATTGTGGGCTAATTTATTCAGCGCCGCCTGGTCCGCCGCGGAGATCTTGGTGCTACCGCTTGCAAAGCGGACATCGAGTTGATCCTTGGTGTCGTACTCGCTCAGTTCGGAAAACCGCTTGCTGGTTTCCGCGGCGTTGGCATCAATAGCCGTCGTGTTGGCAGCGATATTCTGCTGGTTCGCCTCGACTCCCTGCTTATTGGCTGCAATGTTCTGCTTGTTTTCAGAGATGTTCTGCTGATTGGTGGCCACGTTCTGCGCGGTGGGAGTTAAACCAGCCTGGATCATCTCGGCGGTTTGCAGATCGTCTTTATCGAAGGTGATTGATTTTGCAAGGACGTGCGTGGCGTCCTGGCTTGTGCCGTCAACTGACACCTTGAGGCCAGGAATTAGCACGGCGGCGGACATTGTTTTCTTGCGCATTCCAAGGCCCTTCGGTTGCTGCACCTTGGTGTCATCGTCAAGCGTTACGGTCACGCTGGTTCCCTCGGTGGTCTTCAGGACGATCACGTCGCCCGTGCGCGCGGTGATCAGCCCCTTGACCTTAGTTTTATCGCCCTGCGCATGGGCCGACACCCACGCCACAAAGCATACGGTCAGCAGTCCCAAGATCATTCTGATTCGCTTGCTGTTCATACTTTAAATTCTCCTCATCGCTTACATTCACGGACTGAGCTCCCGTATGTTTTCAGCTGCCGCCACCCGTGGCTATTGGCAGAAATGACAGTGGAGCTGAAGGCGTTTCAGGCTGACGGAGCATGAGCGATCAAATCCCGATAACCGAAAGCTGGCTCGATATGTGATTAGCGCCATACTCGGGAATTGGGCTTTGCGGAGAAAAAATGAGCTTAGGTGTGGGGCAAGAAAAGGCAGAGGCGAAGAAGGGATTTGGATGGATACCGGTTTGAGGTGCTTGAGGCGAATCAACGAAAAGTGCTGCGGTTGCGGGCGCGGCACTTGCCGGCGACGGCGCAGACGGCTCCCCGCTAATTCACCCGCCATCCCTGTTTTAGTTATAGGGTGGACTTTCGACTAGCTAACTCATCAGGCACTAGACAAGAAAAGGCGACAGTAAGGCCCACTGTGAGAAATATAATTCTTTGATGGCTAGCAATCGAAATGCCCGGGAAAGTACGAGTAATCGTCTCGTCCGGAAAGACGTAATACGGGTTGATAGCTTTGAACCAGTATGGGTTGCTTGTTCTAGGTGCTCCGAACTTGCATACATGACCCCGAATTGGTCCGAGGGACAGGGCGGGTGTAAGTGTATTAGATGTGGCGCTATTTACAACGTTTCGTTGGGCCAGAAATACGCCACACGCTATTTGGAATTGCCGCTTTGGCTCAAGGCAAATTTTAGGGGCCACATTTTCTGGGCAGTAAACGGAGACCATCTCAATCATTTGGAGCGTGTCATCCAAGCAGAGCTAAGAGAGCGACCTGTGATTCAACAGGCCAAAGTTCGAGAAAGATTCAGGACAAATCAAAACATGCCGTTCAATCTGCCCGCCTGGATTCTTTCCGCCAAAAATCGTCCCGACTTACTGAGACTGATCCAACGTTTGCGTGAAACCATTCCCAAGTGACCTGCTCCAAAAATAAAATCACATCCCTGATTGGCGAAGTAGTAGGGAACTGACCGACTGCTCAGTTTCCGTGCGCGTTTGAGTGACTACCGGGATACTATTAATTAGGCGGCTTCGATTTCCACGCGGTGAGGGCTGTCTGTGTGTGCGTATGAGCTTGCGGAGAAAAAATGAGTGAGGGTATGGGACAGAAAAAAGCAGTGGCGAAGGATCAAGCAGAGGCGAAGAAGGGATTTAAGGCGGGGTTTGTGGCGATTGTTGGGCGGCCGAATGCCGGGAAGTCTACGTTGGTGAACCGGCTGGTGGGGCAGAAGGTGGCGATTGTTACTTCGAAGCCGCAGACTACGCGGAACCGGATTCAGGGGATTGTGACGCGGGCGGAAGGGCAGATTGTGTTTATTGATACGCCGGGATTGCATGAGGGGACGACGGTGTTGAATCGGCAGATGATGCGGGAGGTGGCGGCGGCGCTGGAAGGGATTGATGTGCTGCTGTTGATGGTGGATGCGAGCCGGACGTTGCCGCATGCGGATTCGCTGCTGCTGGATCGGGCGCAGCGTTATCCGAACAAGACGATTTTGGCTTTGAACAAGATTGATCGGGTGCCGCGGCCTAAGCTGCTGCCTTTGCTGGAGGCGTTTGGGAAGGCGTTTCCGTTTGCGGCGCTGGTGCCGATTTCGGCTTTGAAGGGCAGCGGTTGCGATGCGCTGGTGAAGGAGATTTTTAAGGCGCTGCCGGAGGCGGAGGCTTATTTTCCGGAGGATCAGATTACGGACCAGCCGGAGCGGTTTCTGGCGGGGGAGTTGATCCGGGAGAAGGCGATTCAATTGACGTATCACGAGGTGCCGCATGCCTTGGCGGTGATTATTGACAAGTATGAGGAGGGGGCGACGCTGCTGAAGATTCACGCTACGCTGCATGTGGAGCGGGATTCGCAGAAGAAGATTTTGATTGGGCATAAAGGGGACATGCTGAAGAGGATTGGGACAGAGGCTCGGAAAGAGTTGGAGAAGTTGCTGGGGATTAAGATTTATCTGGAGATGTTTGTGAAGGTGGTGGCGGACTGGAGAGAGAATCCGGGGAAGGTGCGGGAGTTGGATTGGCACTCGCAGTTGGAGGCGATCGCGGAGGACCAGGGGAAGAGGGGAGAGGAAGAATAAGATTTTTAACACAGAGAGCGTTGAGGTGGAGCACAGAGGGCACAGAGAACCAAGAGAAGAGTCGGAAGGTTGAGACACTAGATCGTAAGAACCCACCCTTCGCAAAAGGCGCGAAGGATGGGGCACCCTCAAGTTCATTTGTCCTGAAACTAACAACTGCATACTAAGAACTTAAAACAGAGGAAATTACTCGGGGGCGGCGATGCCTAGGGATTTCATTTTGCGGTAGAGGTGGCTGCGCTCCAGGCCGAGGGCGCTGGCGGTTTGGGTCATGTTCCAGCGGTGCTCCTGGAGTTTGCGGAGGATGAATTCGCGTTCGTAGGCGCTGCGGGCTTCGTGCAGGGTGGAGTAGGGTTGCTGGGGGCTTTCGGCTACGCCGCGGAAGAGTTCGGGCGGCAAGTGGTGCGGTTCGATGCGGGCTTGCGGGCAGACGATTACCAGGCGTTCGACGAGGTTTCTTAATTCACGGACATTGCCGGGCCAGGGATAGCGGAGCAGGATTTCCATTGCGCCGTCGGTGAGTTCGCGCGTTTTTTTGCCGTATTCGGAGCTGAATTCCGCTAGGAAATAGCGGGCGAGGACGGGAATGTCTTCCTTGCGATCGCGCAGGGGCGGAACGAAGAAGGGAATTACGTTGAGGCGATAAAAAAGATCCTGGCGAAAGGCGCCGCGGGCGATTTCCTGTTCGAGATTTTTGTTGGTGGCGGCGATTACGCGGACATCGACGTGTAGAGTTTGATTGGAACCGACGCGTTCGAAGCGCTGCTCTTCGAGGACGCGGAGAACTTTGGATTGGGTGCGGAGGCTCATGTCGCCGACTTCGTCGAGGAAGAGCGTGCCGCCGTCGGCTTTGGCGAACTTGCCGATTTTGTCTTCGCTGGCGCCGGTGAAGCTGCCTTTCACGTGGCCGAAGAGTTCGGACTCGATGAGCTCTTCGGGGATGGCGGCGCAGTTTACTTCGACGAAGAAGGCTTTGTTGCGGAGGCTGGCGGCGTGGAGGGAGCGGGCGACGAGTTCTTTGCCGGTGCCGCTTTCGCCGTAGATTAAAACGCGGCCGTTGGTTGGAGCGGTGACGGCGATCTGCTGGCGCAGGGCTTTCATGGGGACGCTGTCGCCGACGATGCGGTAGCGGTGGCCAAGCTCGGTGTGGAGCAGCTGGTTTTCTTCCTGGAGGCGGCGCTGTTCGATGGCGTTGCGGACGAGGACGATGACGCGTTCGAGAGAGAGAGGCTTTTCGATGAAGTCAAAGGCGCCGAGTTTGGTGGCGCGTACGGCGGTTTCGATGGTGCCATGGCCGGAGATGATGATGACGCTGGGCGGCTGCGGAAGGCTCTGAATGCGACTCAGGGCTTCGAGGCCGTCCATGCCGGGAAGCCAGACGTCGAGGAGAACGACTTCGACGGAGCTGGAGCTGAGGCGTTCGAGGGCGAGTTCGGCGGACTCGACGGCTTCGACGGAGTAGCGCTCGTCGCGGAGGATGGAGGAGAGCGACTCGCGGATGCCGGCTTCGTCATCCACGATTAGAATTTTGGGATACGCGCTCATTGGTCGATGCCAGCTCCGGTGCGTTCGGTGGCGGCCGTGGCGGGGAGCTCCACGACGGGCAGTTCAATCAGGAAGCGGGAGCCGCGAGGCTGGTGATCTTCCATGCGGAGAGAGCCGCCGTGTTCGGCGATGATGCGGGCGGCGATGGCGAGGCCGAGGCCGGTGCCGCGATCTTTGGTGGAGAAGTGAGGCAGAAACAATTTGTCCTTGTCTTCCGGCGAGATTCCCTTGCCGGTATCAGAAACGGAAATTTCAATAGTATCGGATTCCGGGCGCAATTGCGTGGCGACGGCGATTTCGCGGAAGGGTTCGCCTTCGAGGGCTTCGGCGGCGTTGTCGATCAAGTTGACGATGACACTGCGGAGAAGCTGGCCATCGGCGCGGATGGCGGGGAGATTCGGCTCGAGATTGATTTTCAGACGGATGCCATCGAGGCGGCCGGAGAAGAGTTGGAGGGCTTCGCCGACGATGATATTCGCGTCGGTCGGCTGAATCTTGGCAGTGGGGAAGCGGACGAACTGGGAGAACTCGTTGACGAGCGAGGAGAGGGTGGAGACTTCGCGGACGATCAGGCCGGCGCATTCCTGGGTGATGCGGGTGAGTTCGGGGTCTTTGGGAATTTCGCTGGATTCTTCGCGGCGCTGAAGGAGATGCGTCAAGCGCTGCGCGGAGAGCTGGATGGGCGTGAGGGGATTTTTGATTTCGTGGGCGATGCGACGGGCTACTTCCTGCCAAGCGGCGGATTTCTGGGCGTGGAGCATTTCGGTGAGGTCGTCGAAGACGAGGACGTAGCCCATGTTGGCGCGGCGGGGGCCGAGGGAGCTGACCGTTGCGGCAAGGTGGCGGACGCGGCCGTTGACGATGACTTCTATTTCGCGGGAGACGACGCCCATGCGCAGGGCGCGGCGCATGAGGGATTGCACGATGCGGTGAGGGTCGGGACCGAGGAGGCTTTCGAGGGACTCGATAAGTTTTTCGCCGATGTTGAACATGCGGAGAAGAGCGGCGTTGGTGCGCTGGATGATGCCTTCGGCGTTTAGATAGATAACGCCGGCAGGAATATTTTCGAGGACGGTTTCCATGAGCTGGCGGCGGCGCTCGAGTTCCTGGACGGCTTGCTGGAGGTTGCGAGTGAACTCGTCGATCTGAGAGCGGGAATCGCGGAGCTGCGTGGTCATGGTGTTGAAGGAGCGGACGAGGACGCCGAGTTCGTCCTGGACCTGTTCCGGGACTTGATAGTCGAAATTGCCAGAGGAGACTTCGCGGGTGCCTTCGGCGAGGGCTTGGATGGGGACGGTGACTTGTTTGGCAAGAAAGAGAGCGACCCACATGGCGGCGGAGAGAACCAGAAGAGTGAGGAAGAAGAGAATGAGAAGCATCTGGCGTTTGAGGGCGCGAAGATTCTGCTTTACGTTTTCGTAGTTGCGGGTCTGCTGCTGGATGACGGTCCAGCGTTTGAGGAAATCGGGGCCGGTACGGTAGGCGGCGACGAGGGCGCCCTGCCCGGATCCGGCGAGAGTGACGGGGACGCGGGCGGCGAAGTAGCTTTTATTCTTGGATTGCCAGATTTCGACGCCGCTGGGCAAGGTGTTTTGCAAGGCGCCTTGTTCCCCGCTGATGCTGCAAATATTAAGCGTGCGGTCTTCCTGCTGGTCGTCGCAGACCACGCCGCCTTTGATGAATTTGCCATGGGAGTCGAAGACCCAGACGGCGTCGAGGCCAGCCGTGAAAGCGTGTTGGAGGAAGGACTCGGGAGTTTCGCCGGCATGCTGCGCGGCCTGATAGCCCAGGGTGTGGAGACGCGGGAGTGTGCCGCGGCCAAGATCGTTCAGGAGATTCTGCGTTTCTTCGGAGGCGATTTCGAGGGGCCGGGGGAACCAGCGGCCGAGGGTGCGGTTGAGCAGGGAATAGCTGACGAAGAACATGAAGACGATGGGGAGCAGCGAGATGGCGGTGGCGCCGAGGACCATCTTGGTTTTGAAGCGGGCGCCGAGATGATCTTTGCTGCGCTCGGCCCACAAGCGCACGAGGCTGCGGGTGAGGATGAGGCCGAAGATGAGCAGGGCGGCGGTGATGAAGCTGGAGACCGCGTAGAGGGCGATGACTTCACGCCAGGATTGCGGCTCGAGGGGGACGTCGAGCGAGCCGAGGGTGAAGACGGCGGCGAGGAGCAGTGTGATGAAGATGCCGCCAAGGGTGAGTTGGACCCGAAGCCTGCTGCTGGAACCGCTCATCGGGAGCCCTCGACCGGTTGGGAGAGGAGCGGGCGCAGGGCGCATTGGGAGCAGACCGGTGCGCGGGAGCGGCAGTAGAGCTTGCCGGTGTGGACGATGAGGGCGTGAAATTCGTTGAAGAGTTGGGGGTCGTTGGGTAGACTTTTTTCGACCAGCCTTCGAATCTCCTCGTAGGATTCATTTCCGGCAGCGAGTCCATGGCGTTGAAGAATGCGCCGCGTGTAGGCATCCACAACGAAGACGGGGTGCTTCCCTGCGTAGAGCAGGATGGAATCGGCCGTCTCCGGACCGATGCCGTGCACGGCAAGGAGTTGCTGTCGCAACGTTGCGGTGGGAGTGCGAAACATTGCGGCGAGGGAGCCGCGATATTCCTTGCGGAGAAACGTCACGAAGGCTTTGAGCTTGCGGGCTTTTTGGCGGAAGTAGCCGGAGGAGCGGATGAGGCGGGCAAGTTTGGGATGGGGAACCGATTCGATGGCGGAGGGAGTGAGGAGTTTTGCCTTGCGGAGATTGGCGATGGCGCGGGAGGCGTTCAGCCAGGCAGTGTTCTGCACAAGGATGGCGCCGACGATAATTTCGAACGGTGTGCGGCCGGGCCACCAGTGCTGCTCGCCGTGAGCGCGAAAGAGCGCATTAAAATATTGGGGCAGTATCGGGAGGTTTTCCGGAACCGGAGTGGCGATGGCGTTCAAGCGACGGGCACGTTGACGGAGGGGCACGCTGGCAGAACGGGGATCGGGCAAAATGGGGCTCGTACACATCTCCTTCGCACGATATCGGCGGCACGCGGGCAAGTCAAGAAGGCGACACTGTCCTTCGTTTCAGCATCCTGTTCTACAGTACAGGTATTAGCGAATTCACAACGAGGTGTCAAAATCTGGCACCACGCGCACGGCCTCTTTGCTATGTTTGGCGTTAGGTGCACGATTTCTCGGGAGCGCTGCGGATGTCTGTCCGTTTAGGCGAAATTCTACTGAAGGAAAGCCTGATCACCCAGGACCAACTGGATAAGGCGCTGGAATTTCAGCGTTCGAACGGTGGGAAGCTGGGAAGCTGCCTGACGAAGATGGGCTTTATCACCGACGATGACATCACCGGTGTGCTTTCGCGGCAGTACGGCGTGCCCTCGATCAACCTGAAATATTACGAAATCGATCCCAACGTCATAAAACTTATTCCGCAGGATACGGCGCTGCGCTACCAGGTGGTGCCGCTGTCGCGTGTGGGCTCCGTGCTGACGATTGCGATGACGGATCCGACGAACGTCTTCGCGATGGACGACATCAAGTTCATGACCGGGTTCAACGTGGAGCCGGTGGTGGCGTCGGAATCGGCGATTGGCGAAGCGATTGGAAGATTTTACGGCGGCGGAAATGCCAGCCACGAAGAGTTAAGCAACCTGATGAAGGACCTGGTGGACGAGGACCAGGAGCTGGAACTGGCGGCGGAAGAGCAGGAGATGGACGCGGCTTCGCTGGAGAAGGCGGCGGAAGAAGCGCCGATCATCAAGCTGGTGAACCTGATCTTGACGGATTCGGTGAAGCGGGGCGCGAGCGATATTCACGTGGAGCCGTATGAAACGGAAATGCGAGTAAGGTTCCGCGTTGACGGCGTGCTGCAGACGGTGATGAACCCTCCGATGAAGCTGCGGGACGCGATCACGAGCCGCATGAAGATCATGGCGAAGCTGGACATCGCGGAAAAGCGGTTGCCGCAAGACGGCCGCATCATGATCAAGTACAAGGCGGACGGGAAGAAGAAGGAGCTGGACTTCCGCGTTTCGACGGTGCCGACGCTGTACGGCGAAAAGATCGTGCTCCGGTTGCTGGACAAGGAAAACCTGCGGCTGGACATGACCAAGCTGGGCTTCGAGCCGGAGTCGCTGAAGAAATTCGAACGGAACATTTTGAAGCCGTACGGGATGGTGCTGGTAACGGGGCCGACGGGTTCGGGCAAGACGAACACTTTGTATTCGTCGGTGGCACGGTTGAACCAGGTGGACACGAACATCATGACTGCGGAAGACCCGGTTGAGTTCCAGTTGTCGGGAATCAACCAGGTGCAGATGAAGGAACAGATCGGGTTGAACTTCGCCGCCGCGTTGCGCGCGTTCTTGCGGCAAGACCCCAACATTATTCTGGTCGGCGAAATTCGAGACTTTGAAACGGCGGAAATCGGCGTGAAGGCCGCGCTGACGGGACACTTGGTGCTTTCGACTCTGCACACGAACGATGCGCCGTCGACGATCAGCCGCTTGATGAACATGGGTATTGAGCCGTTCCTGGTGGCGACCTCGGTGAACCTGATTTGCGCGCAGCGCCTGGTGCGCCGGATTTGCGTGAATTGCAAGGAAGAGCTGGAAGTGCCGGAGCAGGCGCTGATTGACGCGGGTTATACGGCCGAAGAGGTAAAGACGACGAAAATTTACCACGGCAAGGGCTGTACAACTTGCAACAAGAATGGCTACAAGGGCCGCACGGGTTTGTACGAAGTGATGGAAATCAACGATGAACTGCGCGAATTAATCCTGGTTGGCGCCTCGGCCCTGGAACTGAAGAAAAAGGCGATTGAGCAGGGGATGATTACGCTGCGGCGCAGCGGACTGATTAAGGTGGCGCTGGGCCAGACGACGATGGAAGAAGTTTTGCGCGAAACGGTTTTATAAGCAGGAAAGGGTGCAGAGATGCCAGGAATAACGTTGAGCGAATTGTTGAAGAAGATGATCGAGATGGGAGGCAGCGACCTGCATATCACGACGAACAGCGCACCTCGGGTGCGCGTCCACGGGCACTTGCGGCCGCTGGATATGCCGCCGTTGACGGCCGCGGACACGAAATCGCTGGCGTATAGCGTTTTGACGGACGCGCAAAAGCACCGGTTTGAAGAGAATCTAGAGCTGGACTTTTCGTTCGGGCTGAAGAACCTAGCGCGCTTCCGCGGCAACTGCTTCAACCAGCGCGGCGCAGTGGGGGCCGTGTTCCGGACCATTCCTTGGGAGATCAAGGGATTCGATGCGCTGGGACTGCCGACGGTGGTGCGCGGACTGTGCGACAAGCCACGCGGGCTGGTGCTGGTGACCGGGCCGACGGGTTCGGGCAAGTCCACTACTCTGGCGGCGATGTTGGACAAGATTAACGCCGAACGCGAAGAGCACATGATCACGATCGAGGACCCGATCGAATTTCTGCACAACCACAAGAAGTGCCTGGTGAACCAGCGCGAAGTGCACGCGGACACGCACTCGTTTGCGAATTCGCTGCGCGCGGCGTTGCGCGAAGACCCGGACGTGGTGCTGATCGGCGAAATGCGCGATTTGGAAACGATTGAGTCGGCGTTGCGCATCGCGGAAACCGGTCACTTGACGTTTGCGACGCTGCACACGAACTCCGCCGCGTCCACGATCAACCGTATTATTGACGTGTTCCCGGCGCACCAGCAGCCACAGATTCGCGCGCAGCTTTCGATGGTGTTGGAAGGAATTCTTTGCCAGGCGCTGCTGCCGCGCTCGGACAACCGCGGACGACTGATGGTGATGGAGGTGCTGATCCCCACGCCGGCGATCCGCAACCTGATCCGCGAAGACAAAATCCACCAGATTTATTCGGCGATGCAGACGGGCACGGGGCAGACGGGCATGCAGACGTTTAACCAGGGGCTGGCAAACGCGTATTTCCAGAAGCAGGTCACGCTGGACATGGCGTTGTCGCGGTCCTCGAATCAGGACGAACTGCAGGACATGATCAACCGCGGGGTGGCGACATCCGGCGGGTCGACGGGCAAGGGTCCAGGTGGGCGCACCCCAGTGAGTACGAAACATTAAGAGATTGTTTTCGGGAGACGGAAGTACAAAACTTTCATAGGTTGAGGAGGAAAGGTTATGCCGGTCTTTACTTATCGAGGAACGAATCGGTCGGGCGGGTCGGTCGCTGGCGAGATGACGGCGTCCAGCAAGGCCGAACTGCAGTCATTGCTGCGGCGGCAACAGATTACGCCGACGAAGATGTCCGAAAAGGGCAAGGAATTCAACATGCCCACGTTTGGCGGCAGCGTCAGCGCCAAGGAACTGGCCATCTTCACACGGCAGTTCTCGGTGATGATCGACGCTGGTCTTCCGCTGGTGCAGTGCCTGGAAATTCTGGCCAGCCAGCAGGAGAACAAACTGTTTCAGAAGGTGCTGACGGGGACGCGATCCGCGGTGGAAGGCGGCAGCAACTTGTCCACAGCGATGAAACAGTATCCGAAGGTATTCGACCCGCTGTACAGCAACATGGTGGAGGCGGGGGAGACGGGCGGTATTCTCGACACCATTCTGCAGCGGCTTTCGAGTTATATCGAAAAGAACGTGAAGTTGAAGGCGGCGGTGAAGTCTGCGTTGATCTATCCGATCGGCGTGTTGACGATCGCGGCCGGCGTCATCATCCTGCTGTTGTGGAAGGTCGTTCCGATTTTCGCTACGTTGTTCGCAGGCTTGGGCGTGGACCTGCCGTTGCCGACGAAAATCGTCATCGGGATGAGCAATTTCGTGGGCAGCATCTTCGGGCTGCTGATCGTGGTGGGCGTCATCGGTGGGGTCGTAGGACTGAAGGTGTGGTACGGGACTCCACAAGGACGGTTTGTCCTGGATTCCATCGTGCTGAAACTGCCGGTGCTTGGCATCTTGATGCGCAAGATTGCCGTGGCGCGATTTACCCGGACGCTGGGAACGCTGATTTCTTCCGGTGTGCCAATTCTGGAGGGCCTGGACATCACGGCGAAGACATCGGGCAATGCGGTGGTGGAGCGGGCGTTGTTCCAGGTTCGCAAGTCGCTGGAAGAAGGCAAGTCGCTGACCGAGCCGTTGAAAGACTCGGCGGTATTCCCCGGCATGGTGACCCAGATGATTTCGGTGGGTGAACAGACGGGCGCGATGGATGCGATGTTGCAGAAGATCGCGGACTTCTATGAGGACGAAGTGGATGCGGCGGTGAAGGACCTCTTGACCGCCCTGGAACCAATCATGATCGTGTTCCTGGGAACGGTGGTCGGGGGCGTGGTTATTTCCATGTACCTGCCGCTGTTCACGTTGATCGGGAAACTTTCGGGCCACTAGAACGATAGCAGTTTGGAAATGGAGGATAGAGGAAATGCCTCTGTCCTCCATTTTTTCTTTAAGATGGAAGTAGAGATGAGCGTGCAAGGCGGGGGGCGGCCGCTCTGGGCATGGAGCAAACACTAAATCGCCGGGAATGGGTGGACTGGCTGACGCGGGTCCGCTTATTGTTAATCGCGCTGATATTGGGCGTGGGAGTGGTCTGGCCGCAGTACGTTCCTTCACCCGCCTCGCCGCGGTATTTTCTTCCCATTGTCATTTTGTGGATCACGATCGGGATACTGCAGCTGATTCTGGTGAGATTGCTGCCGGATGCAGCGTGGCTGGGAGGGCTGCAGGTCTCGTGCGACGTGGTGATGATCAGCGGGATCGTCTACACGACGGGGCTGCAGGACAGTTATTTCACTTCACTGTATTTGCTGGTGATCATTGTGGCCAGCATCCTTTTCAGCCGCCAGGTGGCTTATGCGACGGCGGCGCTGTGCCTGGGTACCCTGGGACTACTGACGGGGCTGGTGCATTTTGGGCGGTTGGCGCAAACGTCTCTGGCTGCGCCGACAGTGGAAAGCCTGCGGATGTGGTTCCTGAGCAATACGTTCGGGTTTCTGGCGATTGCGTATCTATCCAGTTTGCTGGCGCACTCTCTGCGGCGGAAGAGTTCGGAGCTTGAGGAGAAGAGAGAAGAGCTGCTGGAGTTGCAGGATTTCACTTCGGACATTATTCACTCCATGCGCGGCGGGTTGGTGACGACGGACCTGGAAGGGCGTGTGGTGTTGTTGAACCGGACGGGCGAGGAAATCCTGGGGCGGACATTTGCGGAGCTGCGTGGGAAAGATCTGCGGGATGTAAGCGCGGAGTTCTGGCAGCACGAGATCACTACCGTGCCGGAGAAGCTCTCGCTGCGGCGTGAGATTGAGGTGCGGATTCCCGGGGGACAGAAGCGGTATCTGGGAATATCGGTGTCGCCGCTGCGTACAAGAGACACGCAACGGAGCGGCTACGTTTTCAATTTTCAAGACCTGACGGAATTGCGGCGGCTGGAGCAGGAAGTGGCAACGAAGGAACGGATGGCTGCGGTGGGAAGGCTTTCCGCGGCGATTGCGCACGAAATCCGGCAGCCGCTGACGGCAATGGGCGGAGCGGTGAAGGAACTGGCGCGGCTGGTGCCGCTGGAAGAGGACGAAAAGCATTTAGTGAACATCGTGAGCCGGGAATCCGAGCGGCTGAACCAGATCATTACGGACTTTCTGAATTTCTCGCGGGAAAAGTCGTTCGCATTTCAGGATACGGATGTGCGGCCGCTGCTGGATGAAACACTGCTGCTGCTGGAGCGAAAACCCGGAGCGGCGGAGAAATTGAATATCGTACGGGCGTTCAACGGGGAAGCGGCGGTGGCGCGGGTGGACGCGAACAAGATCAAGCAGGTGTTCTGGAATCTTTGCGACAACGCGGTGCGGGCAATGCCGCAGGGCGGATCGCTGACGGTGGGGATTGAGCAGGTGCCGGACTGGCTGAAAATATCTTTCCGCGACACCGGGATAGGCCTGGACCCTCAGCAGCGGGCAAAGATTTTCGAACCGCTGCAATCGAATTTTGAAGGCGGCACGGGACTCGGGTTGGCTATCGTGTACCAGATTGTGCAGGCGCATAACGGGCGCATCACGGTTCACAGTGAAAAAGAGAAAGGCGCGGAATTTATTATCGAGCTTCCGCGCACTGAATGAGGCGCTATGCAGGCGACGAAAGTTGCGGCCAGGGATACGAAGAAGGAAGCGGCGCATATTCTGGTTGTGGACGACGAGAAGTCGCTCTGCGAGCTTCTTGAAATCACCTTCCGGAAGGACGGGCACCGCGTGGAAGTTGCCAACGGGGTGGAGGCCGCGCGGCGGAAGCTGGAAGGCTCGCTGTACGACATCGTAATTTCCGACATACGAATGCCGGGCGGATCGGGGCTGGATCTTTTGCGGTTTACAAAGGAGATCGCGCCGGATTCGTTTTTTCTGCTGATGACGGCGCTGCCGGATCTGGACACGGCGGTGGACGCGCTGAATTCCGGGGCGGACCGGTTTGTGATCAAGGACCACAACTATGTGGAGCAGTTGCGACGCGCGGTGGGCGAGGTTTCCGAGAGCCTGAAGTGGAAAAAGGAAGCGGGGTACCTGCGGCGGGAACTGCGGCGATTGACGGGGCTGGACAACATCATCGGGCAAAGCCCGAACATGAAGGCCATCTTCGACATGATTCAGACGGTGGCGCCGCAGAACAGCCGAGTGTTGATCACGGGCGAGAGCGGGACAGGTAAGGAGCTGGTGGCACGGGCGATCCATGAGAACAGCGCCCGGGCACAGACACCCTTTATTACGATCAACTGCGGGGCGTTTCCGGAAACGCTGCTGGAGTCTGAACTTTTCGGCTACATGAAAGGCGCGTTTACGGGCGCGAACGAAAATCGCCGTGGATTATTCCAAGCGGCGCATGGTGGCACGCTGTTCATGGACGAGATCGGAAACATGAACCAGGCGATGCAGGTGAAGCTGTACCGGGTGCTGCAGGAAGGGAAAGTGCGGCCGCTGGGGAGCAACGACGAGCTGGACGTGGATGTACGGGTGATCGCAGCGACAAACAAGGATCTGGAGAAGGCCATTGCGGCAGGGGAGTTCCGGGAAGATTTGTTTTACCGCCTGAGCGTGATTCCGATACACGTGCCGGCGCTGCGCGAGAGGCGCGAGGATATTCCGCTGCTGGCGCGGCATTTTCTGGAGCAGTTCCGCAAATCCATGGAGAAGCCGGTTCAGGGGATATCGCCCGAGGCGATGGGCCTGCTGGAATCCTACGACTGGCCGGGAAATGTGCGCGAACTGGAAAATACGATCGAGCGCGCGGTCGCACTGGAAAGCGGAGGAGAAATCAGCCCACGGGTGCTTCCGGAGCGAGTGAACGGGATCGGCCCGGCGGTGGGCGCATCGCTTTCACAGTCCGCGCCCGTGCAGATTCCCGACGAGGGGATCGATTTCGAGCAGGTGGTGGCCGGGGCGGAACGGCGTTATCTGGAGGCTGCGTTGGCGAAAGCTGGCGGTGTGCGGACGGAAGCTGCGCGGATTCTGAGAATCAGCTATCGATCGTTCCGGCACTTCGCGAAGAAGCACAACCTTTAGCCAAATTCCTGGAGAGAGCGGACGGACTCGCAGGCGGGACTGCATCTAAGACTGGTCAAAAAATGCCGACATTTAGTGTCACTCCCGGATGCCCTTAACTGCCTGTATTTGAAGGATGGTCGGGGATGGTACATGAGGCCGGGTGCTGCAAGGCGAGAAAGACAGCCGTAACTCTATGATATTAAGGGACTAAAATAGATTAGTCACGGTACTAAAACCCCTGGAAAGATTGGCCCGCCCCGTGCACTTACTCCGAGCGTGCTCAGGCACCAAACACTCTCTCAAGGAGATCTCATGAAGAAGCAGAAGGGTTTCTCACTTATCGAATTGCTCATCGTTGTGGCGATCATTCTGATCATCGCGGCCATCGCAATTCCTAACTTGCTTAAGTCCAAGATGGCGGCCAACGAATCGTCCGCCGTCGGCTCGGTCCGTACGTTGAATACTGCCGAGGTTACTTACGCGGCAGGCTGCCCGAACATCGGGTATTCGGCGACGCTGGCTGAGATGAACACTGGTGCGCTTTGCACCAGCGGAACGAGCATCATCGACAACGTTTTGGGTAAGGATCCAGCGGTCAAGAGCGGCTACTCCACGGCTTATGTGGCGGGCGCAGCGGTGGGCGGCGTGGTCAACACGTACACCCTCTCGGCGACTCCGTTGAAGGTTGGCACGACTGGGCAGCGCGGATTCTTCAGCGATCAAACTGGAGTGATCCGTTACAACCAGACGGGCACTGCAGTGGTGACCGACCCGGCGTTGCAGTAGTCTAGGCTATTCCAAGAAACCGGTTGAAAGACCAAGCAGAACGCGGACCTCGAGTCCGCGTTTTGCTTTTACATCACCAATTAGTCGAACCCCCAGGGAAAGGCGGACTTCGTTGGGCGGGCGGTGACTCAAGAATGGAAGGGTAGGAAGGCTGAGGCGTAAGTGAGGGGATGGCGAATTGGGGGATGACACATTTTGTCATTCAGGCGTGCCTTAAATTGTTATTTTTGCGGGAAAGATCAAGATTTGGCGACTATCAATGGTTCAGAATTTATCCATGAATTCCGTAAGTCCTCCATTATCACTTGGTTAAGATAATTGGAAATTGCCCTTTCTCGATTCCAGACTTGGCATGCCTCTTGCACTTATTTGGCTCGTGCCCTGGCACTTACAAAATTTCTAAGGAGATCTCATGAAGAAGCAGAAGGGTTTCTCTCTTATCGAGTTGCTGATCGTCGTGGCGATCATTCTGATCATCGCGGCCATCGCAATTCCTAACTTGCTTAAGTCCAAGATGGCGGCTAACGAATCGTCCGCCGTCGGCTCGGTCCGTACGTTGAATACTGCCGAGGTTACTTACGCGGCAGGCTGCCCGGCGATCGGGTATTCGGCGACGCTGGCTGAGATGAACACTGGTGCGCTTTGCACCAGCGGAACGAACATCATCGACAACGTTTTGGGTCAGGATCCAGCGGTCAAGAGCGGCTACTCCACGGCTTATGTGGCGGGCGCAGCGGTGGGCGGCGTGGTCAACACGTACACCCTCTCGGCGACTCCGTTGAAG
>Ga0210389_10000949_pt1 | contig 24541 bp, 21 predicted proteins | sample IncBWH28OmetaG_FD_160127 | JGI IMG/M metagenome (GOLD analysis project Ga0210389, IMG submission 160127) | Forest soil microbial communities from Barre Woods Harvard Forest LTER site, Petersham, Massachusetts, United States - Inc-BW-H-28-O ...
GTCTTCCCGCGAGAAGGCGTTCCTTTTCGGGAGTTGACGAGGTGGCGTTGTCCGGTGAAAAAATGCGTCCAGGCATTCCAATGACGCGTGGCTCACATACATTGCGGATCTCGCTCGTACTGGCTTGTATTCTTTTCTCCGCCCCCATTGCTGCGAATGAGTCCACCGAGCCCTCTCCAACGGAGTTGATCGAAGGGCTGCTGTCGGGCCGCGCGCCGGTCGGCGGCCCGTTCGAACTCACTGATCAGACCGGCCATCGCCGCACGGATATGGATTTTCGCGGCAAGCTCGTCGTGCTTTATTTCGGTTATACGTATTGTCCGGACGTGTGCCCAACCGAGCTTCAATCGATTTCGCTTGCGGTCGACAAGCTCGGCGTAGCCGCCGAGTCGGTGCAGCCGTTGTTCATCACCGTTGATCCGGAGCGCGACACCCCGGCACGGCTTGCCGATTTCGTTTCGTCGTTTCATCCGCGATTGATCGGCTTGACCGGCTCGCTGGCCGATATCCGGAAAACGGCGATCGCCTACCGGACCTTCTTCGTCAAAAACAACGCTTCGACGCCGGGCGACTATTCGGTCGACCATACCGGATTTATCTATCTGGTCGGCAAGGACGGGCGATATCTCGGCTTCCTGCCACCTGGCTCCACGCCTGATGCAATCGCCGACGCCATCCGCGCACGGCTTGGAGCGGAATAGCGCACTTATTCTTTTGCCAATTCGGAGGCGACGATGCGTAAGAACAAGCGACCGGTGCCGAGCGAACCGGAACAGGCCGCCGGGAACGGACTCCTTGATCGCCGTCTCTTTCTGACCGGCAGCGCGGCCGCGATCGGAAGCGCCGCAGTGCCGAACACCGCGCGCGCGACCGAGGCGCTGCCGGTCGAGCAGTGGATGAAAATGCCCGGTTCGCCGTTTACGGCCTACGGACAGCCGTCGAGATATACAAGCAAAGTTGCGCGGATCTTCGCGAGCGCGCCCGGAACGACCGGTACCGGCACCTCGCGCACGCCGCATCACATGCTCGACGGGACGATTACGCCGAACGGGCTTCATTTCGAGCGCCACCACAACGGCATTCCCGACATCGATCCCGAGGCGCACCGGCTGCTGATCCACGGTCTCGTCAAGCGCCCGCTCATCTTTACGCTCGACGCGCTGATGCGTTATCCAATGGAGTCGCGCATCGCATTCATCGAGTGCGCCGGTAACAGCGCCCTGCTCTATCAAAAAGATCCGGCCCCGCTCGGCGTCCAGCCCATCCACGGCCTGTTGTCCTGCGCCGAATGGACCGGTGTGCGGCTGGCGACGCTTCTAGAAGAGGCAGGCATCGATCCACGCGCGCAGTGGCTCCTTGCGGAGGGCGCCGACGCATCGGGCATGAGCCGCAGCGTGCCGCTCGCCAAAGCGATGGACGACGCTCTCGTCGCGATCTTCCAGAACGGCGAACCGGTGCGGCCTTCAAATGGCTACCCGATGCGGCTGCTGTTGCCGGGCTATGAGGGAAATATGAACGTCAAATGGCTTCGGCGCATCAAGCTGACCGAAGGACCGACGATGACCAAGGACGAAACCTCGAAATACACCATGCTGCTGAACGATGGAAAATCGCTGCAGTTCTGTTTCGCCCAAGAGGCCAAGTCGGTGATCACGCGCCCCTCGCCCGGTCTGGCGATGGGAGCGCCAGGTCTGTACGAGATCACGGGGCTCGCCTGGTCCGGCTATGGACGGATCGCGAAGGTCGAAGTTTCCGCAGACGGCGGCGCAAGCTGGGCGCTGGCGGCGCTCCAGGAGCCCGTACTGCCAAAGGCGGTCACGCGGTTCCGCTCGCCCTGGCGATGGGACGGCGGCCCGGCCACTCTCCAGAGCCGCGCGACCGACGAGTCCGGATACGTGCAACCGTCGCGGTCCAAGCTCATTGCCGATCGCGGAGGGCGGGCGAATTACCATTTCAACGGGATTGCCAGCTGGGGCATCGCACAGGGCGGCGAGGTCAAACATGTCTATGCGTAACGCATTGCTGGCGGCCTGGTCAGCACTCGCTGTCGGGTGTGGCGGCGCGCTTGCTGAAGGCCCCAATCTTGGCAAGCCCGCGATCCCCGACGAAATCGCCTCATGGGACGTCAGTATCAGCCCCGACGGCGCGGGCCTGCCGGCCGGCAGCGGGACTCCGCAGCAAGGGGAGCAGGTCTACCTCGCCAAATGCCTTGCGTGTCACGGCGAGAAAGGCGCGGGCAAGCCGAACGATCAACTGGTCGGTGGCCAAGGATCGCTGCAACCGGGTCAGGTGCCGATCAAGACGGTCGGCAGTTTCTGGCCCTACGCCACGACGGTCTTCGACTACGTACGGCGCGCCATGCCACTGAACGACCCCAAGTCGCTTCGGGATGACGAGGTATATGCGGTGGTCGCCTACATCCTGCGGCTCAACGGCGCGATCGCAGAGAACGACAAAATGGATGCACAAACATTACCTGCGGTGCGCATGCCAAATCGCGACGGGTTCGTCCGTTTTTCCCGAGGCCGATGATGATGGCGTCAAACCGGTGCTCAGTTTGACGCTTTGACGAGCGGGCACTCGCTTTCCGACAAGGGAATGAAGGCTTCGTCAGGCGGAACCTGACGGAGGATGTTATAATAGTCCCACGGCTCCTTCACGTCGGCCTTCTTCTTCACCTCAATGAGATAGAAAGGATGGATCAGCTTTCCATCCTCGCGAATTTTTGCTCCGCGCGCATAGAAGTCGTCGACGGCATTTTCGCGCATCCATTTGGCAACCGTATCGGTATCGTCGGAACCGGTCGCGGCGACAGCTTTAAGGAAATGAAGGACGCCCGAATAAACGGCGGCCTGCGGCGCCGTCGGCATTCGCTGGTGACGTTCGAAAAAGCGATGACCAAAGGCCCTGGTTTCATCGTTCAATCCCCAATACCATCCGACCATGGATGTCAGGCCGGCCGCGACGTCGAGCCCCATGCTATGAACGTCCGTCAGGAACAGCAGCTGGGCGACAGGCCGCTGCTTGCCGGCGTCCATTCCAAACTCTTTCCATTGCTTCATCGAGTTGACGAGTTGATCGCCGACGTTTGAAAACGCCACAACCTTCGCGCCCGAACTCTGTGCCTGCAGGAGGAAGGAGCTGTAGTCGGCATTTGTCATCGGGTGATAGACGGCCCCCAGCGATTTGCCGCCAACGCGCTGAAGAAGCCGTTGCGATTCCGAGACCATGTTCTTGCCGAACTCGTAATCCGCCGCGACAAAAAACCAGGTGTCTTGTCCCTGAGCGACGAGCGTTCGCAGCGGACCGGCCACCAGCGTGTAGGCATCGTGAAGCCATGCGAAGCCGGTTTTGACGCACTGCTTTCCGGTGAGCGCCGTGGTCGCAACGGAGGTGTAAATCGCAATCTTGTTCTTGTCGCGGATGATGGTCTGGAGAGCCAGCCCGACCGCGGAATTGCCGACGTCCGCGATCGCATCGACGCCCTCGACGTCAAACCATTTGCGCACGATCGCCGAACCGATATCCGGCTTGTTCTGATGGTCGGCAAACAGCAGTTCGACCTTGATACCAGGATTTTGCTTCTGGAAATCTTCGGCGGCCAATTTGGCGGCGATCAGCGAGCCTTGCCCGTTCGAATCCGAGAGAGGGCCGCTCGCATCGGTGACCACCCCGATCTTGACGACGCCACCCGATATCTCGCCCGCAAAAGCCGTCGATGCTATCGCAAGAGCGCTTATTAGGGTGACGGTAGCTATTGCTGCCTTGCACGCGCTCGCCAAAGACGTCATCCGCCCCCTCCTCCAATGGATATTCCTTGCGGTTTGTATAGCAAGGCCCGTGCCAGGACGATGTGGGATTTACGCAGATGGACTAGCGCATTTGCCTATGCAAAACAGCGCGTCTTACGCACAAAACGCTTGTTGGCCCAGCTCTCGCGGGCCGATCAGGCGCTTTCCCGGGCCGCCTCGCTCGCCCGCCCGACCAAGTCGTCATATTGATCGATCGTCGATGGCCGGCCGACGTAATAGCCCTGGACTTCGTCACAGGCTTCCTGGGTAAGGAAAGCGAGCTGGTCGTGGGTCTCCACGCCCTCGGCAATGACCGGCAGGTTGAGCCCGCGCGCCAATCCGATGACGGCTCGCACGATGGCAGCCGATTGCGGGTTGGCCACGACGCTCGAAATGAACGACTGGTCGATCTTGATCTTGTCGAACGGAAAAGCCTGAAGATAGGCCAGCGAGGAATATCCCGTTCCGAAATCGTCCATCGATATCCGGATACCCAGTGCCTTCAGCCGCCGCATGATGGACAATGCGCGCGAAAAATCGCCGATCAACACATTTTCGGTGATTTCTATTTCCAGCCGGCCGGGTGCAAGGCCAGTTTCGAGCAGGATGGTGTGAACCAGTGTCGGAAGATCGCCGTCGCGGAACTGTACCGGCGACAGGTTGATCGCGATGTTCAGAGGCAGCGGCCATGATGCGGCTTCACGACAGGCCTCGCGCAAAATCCATTCGCCCATAGCCAGGATCGTTCCCGATTCCTCGGCAAGCGGAATGAAAACGTTGGGAGGAACCCAACCGCGTTGGGGATGCTTCCAGCGCGCCAGGGCCTCAAAGCCGGTAATGACCGAACCGATGCGCATCTGAGGCTGGTAGTAGAGCATGATTTCGCCGTTGGCGACCGCAGTCTCGAGGTCCCGCTGCATCGCGCGCCGCTCGCGAAGATCCGCGTTCATCTGCGCCTCGAAGAACCGCACGGATCCGCGTCCCTCCGCCTTGGCGCGATAAAGCGCGGCATCGGCGTTACCGACGACGGTCATGGCGTCGGTGCCATCGGTCGGGAATATCGCAATTCCGATGCTCGTTCCGTTACGCAGGCGCTGGCCATCGATGACGAAGTCATTTGAAAACTCGGCGATCAGCCGCTGTGCAAGCGCTTCTGCGCTCGCCGGTTGCGGCCCCGTCGTCACAAGCGTGAATTCATCACCGCCAAGTCGAGCCACGAAGGCCCCCTCGGCTGCGGAGTGCAGACGCCGCGCAACCTCCTGCAGGAGCCCGTCCCCGACAAGATGGCCATAGGTGTCGTTGATTTCCTTGAAACGATCGAGATCAAGGCAAAGGACGGCGAACATCTGATTGGTGGCTGCGGCATGTTCGATGGTCGAGCTCAGGTGTTTGGTGAATGACGCCCGGTTCGGAAGGTCGGTCAGCGCGTCGTAGTGGGCGAGACGCGCGATACGCTCCTGATCCTTTTTCCGCTCCGTGATGTCCTCGGCAACGCCGAGCAGATATTTCGGCTGATCGTCGTCGCCGGGAATGGCAAGCCGCCGGGTGGCAATCAGGCGCTGGCCGTGCTGGCGCGTCTCGACCACCTCTTCGTCAAAGGATTGATTTTGCGCTCCATGAAGCACTTCGAGGTCGCGCACAAAGGAAAGGCTGGCCTCCTCCGTCGACAGCAGCTCGAAGTCGGTCTTGCCGACGATCTCCTCGCTCGGCATTCCGAAAAACTCTTCACCGGCGCGATTGATCAGGACATAGCGATGCTCCTGCGGTTCCTTGACAAAGAGTATCGCCGGCATGTTTTCGACGACCGCATCGAGGAACGAGCGGGTGCGACGCAACTCCTTCTCGGCCTGCCTGCGCTCGGTGACATCGACCGCGACACTCAGCGTCGCGAGGTGGCCATCATGAGGAAGCATCTTGGCATAAATGATGACATCGATCGGCGTTCCGTCCGCTTTGATGTGCCGCCACACACGATCGCTCCGAACGTCGCCCGGCGCCGCTGTGGCAACAGTTTTGCGCAGCAACTCCTGGTCCTCCTTCGACCTGATGTCGAGCGAGGTCATTTTCATGAACTGTTCGTGGCTATAGCCGTAATGCCTGCAGGCGGCTGCGTTGACCGCGAGATATTTGAAAGTGTTCCGATCCCACAGGAACATCGGAAGCGGATGACTGTCGAACAACAAGCGGAACGATGCCTCCTTCCGCTTCAGATCGGTGATATCGATGCGAATTCCAACGCTGCCGCCGTCGGACGTCCGCCGCTCCATGATCCTCAGCCAGCGATTGCCGAGCAGCGCCTGTTCTTCCTCGTTCTCTGCCTTTCGATGCCGCGCCAGCCGTGCGGCAAGCCATTCCTCCTCGTCGCCCTCGGCATCGGGATATCGCCCGGCCTTCATGCCGGCCCTGAGCGAATCCTCAAACCTCATATCGCTCGTTATCTTGTGACCGTCCCACTCGTGAAGCTCCGCATAGCGGCGGTTCCACATCACGTATCGATCATCCGCGTCAAACAGGACGAATCCTTCCGGAATGACTTCACACGCCTCCCGCAACCGGGCGTGCGCAGCGCGCGCCGAGTGTTCGGCGCGCTCGGCTGTCGCCGCAGCCTCCTTCAGCCGATCGTTGATATGCTTGGTTCTCTTCGCGAAGTGGTAGATCCCAAACAGCGCCGCAATGCCGGCGAGGCTGCTGACCAGCATCGTCGACACCAGAAGAAGCGCGGACCTGCCGAGCCGGTCGACCGACGCGGCAGCTTCATTTTGCGCCCCCAGGGAAGCTTCGGCCTCGAATGTAAGGAGCAGATGCTTAGCGATCTTGGTCTGCTCCAGGATACGCAAGAAGTAGTAGCTCTTGTCGATCGACGTGATCTCGCTGGGCGCCTGGTCGCGCAACTCCTCCCAGCTACGCGTGAGCGCGGCGATCGCCTGGGTGAGCTTCTGCTGCTCATCAAGGGACAGCGCGTTGGAGCCGGATTTTGTGACCCGCTCGACGGCCGCATCGAGCTGGTTGAACTGCCGTTCGGCGTCTGCCAGAACCTTCGAACGATCCGCAGGCGAGAGTTCGAGCGCGACCGCGGTGAAATTGACAAGACTTTGCGAAGCCTTGTCGACGACATCGCGGGCAAGCTTCACGTCTGAGACAGCCCGTTCGATCTTGGCGATGCTGCCGCGCAGGTGTCCCAATTCCAATATGCCGAGCGCCACGGGGACAGCGGCCGCACCGAGTGCCACGGCCACCGCTCCGATGAGCAGCATCTGGATATTGGGGAAGCTCTTCATTTCCTCAGCGGCGCGCGGAAAAATGACTTGCGATTCCAATTCAACGTGGCAGTGCGCCGTAAAGTTTTGGTGAATTCAGCTATGCACGGTAACCATGGAGTATGGACATCATTTGCCCGCCGGGACGGCGAATCCCCCACGCCGCAACTGTTACGGAAAATGGTGAGCAAGCCGGCGCCGCGTGGCTCAGCACGCCTCCGCCAGCAACGATTATTGGAGTTTCCGCACGCCAAGTGGACGGTGGCCTGAAGGCGGCGACTCATCGGCCCCGAAGACCCAGCAGTTTTTCCCGCTATTCGTTAAAGCTTCGGCAACCAAACCGGCCACGACAGCCAGATCGATACAATTTGAGCGATTTGCTCAATCGCGAAAAAGGGGACTTTTGCGACGCTCGGCGCTCGGACTTCAGGAGCGCGCGATGGGTGAAGCGGAATTCGAACGGTTGCTGGACGCGGTGAACGCGGCCGTCGCACCGATTCCCCAGGAAGATTTCGTGACCGGCATGTTGGCGTTGGGTCTCCAGCCGGAGGCCGCCAACGACAACGGCTTGGCCTGGCCGCTGATTCCGTTCCCCGACGGCTGGCACGCGACCTGCTGAAACGCGCCCGGAGGTGGTCGTTCACCGATTGCAATACCGCCCTCGGTGGACTTGGGTGAGCCTTCAGCTCTTTCCCCAAAAACTACTGTAAGTCTCTGATTTTATTGATGGAGGCCACGTCCGGAATTGAACCGGAGTAAACGGTTTTGCAGACCGCTGCGTAACCACTCCGCCACGTGGCCCCATAGGCGGATCAATACAGGTGGCCAAAGGGTTAGGCAACCACCCAGACCCCCACCCGCGCTACCCGTCATACCCATTGGGATTTTGGCTTTGCCATCGCCAATGGTCTTTGCACATGGTCTGCAGGTTTCTGGTGGCCTGCCATCCGCCCAGATATTTCGCCGCGCGATCCGTCGCCGCGTAGCATGAGGCAATGTCGCCGGAACGCCGCGGCCGGATATCATAAGGAACCGGCTTGCCGCTGGCATTCTCGAACGCCTTGACGACCTCCAGCACGCTATAGCCGCGTCCCGTCCCCAGGTTGACCGCAACGCATCCGGGCTGCTCCAGCGAGGCCAGCGCGGCGACGTGCCCCTGTGCGAGGTCTACGACATGAATGTAATCCCGCACGCCCGTTCCATCAGGCGTATCGTAATCTCCGCCGAAAACATTCAGGCGATCGCGCCGCCCAACCGCAACCTGAGCGACGAACGGCAAGAGATTGTTCGGCACGCCCTTTGGATCCTCACCGATCAGGCCGCTTTCATGCGCACCGATCGGATTGAAATAGCGAAGTATGCCGATGCTCCAGGTGGAATCGCTGGCGGATAAATCGCGCAGCATTCCCTCAACGACGAACTTGGTCTGGCCATAGGGGTTGACAGGGTTGAGCGGGTGATCCTCGGTGTAAGGCAGAAACTCCGGATCGCCATACACGGTCGCAGACGATGAGAAGATGATGCGCTTGACGCCGCTCACCTGCATGGCCCGCAACAGGCGATGGGTGCCGATGACGTTGTTGTCATAGTAGTCGAGCGGCGACGTGACGGAATCGAACACCGATTTCAGGCCAGCAAAATGGATGACCGCGGTGCATCCGAATTCATCCAAAACCTTCTCGACAACGGACTGGTCGCGAATATCGCCGTCGACGATCGTCAGCGGCTTCCTGCAAATTTGTTGGACGCGTTCGAGTGACGTTCGGCTAGAGTTGCAAAAATTATCGAGTACCACGACCTCCTTGCCGGCATTGAGAAGCTCGACGCAGGTGTGAGATCCGATATATCCGGCACCGCCGGTTACCAAAATCATTGGAATATCCTCGCGCCCAGGCCAGGGGCTTGTTGGATCTGTTATTGGCTATCCGATGAGTAATTAGACTTCCATGTCGATAACGGCGCCTTAAGATTGGTCATCATCTCGTGAGCGGGCACGAGCCAGAGATTGCTGCTCACGCCCGCCGCCGGCGCCGATAATCCCGCTTCGGCCTGGGCTTTGGTGCGAGGGAGGGTTGTTCGTCAAGGGCTTCCCGGTATCTCGTCAGCATCAGTGCGAAGCTGGCGTTCAGGGCGTCGGCGATGTCGGGCCGCCCTTCAAGACGGGAAAGAATCATCGCGGCCGCCTCGATGGTGGAGAGCCCGTCGCGGCGCGGCTCGCGGCGAAGCTTCCCGTAACGCGACGGCTGCGCGGGTCCGAGGATAACGCGTTGGCACTTCAGCATCCAGGCATTGCGCCACCACAGCGCCTTGGCCTGGCTCCAGGTGCCGTCCAGCAGCACCACACCCTCGATCTCGCGCAAAATGGCGCGCTGGTGTTCTTCCAGTTCGCCCTTGCGATTGATGGCGACGACTTCGTCCGTCGTGTCGAGATCGGTTGCCTTCGCAGACCCCAAATAGAGCACCGCCCAGCGGGACGGATCGGCGACGGGCCGTCCCAAGGCTTTGGAGAGACTAGGCCAGGACAGCCCGATCTTGAGGACCGCTCTTTCAAAGTGCAGAGCCGTCAGGCGAGCCGTGCCAAGCGCCCGGTCCTGTTCCTGCGGATGCTGCAAGATCAGGAGATCGAGACGGCTTTTAATCGGCTTGACGCACTCGCAGACGCATAACGGCGTCGGCTTGCGGCACTGCGGGCACTCCAGCGTCGCCAAGGTCGGGGCGTTGCCGTCTTTAGCCTCGGATGGTCTGGACATAGGCCTGCTATACGCCCCGCGGCTGCGGGCTTCAACGGCCCCGGAATGGTCCGGGGTTTGCCGCCGCAAATCCACGCAGCACTCTCCTTACGCGAAACTTCCGGTACGACTTCCCGTATCTGGGGTATCAGCGGGGCGAGGAATGGAATGCGCATAGCGGTGATTGGGACGGGAATAGCCGGCAACGCCGCTGCATGGACCTTGTCAAAACGTTACCCAGTAACCGTCTATGAGCGGGAAATCCGGCCGGGCGGGCACAGCCATACCGTTAATATCGACTATGACGGGACGCTGATCGCGGTCGATATCGGCTTCATCGTCTACAACGAACTCAACTACCCGGATCTGACTGCACTGTTCGACCACCTCGGTGTCGAGACGACGGAAAGCTGTATGAGCTTTGCCGTGACCGCTGATGGCGGCCGCTTCGAGTGGAAGGGCGGCGGCAACAGCTGGTGGGAGATGGCAATAGGGTTGTTTGCGCAGCCGCGAAATCTGCTTGCGCCCGGCTACCTCTGGATGCTCCGAGATATCCTGACCTTCAACCGCCTGAGCGTCGAAGACTACGCTGCCGGACGGCTGGCCGGATTAAGCCTGGGCGATTATTTTCGCCAAAGGAAATTCGCGCCGCGGCTGTTGTCGGACTATCTGGGTCCGATGGGCGCCGCAATCTGGTCGACGCCGGCGCGGGACATGTTGAACTTTCCGGCTGAGAACTTCGTCGCGTTTTTCAGCAATCACCGCCTCTTGCAGTATGACCGCCCGGTCTGGCGAACCGTCAAGGGCGGCAGCCGAAATTACGTCGCGAAGCTGACGGATGCGTTTCGCGATCGCATTCGCCTTGGCTGCGCGGTTACTTCCATCGAGCGGAAAGCGCGTGGCGTTGTCGTGACCGACAGCCATGGCGCCAGCGAAACCTACGATCATGTCGTGATTGCCGCTCACAGCGATCAGGCGCTCAACATGCTCTCCGATGCCGACGAGCGCGAGCGCTCCGTTCTGGGCGCGATCGGCTATTCCCCCAACACGATTTACCTGCACCGCGACACCAGACTCATGCCGCGGCGGCGACGGGTATGGGGGGCGTGGAATTTTCTGCGCTGGCCGCGGCAGGGAGCGGCCGTCAACGACGTCGCGGTGACCTATTGGATGAACGAGCTTCAAGGCATCGACAAAAGCAAACCGCTGTTCGTCAGCCTCAATCCTCCCTTCGAACCAGATCTCGCACTCACTTTCGGTAAATATATCTGCGAACATCCCCAGTATGACGCAGCCGCCTTTGCCGCCCAACGGCGGCTCGATGACATTCAGGGAAAGCGCCATACCTGGTTCTGCGGCGCCTGGACCGGTTACGGCTTCCATGAAGACGGGCTACGGTCGGCCTTGTCGGTTGCGGAAGCCTTGGGTGCCGCCGCGCCCTGGCGCGAAGTCCCTCCAGAGCTGGCTGAGGCCGCGGAGTAGGCCATGCGAGACGTTTACGCCGGACCAACCGCGATCGAAGGCGATGCAGCCGCGCTTTACGTTGGCGACGTCATGCATGCCCGCCTCAAGCAGGTCGGGCACCGCTTCAGCTATCGCGTGATGAGTTTGCTGATTGACCTCGATCGACTGGAGGTCGCCGACCGGCAAACGCGGTTGTTCGGCGTCAACCGGCGCGCACTTTACAGCTTCCACGAGGCCGACCACGGCGACCGAGACGGCTCATCGTTGCGACTTTATGCCCAACGTTGCGCAGCCGAACACGGAATCGATCTGACTGGCGGGCGGGTACTGCTGCTGTGCTATCCCCGGCTGTTCGGTTACACCTTCAATCCGCTTTCGGTTTACTACTGCTACCGCGCAGACGGCCAGCCTGCCCTCCTCATCTATGAAGTCCGCAACACGTTCGGCGACATCCATGCCTATGTGCTGCCGGTGACGCGCGGCGACATCAGCCCGGCCGGCATCCGCCAGACGCAAGACAAGCGATTTTACGTGTCGCCCTTTGTCGAGATGGCCATGCGCTACCATTTCAGGGTCATGCTGCCGCAAGACCGCGTCAAACTGCGCATTCTTGAGACCAATAGCGAAGGCCCGCTGCTTTCGGCCACCTTCAACGGACAGCGGCGCATCCTGACCACCCGGGAGCTGCTGCGCTCGTTCTTTTCGCTCCCCCTGGTGACCCTCAAAATCATTGCCGCCATCCATTGGGAGGCGCTGCGGCTCTGGCTGAAGGGCGTCCGGCCGGTGCCCCGCCCGGGAAAGACTGCGGATGAAGGCTTGGCGACCGAGGCGCGCAGTGATTATATCTCTACCGGGACGTCTATCCACGGAAGGTGAAGCTAGGTCGGTCGGCCATGCCCGAGGTGATTCCGGTCACATCAGATACGGTAGATCGCTTGCCGGCGGACTTGCCCCGCATGGTCCGCTTGGCGCTCGGCTATGGCGCAAGGCTGCGTTACGGTTCGCTCGAAGTGACCTTGCCGGATGGCCGGGCCGTCAGACTTGGCGACAACGCGCCGGGGCCGGCCGCGGCGATGAAAGTCTATCACTACGGTTTTGCCTCGCGCCTCATCCGCGGCGGCGACATCGGCATTGCCGAAGCTTATTTGCGCGGCGAATGGGACACGCCCGACCTGACCCAATTTCTCTATCTGTTCTGCGTGAATCAGGACTGGATGCGGTCGATGCTGATCGGCAAGCCAATGGTGCGAGCCATGCAGGTGGTCCGGCATTGGCTCAACCGCAATACGAGACGTCAGGCGCGCCGCAACATCTACAAACACTACGATATCGGAAACGCCTTCTATTCGGCGTGGCTCGACCCGAGCATGACCTATTCGTCGGCGTTGTTCGAAGGGGATACGGCGGATCTGACCGCAGCCCAAAACAACAAATACCGTCGGCTTGCGGAAGCGATCGACCTCAGGCCGGGTCAAAGACTGCTTGAGATCGGCTGCGGATGGGGCGGGTTCGCCGAATATGCGGCGAAAGCCGTGGGCGCGAAGGTGGTCGGACTGACTATCAGCAAGGAGCAACGTGACTTCGCGCAAGCCCGCATCCAGGCCGCAGGCCTTGCCGACCATGTCGAGATCAGGTTGCAGGACTATCGCGACGAACGCGACCAGTACGATCGCATTGCCTCGATCGAAATGATCGAGGCGGTCGGCGAGGAATTTTGGCCGAACTATTTTTCGCAACTGCGTGACCGCCTGCTCCCCGGCGGCCTTGCCGGCATCCAGGCGATCACGATCCAGGACAACTTGTTCCAGGATTATCGCCGCGACGTCGACTTCATCCAGCGTTACGTTTTTCCCGGCGGCATGCTGCCATCGCCACAGATACTTAAATCGCTTGGTGAGCGTTTCGGCGTACCTGTCATTCGCGAGCGCATTTTTGGGCAAGATTATGCCAAGACGCTCGCGACCTGGCGAAATAACTTTCGCGCGGCCTGGCCGAACCTCATTCCACTTGGCTTTGACGATCGATTCCGGCGGCTGTGGGAATACTATCTCGCCTACTGCGAAGCCGGATTCCTGTCGGGGAATATCGACGTCCGTCAGGTCGTGTTCGCCAAAGCGAAGTAGACCGCAGCGCACAAAACGGCGACAGAACCTGCTTCCACTTTAAGCGTTCGCGCTCTAGTGTCCGCCTTCCCTAGGTCGACTTCGAGCACATTTAGCGCGCATGAACATCAACAACGACGTTATCGAGGCGATCGGCAACACACCGCTGATCAAACTGAAGCGGGCTTCCGAGCTGACCGGCTGCACCATCCTCGGCAAGGCCGAATTCATGAATCCCGGCCAGTCCGTCAAGGACCGTGCCGGAAAGTGGATGATCCTCGAAGCCGAAAAGCGCGGCGAACTCAGGCCGGGCGGCCTTGTGGTCGAGGCGACCGCCGGCAATACCGGGATCGGCCTTGCGGTCGTCGCCAGCGCGCGCGGATACCGCACGCTGATCGTGATTCCGGAAACGCAGAGCCAGGAAAAGAAGGACATGTTGCGGCTCTGCGGCGCCGAACTGGTCGAGGTGCCGGCGCTGCCGTATGCCAACCCGAACAACTATCAGCACATCGGACGACGGCTGGCCGATCAGCTGCGGGCGCGCGAACCGAATGGCGTCTTGTTCGCCGATCAATGGAACAATCTCGACAATCCGAAAGCGCATTACGAATCGACCGGACCCGAAATCTGGCAACAGACCGACGGCAAGGTCGACGGCTTCATCTGCTCGGTCGGATCGGGCGGCACGCTGGCCGGAACGAGCAGGTTTCTAAAGGAAAAGAACAAGGGCGTCGTGATCGGCTGCGCCGATCCCCACGGCGCGGCGATGTATGAGCTGTTCAAGCACGGCCAAGCCAAGGCCACGCCGGGCGGATCGATCACCGAGGGCATCGGACTTGGCCGCGTGACCCCGATCATCGAGCAGGCCAAAGTCGACGAGGCCTATCTGATTTCGGACGAGGAAGCCGTTCCCGTCATCTACGAGTTACTCGAGCATGAAGGCCTTTGCCTCGGCGGTTCGACCGGCATCAATGTGGCCGGCGCAATTCGGCTTGCCAAGCAGCTCGGCCCCGGCAAGACGATCGTGACCATCCTTTGCGATTCCGGAAATCGCTATCAGTCAAAATTATTCAATCCGCAATTCATGCGCTCGAAGAATCTGCCCGTGCCGGCCTGGCTGGAAAAGCACAGCAAGATCGACATCCCATTTGCGAAGGTATGACCGAGGCGAGGCGGTGTCCGGATCTCGCGGCAGCGTCAGGGAAATGACAGCGCCGATCAGCGCAAAATCTGGCTCAGGAAAAGCTTGGTCCGCGCGTGCTGCGGATTGGCGAAGAAATTTGCGGGCGTGTTGGTCTCGATGATCTGACCCGCATCCATGAAAACGATGCGGTTGGCCACTTCCCTGGCAAACCCCATTTCGTGGGTGACGACGAGCATGGTCATGCCCTCCTTGGCGAGGTCGACCATGGTGTCGAGCACCTCCTTGACCATTTCCGGGTCAAGCGCCGAGGTCGGCTCGTCGAACAGCATGACCTTGGGATTCATGGTCAGTGCGCGGGCGATCGCCACCCGTTGCTGCTGACCGCCGGACAACTGAGCCGGATATTTGTTGGCCTGATGCGGAATCTTGACCCGCTCGAGATATTTCATGGCCGCCGCCTCGGCGTCTTTCTTCGGGACGTGACGAACCCATATCGGCGCGAGCGTACAGTTCTCCAGCACCGTCAGATGCGGAAACAGATTGAAGCTCTGAAACACCATCCCTACCTCGCGCCGGACTTCATCGACCCGTCGCAGCTGCGGGCCGAGTTCGATACCGTCGACGACGATCCGGCCCTCCTGAAACTCCTCAAGCGCATTGATGCAGCGGATGAACGTAGACTTTCCAGAGCCGGACGGACCGCAGATCACGATGCGCTCACCCTTGGCCACATCGACATTGATGTCGCGCAACACGTGAAAGTCGCCGTACCATTTGTTGAGCTCGGCAATACCGACGATCGAATCTGTGGTCATGAGGTTTCCCGGTTACCCACGATGAGCATTCAGCCTGTTCTCGACGAACAGCGAATAGCGAGACATTCCAAAACAAAACACGAAGTAGACCATTCCGGCAAAGGCAAAGCCCGTAAACAGCGTCGTCGGCGTTGCCCAGATGGGGTCGGCGAATGAAGCATGCACCTGTCCCAACAGATCGAACAGCGATACGATCGACACCAGCGAGGTGTCCTTGAACAATCCAATAAAGCTGTTCACGAGCCCGGGAATGACATGACGGAGCGCCTGCGGCATCACGATCAGAGCGGTGGTCTTCCACCAGGAAAGGCCGATGGCGCTGGCTGCCTCGTATTGCCCGCGCGGGATCGCCTGTAGTCCTCCGCGGATGACCTCGGCAATATACGCACCCGAGAACAGTGCGATGCCGATCAAGGCGCGAACCAGTCCGTCGATCTTGAAATTGCCGGGCAGAAACAGCGGCAGCATATAGGTTGCGAAAAACAACACGGTGATCAGGGGAACGCCGCGCCAGAATTCGATAAAGCCGACCGAAAAGAACCGGATCAGCGGGATCGTCGAGCGCCGGCCCAGCGCCAGGGCAATCCCGATCGGCATGGAGGTGACGATACCGGTGACCGAAACCACCAGCGTCACCAAAAGACCGCCCCACAGGCCGCTGTCGACAATTGGAAGGCCACCGCGGTCGAGACCCATCACCGCGATCACGATGCCGATGCCGGCAAACGTCGCGATACTGCCAAGCAATATGCGCCATCCGGTGCGGAAACCGCCGCCGAGGAAAAAAAGGATCAGCGATACGATTGCCGCCGTTACCGCGAAATCGACCCATACCGGGCGGGAAGCGCCCTGAATTTGGCCGTTCAACCAAACCAGCGGCCAGACCAGACCGGAAACGGCCGCCCCCAACAGCACAACGAGTTTACCGAGCCATTGTAGCAACGGCCCGATGACCGCCGTTGCCTCGCCTGCCCGCGTGAGCTTCTGGCCGAGGTCGCTGACCGTATCAGCAAACCCCGACAAAAGACCGGTCACCCAATTTACGCCGAGGCCACTCAATCCGCCGCCGCGAAGCAAAAAGAACGCGACGACTGGAAACGCGACAAAAAACAGGCCGGCATTGAGTCCCTTGGCCGGCAACCGCGGGATCAACAGCGGCAACAACAGAATAGCGGCGAGGAAGAAAGTCAGGTCAACCCGCCAACGCTCCGGTTCGGGATAGAAGCCGTAGATGAACTGACTGAATTTTGCCTGGACGAATGGCCAGCAGGCGCCGACGACATGTCCAACATTTTCGGCGAGACAGGCGGTGCGATCCTTTCCGGTCCAGACGGCATCGACCAGAAGAAATTTGAACGCCGGAACGACCGTGATCCACAGCAGAAGAACGCTTGCAAGCGTGAGCAGGATATTGGTCGGCGAATTGAACAAGCGCGTGCGCAAAAAGCCGACAAAGCCCGTCACCTTGACCGGCGCTGTTCGCTCGGAAATGAGCACCTGCCGAACGAATGACGATGCGGCAGTATCGCTCATCCGCCCATGCTCCGGCCGATTCGCCAATTGTAGAAGCTCATGATCGCGGAGGTGACCAGCGAGATCAGCAGATAAACGCCCATCGTGATACCGATGATTTCAATGGCCTGCCCGGTCTGGTTCAGCGCTGTACCTGCAAATACCGAAACCAGATCGGGATAGCCGATGGCCACGGCGAGCGATGAGTTCTTGGTGAGGTTCAGATACTGGTTGGTCAGCGGCGGAAGAATCACGCGTAGCGCCTGCGGCACCACGATCAGCCGCAAGGCCGCGCCGCGTGATAAGCCAAGCGAGGAACCGGCCTCCATCTGCCCCTTGTGAACCGACAGAATACCGGCACGGACGACCTCCGCGATGAAGGCGCCCGTATAGGTCGACAGTGCCAGCGTCAACGCTACAAATTCCGGAATGATCCGCGAACCGCCGGCGAAATTGAATCCTCTAAGCTGAGGTATTTCAAAACTGACGGGAGAGCCAAACGCCAGCGAGGCGATGAGCGGCAATCCAATGATCAGGCCAACGATATAGGGCCAGATCGTCAGCATCCGGCCGCTCTGAAACAACTGCCGTTGCGCATAGAATCGCAGCAGCAGCGAAGCCGAGATCGCGATCAAGAGCGCGATTGCAACGGCTTCCAGCCCGGCATGCGGAATCGGCGTTGGAACGACAAGCCCGCGATTGGAGAGGAAGAAAAGATCGAACAACGAAATGCTTTGCCTGGGTGGCGGGAGCGCCTGGAGCACGGCGAGATACCAGAACAGGATCTGGAATAGCAGCGGGATGTTTCGCAGCAGTTCGACATAGCCGCCGGAAATTCGTGCCAGCAGCCAGTTCGGCGACAACCGGCCCAGCGCCACCAGGAATCCGATCACGGTCGCAAAGAAGATGCCGATAACCGCGACCAGCAGCGTGTTGAGCAGACCGACGACAAATACACGCGCATAGGAATCCGATCCGGAATACGGGATCAGGGTCTGATTGACGTCAAAGCCCGCATTGTTGGTCAGAAATCCAAAGCCGGCCGCGATCCGCTGCGACGCCAGATTGCTCCGTACGTTGTCGACGATTTCGTAGCCGATCCAGGCGAGCACGGCCACAAACAAAAGCTGAAGGAAGACCCCTCTCCAGCCCGCGCCACCACCCAGCACCCGCCGCAGTTTTGCGACAAGCTGCCGCGGCGGTGGTCGTGGCTCGATGCTCATCGTTGCGATGGCTTGGCGCGATCAGCGGATCGGCGGTGCGTATTGAATGCCGCCTTTGTTCCAAAGTTGATTGAGGCCGCGGGCGATCTTCAGCGGCGAACCGGCGCCGACGTTGCGATCGAAGGTTTCGCCGTAGTTGCCGACCGACTTAACGATCCGGATCACCCAATCCTTGGTCAGGCCGAGCTGTTCGCCGAAATTTCCGTCTGTCCCGAGCACGCGCTTCAATTCCGGTTTGTCGGATTTCGTCATCTCGTCGACATTCCTTTGAGTAATGCCGAGTTCCTCGGCATCAACCATCGCGAATAACACCCATTTCACGAGATCGAACCATTGGTCGTCGCCATGACGCACCATCGGGCCGAGCGGCTCCTTCGAGATGATCTCCGGAAGTACGACGTGATCGTCAGGACTGGCCATTTTCAGACGGTAGGCATAGAGCCCCGAGGCATCGGTGGTGAAGGCATCACAGCGTCCGGATTCGTAGGCCTTGACGGTCTCGTCGCCGCCCGCAAAAGCGACCACCTCGTACTTCATATTGTTACTTTTGAAGAAGTCGGCGAGATTCTGTTCCGTGGTGGTGCCGGTTTGCACGCAGACCGAGGCGCTGTTCAGTTCAAGGGCTGAATTGACCTTGAGCGATTTTCTCACCATGAAGCCCTGTCCATCGTAATAGGTCACCCCGGTGAAATTGGCGCCAAGCGTGGTGTCGCGAGACAGCGTCCAGGTGGTGTTGCGCGACAGCACGTCGATTTCGCCGGATTGCAGGGCCGTGAAACGATCCTTGGCGGACAGCGGCACGAACTTGACCTTGGTCGGATCGTTGAAGATGGCGGCCGCGACCGCGCGACAGATATCGACGTCTATTCCGGTCCAGTTGCCCTTGTCGTCGGGCGACGAGAAGCCCGGCAATCCCTGGCTTACGCCGCAGGCTACCATGCCGCGGTCCTTGACCGTCTTGAGAGTCTGCGCGGCCGCAGACTGGACCGAAAACCCAACGGCGAGCGCGAGGGCAAAGACAAGATAAACGCGTTTCATGGCGAGGCCTTTCGAAGGTCGTCCGGGAACGATGGCTTGTCGACGCAGGCAAAAATGGGCCAGCCGGAGCTCCGTCCCCGCAAATGCCGACCCGAAGGGGCTTATTCGCCCTTTTTCCGGCTCGAAAACGCAGCGACGATCGCAGCAGGCCCCTCAACGCTGCAGCGAAGTTGTACTCCGCATCACAGAACGACTGGCGGGCCGGGTCAAGGGGTTGACGCCGGTCTTCCCTGCCCTGCTATTAACCAGAAAGCCGTCTTCCGCTGCTTCGCAAACTTTTCATATTGCCGAGTGGCCGGAATCACCAAGAAGGAGGCCGCCACAATATGAGCGCCGGCGATGACAAAGGCACCCATCCGTTGAAAATAGAAACCGCGCTGGTGACGGCAGGACGCGACACCAAGGCGCAGAAGGGATTCGTTAATCCGCCCGTCGTCCACGGTTCCACCGTGCTTTATCCGACGGTGGATGACCTGCATGCCCATCGCGGCGAGTTCCAGTATGCCCGCCACGGCACCCCGACGACGAAAGCGTTCCAGCAGGCGCTGATGGCGCTCGAGGGGCCGCAATGTGCGGGCGTCGGCATTGCGCCCTCGGGCCTCGCGGCGATTACGACGACCCTGCTCGCGGTGCTGAAAGCCGGCGACCACCTCCTGGTTTGCGATAACGTCTACCGGCCCTCGCGCAATTTCTGCAACGGCCTGCTGGCCGGCTACGGTGTCGAGATCAGCTATTTCGATCCACTGATCGGCTCGGGGATCGCCAGCCTGCTCAAGCCCAATACCCGTGCGCTGCTGATCGAGGCCCCCGGGTCGCAATCCTTTGAAATGCCGGATATTCGGGCCATTGCGTCCGCCGTACATGCTCATGGCGCGATCGTGATCGATGACAATACCTGGGCGACCCCGCTGTTTCATCGATCACTGGAGCAAGGTGTCGATATCAGCATCCAGGCGGCCACCAAATATATCGGTGGGCACTCAGACATCATGTTCGGAACGATTTCCGCCAATGCCAAGACATGGCCGGCGATTTCCGAAGCGATCCGGCTGCTCGGGGTCTGTGCCGGCCCTGATGACGTCTTTCTTGCGATCCGCGGATTGCGGACGCTCGCGGTGCGGCTCGCACAGCACCACCGCTCGGGGCTGGAAATGGCGCAATGGCTTGCCAGGCGGCCCGAGGTTTTGCGCGTGCTGCATCCGGCGCTTGAAAGCGATCCCGGTCACGCGATCTGGAAGCGGGATTTCACCGGCGCTTCAGGGCTATTCGGCATCGTCTTGAAGCCGACACCGAACGCTTCGGTCGATGCCTTGCTCAACTCTCTCAAGCTGTTCGGCATGGGCTATTCCTGGGGCGGCTTTGAGAGCCTGATCATCCCGTTCGATTGCACGGGATATCGCACGGCGACGGAGTGGGCACCGGGCGGCCCAACACTGCGACTGCATATTGGCCTTGAGAACGTCGAAGACCTCAAGGCTGATCTTATCAGGGGATTTGAAGCCTTGAGCGCGGCCTAACGTTCCAGCGTCTCCGATTCCTTGGCGCGGTTCTTGAAGATCAGCATCAAGTTGCGGACATAGATGATATTCGAGACCAATTGTCCGATGATGATAACGGGCTCGCGCTTGACCAGGCCGTAGATCAGCGTCAACAGGCCGCCGCAGATCGAGAAGAACCAGAATGCGAGCGGCACTACGCTTTTTCCCGCCCGCTCGCTTGCGATCCACTGGACCAGGAAGCGCGCGGCAAAGGCAAGCTGTGCAATCAGGCCGAAGGCCAGCCAGAAGTCGAACTTGGCGACGAAAATATCGTAGAAATAATTGTTGAGGGCCTGCCCGTACTGGATCAGCATCATTTCACCTCGGTCGCAACAGGCGTCGGCTTCTTTCGGCGGATCAGCCACCACACACCCGCGAGATCCATGATTCCGATCCATAGCCGGTCGAAAAAGCCGTAGTTTGATACTCCGGAATGCCTCGGACGGTCGATCACATCGACATAAGCGATGTCGTATCCCTCGCGGCGCACCAGCGCCGGCAGGAAGCGATGCAGGCCATCGAAATAGGGCATCGCCAGGAACACCTCGCGCCGGAAGGCTTTCAGGCCACACCCTGTATCGCGGGTGCCGTCATGCAGAATGGCTTTACGTACGCCGTTGGCGATGCGCGATTGAATCTTCTTGAAGCCCGTATCCTTGCGACCGACCCTTTGACCGGCGGCAAGGCCGGTACGCTCGCCGCCGTCCTCAATGGCCGAAATCAGGGCCGGCAGGAAAGCCGGGTTATTCTGGCCGTCGCCGTCAAGCGTTGCCACGATCGCGCCAAGAGCGGCGCGAACGCCGCTGCGCACCGCGGCCGATTGTCCGCTCGAAGTCGCATGGCGCACCTCGCGCAGATTGGGACGGCTTTTCATCGCGGAGGCGAGCCGCTCAGGCGTCGCGTCCGTCGAACCGTCATTGACATAAATGATTTCGTAATTCCAACGGCCATCGAGCGCCGCAGCGATCTCGGCGATCACGGGAGCGATATTTTCGGCCTCGTTGCGCACGGGAACAACGACGGAAACGGCAATGGCGGCTATGTCAGAGGAAGGCAAATCTCACCCGTTGGCGTTGGCCGCGACCGGCCGACGGTTCGCTTCTTATGGGGCCGGTGCCCCGGCGGCAACCCCCCTGAGGGGCCCCTCAGCGACCGGCGAAATGACGCCGCCATCGCCAATTGCAAACCCCAGGCCCCGCACCGCGAACCAGTATCGCACGCCCAAGACCCCGATAATTCCGATCGTTGCGCCCGCCACCACGTCACTTGGATGATGCGCCAGAAGCAGGAGACGGGTAAACGCGATCAGAAGCGCATAGGCGATCATCAGGCCCCGCCATCGTGGCCAGATCGCAGCTACCGCAAGAGCCAGCGCAAAGGCCGTGATCGCATGCGCGGACGGGAAGCTGGCGTGAGCTTCGGTTCCCACAAAAGGCGTGAAGTTGAAGGCATTGGCCTGCCCGTCAACGAACGGGCGGCCCCGCCCCGCGGTCCACTTTACGAGCTCGCCGACGGCGAGCGGCACGGATACCGCGAGCAACATGAATTGCAGACGCAAACCGATCGCACGCAGCCGCTGCCCCGTGGGGCCATGCAGGGCCGGCGCCACCAGCGCAACCGCAAGCAACAAAACGACCAGCAGCAACAGCACGTAAGTATCCTTGCCGAAGTCGGTTAGAATGCGAAACAGCCAAAGGCTCGCGGTGCCCCGGGGCGGCATCAGCGCGATTTCCTGTGCGTCGAACCCAATTATCAACGCCACAATCAGGACGGCCCCCACGGCTGACGTCAGTAGCGCGTGACGTGCCAGTGCCCTCCTCGCCTCAGTGCGATGCGGCTGCGACGGCGCATTGATCAATTGCGTGGCTGACGTCGATACGATCGTGAAAAGGCGCGAAAGATAACCAGTCGATCCCTCAGCGCGGGACTGGATGGACATCTATTCCGTCCCTTCGGAGCGGAAGATCGCGATCGAAATCGGCCGTCCCTGCGAAATGTTGTAGCCCTCGACGCGGGACGCCAACTCGTAGCGCAGGCCGATCGCTTCAGCGCGCTGGGCAAAGTTGCGCTCCGCACGTTGCTCGATCAGTGCAAATCGGCAGCTGCCCTGGGCAAGGAAATCGGCCGCGCCCGACCCGTCGGTCAGGAGTGTCGAGGTGCCGGTCATGAAGACCAGGCTCGGCTCATGGAAACCGGCCGCAGCCGCCTTCGGCCCGACGCAGACGACATTACGAAGCGCCCGCGCCACCTCGGCGCTGGGAAACAAGGGCGTCAGTGCGGGTACCACGACGCCGTAAATCGCGAACGCCAGGAACAAAGCCGCGACGACCGCATTCAGCAGCGAGCGTTCGGCGCGGTTGTCGTCGTAAAGCCACCACGCAAACAGCCCAAAAATCAAAGCCGCCGCCACGAAGGGCCACGCCAGGAACACTGGCTGACGCGTTACGGTCACCGCGCCAATGACGGCCGCAAGCGAGGCGAGCGCGGGAATGGCAAACCACCATGCCGACCCGCGCATGAGCCAGGAACGCGACAACACACGCCGCTCGAGTGCGCCCACGGTGAGGATGGCAATCGCCGGATAGAGCGGCAGGACATAGTGCGGCAGCTTGGTCAGCACCGCCTCAAACACGATCCAGGAAGGGATCAACCAGGCCAGCAGGAACTGCGCGCCCGGCTCTCGCCGCGCCCGCCAGACCGCTGGAGCCGCCATCGCCGCCAGTGGCGCGCCGGGCCAGAACGTCAGCCAGAACAGCAGCAGATAGAGACCGGGCGGCATGCCGTGCGATTCCTGCGCCGACAGCTTGCTCAGCATGTCGCCACCGATTGAATCGGTGAAGAAGGCATCGCCCGCGCGCCAGAAGATCGCGACGAACCACGGCAAGACGAGAACCAGGAGCCAGATCAGGCCCCATACCGGCCGAAGCCGCCAAAGCCACGCGGCCGAACGATCGAGAATGGCCAGCGTAACGATCGTCAACGCGACGAACATCAGGATCAGCGGCCCCTTGATCAGGATGCCGCCCGCCAACGCCGTCCAGAAAATGGCCGGCCATGTCCAGGGCTGATGGGGGGAATCGTCGCCGCGCTGCCAGGACAGATAAACCCGCGCCAGCGCCCCCATTGCGGCCACGACGGTCAACAGCAGCATCGCGTCGGTCTTGGCGAGCCGTGCCTCGACGCCGAGCAGGACTGAACTGCCCATGATCAGCGCGGCGAGAATAGCGCCGCGCCGGGTGACGAAGGCAAGCGCCGTCCAGTAGGTCAGAAGCATGGCACCAAACGCGCCGATCAGCGACGGCACACGGTAGATCCAGATCCGGACCTGGGCGCGCGGCAGACCCAACGCCGAGGCGGTTTCGACCGCGGCTGCCTGCATCCAATAGATGCCGACCGGCTTCTTGTAGCGCACGTCGTCCTGAAAGCGGATGTCGACCAGATCGCCGCTTTCGACCATTTGCTTAGTCGCCTGCGCAAACCGCGCTTCGTCGCGGTCGATCGGCGGAATGCTGAAGAAACCCGGCAGGAACAACAAAAATCCGCACAGCATCAGAAGCGCTACGGCGCGGACATTGTTGGCGGCTGAAAAATCCAGGATGTCGACAAGGCGGCTGCCCCGATCGACCCGTTTTTGGGGTTCGCGCGGCTGTCCAAACCGGGGGCGGGCATAGGTCTCACTCATCGGTTCCGCATACGCCGAAACCAACGTCGCGACAACCGCTTAGCGAACCTTCACTGAATTCTGACGACGACTGTGTCCGCGGCACCCTTGGCGTCAATAACCGTCAGTCTGGCAAAGCCTGGACCCGGTGAATCGATCAGGCGCTGCCTGCGGTTATCGAGTTCCCCGACCGATCTACCGTTAACGAGCATGGTGATCGGAAGCACGCCACCCGCCACTTTTACCGGCATGGCGGCTGAAGACGCT